>ERZ761602.1199-NODE-1199-length-49168-cov-258.025370_pt1 | contig 49168 bp, 46 predicted proteins | sample MGYA00512165_ERZ761602 | MGnify/ENA primary metagenome ERZ761602 (study PRJEB28899, sample SAMN02445085) | bioreactor sludge metagenome | biome: EBPR sludge; isolation source: Thorneside wastewater treatment plant | place: Australia: Brisbane, Thorneside...
TGCCGTATGGTCTGGTCGATGAGTCCGGCGGACAGTTGCAGTCCGAGCAACTCACCGAGGAGCTCTTGAACCTTGGCGCGCGAGAGCCGATAGCGCAGGCAGAGCATGACGATCAGACTGGCCAGGCGCGGCCCGAGCATCTGCTGGGCATCCACCCGTGTACCTCTTCACCCATTGGGTGACCCCTCCGTCTCGGCTCAAACCCGCATCACACCACGGTTTCGGCAGGTCTGGCGAGCGTCAACTGAGGAAAAGAGGTTCAAGAACCATCGCCGACGTGACGCAGGAGCAGCGCTGCCAGCACACACATGGTCAAACCGGTCAACGCGTCGAGCACCTGCCAGGCACGTTGCCGGGCAAACCAGGGTGCCAGCCAGCGCGCGCCAAAGCCCAGCAGCCCAAACCAGACGATGCTGGCCGTGCTTGCCCCGAGGACGAACCAGCAGCGCAGGTCGGCAGCTTGCTGGGCGCCGATGCTGCCGACCAGGAGCACCGTGTCGAGGTAGACGTGGGGGTTGAGAAGCGAAAACGCGGCCGCCTGGGCCACGGCGGCCCCGTGGCTGAGCCCGGCACCGCCCTGCGCTGCCTGCAGGTGCTGCGGACTGCGCGCACGGTGCAGCGCCTGGATGCCGTAGAAGCTCAGGAAGGCAGCACCCGCCAGAGCCAGGGCCTGTGCCAGTTTGGCGCTGTCGGCGAGCGCTTGCGCCATGCCCATGACGCCGGCGGCGATCAACAGCGCGTCCGTCAGGGCACAGAAGGCGACGACGCTGCCGACATGCTCCCGGCGCAGGCCCTGCCGCAGGACGAAGGCGTTCTGCGCGCCGATGGCGACGATGAGTCCAAGACCGAGGGCGAGTCCCTGAACGAATACCGCGAAGAACATCGGCGGAACGCCTGTTGCGTGAATGGATGGCCAGCTTGTCAGCTTCACTGGATGAAGGCAAACTGTCTTTCCTGAACTCAATTCAGAAAAACTGCATCGTGCTCGACTATGCCTCACTGGCCGCTTTGGCTGCCATCGTTCGCGAGGGCAGCTTCGAGCGTGCCGCCCGTGCGCTGCACGTGACGCCGTCGGCCATCTCACAGCGGATTCGGTTGCTGGAGGATCGTGTCGGTTGCGCCCTGGTGGTTCGCGGACAGCCCTGCGAAGCCACGGCAATGGGTCGGCGCCTGTGCCAGCACGTCGACCGGGTGCGTCTTCTCGAGCAGGAGTTGCACGAGGCCATGCCGACACTTGCACCGACGGGCGACTTCAGGGTGCCGCTGCCCATTGCGGTCAATGCCGACAGCCTGGCCACCTGGTTCGCACCGGCACTCGCCACGTTCGCGGCCGCAGCTCCGGTTCTGATGGAGGTTGCGGTGGACGATCAGGACCATACCGCCGAGTGGTTGCGCAGCGGCATCGTTCTTGCCGCCGTCACTGGCTCAGCCCGCCCTGCCGTCGGCTGCAACAGCGAGCCGCTGGGTGCGATGCGCTATCTGGCGGCTTGCAGTCCATCCTTCATGGAACGTCATTTCCTTGACGGGGTCAGCGCGGGCAGTCTGGCGCGCGCACCGAGTCTGGCCTTCAATGCCAGGGACGAGCTGCAGACGCGCTGGGCGCAGCGACTTTGCCAGCGGCACATTGAATTGCCGCACCACAGCTTGCCGTCGACGCAAGCGTTCGTGACCGCCACGTTGTCCGGCATGGGTTGGGGGCTTCATCCGCAGTCGCTGATCACCTGCCACCTTGACGATCGTTCGCTCGTCGAGCTGGTGCCAGATACCGCCTTGGACGTGCCGCTGTACTGGCAGTATGCGAGAGCGTCATCGGCATTGCTGGCTGGGCTGACGCGGCAGGTTCTGACGGCCGGGCGAGGCGCACTGATCCCGCCCCGAGCGGCTGCGAGCGAGCAGACGACGGTTGCCCGACCGGCTGAACGCCGATGATCACGAAGGCGACCCCGCCGGCCGGCGTGTTCGCGTTCGTCTCCGGGTCACCCCGCAAGGGCTCGAAATCATTGGCGACGCCGTGCGCGCCGCCGAAATCGAGGCCCTGCTGCAGTAACTGGAGGCCGCCATGATCGAGCGCATGCTCTGCGGTTGAACGGTCGCCCCGCGGGCGTCCACCGCAGCAAGCTGTCGAACAGCGCTTCGCCCGAGCTTGGAACAGGATCGGTGGAGCGGAGAAACCGCCAGCAAACGGCTGGCCTGCCGTCGGGACTCACAGGTTGTGAATCGATCTACTGCGCGAGCGATCTGCGGCGTTGCTCACTCGCTCACTCCTCGCCTGTCCATCTGATATGTCTCGTCGTTCGCTCGCTCGCGCCTTGCATCGCGGCCTGCTCGCGACGATTTCTTCCCAACCTGTCAGATCAGCACGAGATGACGGCTTCCTGCCTCGGGAACGGCTTGCAGCGGTACCGCGCGATCCAGCGTCACCAGGCGGCCGCCTTGTTGCACCGCCAGCGCCAGCAGATGGACGTCGGTCACCTGACGGGATCCGAGGACGGCATTCCAGGCAATTCGTCCGCGATCGAGGATGCTCACGGCATCCGACCAGAAGACGTGATGGCCGGTCGCAGTCGCCGCGGCGAGGCGTTCGGCGATGGCCCCGGCCGGCCGTGGGTTGGGGTAGCCGGTTTGTGACATGATCCGGATGCAACCATTTTCGGTCAGCGGGCACGACGCCCAGCCCGAATGGATATTCTCCTGCAGCCAGGCCGTGGCTCTGCCGTGGTGCAGGTGATCGCTGTCCAGCAGGGCGATCAGCACATTCACATCGAGCAAGGCGCGCATCAAACGCCTTCCTCGTCTCTCAGCTGGTCGACCTGCTCGTTGGTGACCACTTTCCCCCGTGACGGGAACGGTCGGAAACCGTGGACGGCCGCGGGCTCGCCGGTACTGCTGTTCGTCGATGGCGGCGACTGGGTCAGGGCTTGTCGCACGAGCTGCGAGATCACCCGGCCGGCCGTCGTCCCGCCACGCCGCGCGAGCTCCTTGGCAGCCAGCAGAACATCGTCTTCGATATCGAGTGTGGTGCGCACGAGGGTCCTCCTTGCACGTGATGCGCTGATGCTAGGGTATCAGTGCGCCACAAGCAAGGGACGATGCCTGTCTTGGCCAGCGGCACATTGAATTGCCGCACCACAGCTTGCCGTCGACGCAAGCGTTCGTGAGTGCCACGTTGTCGGGCATGGGTTGGGGGCTTCATCCGCAGTCTCTCTCAGATGATCGTCATGTCTTCGACGCGAAAGGACAGCTCGCGCCAGTCGGACGATTGCTCATCGACGACTCCGGGTACGAAGACCTGGTTCGGGATGATTTCGATTTCCGCTTGCGGGCCGACGGCTGCGGACAGTGGCAGGAAAAGCGAGAAGCGGCCGTGCCGGCTGACGACGCAGCAGTCGGCGGCCTGTTGCCCGCAGCGAATGGAGAGTGCCAGCGGCGAGGTGAGGGGCGCTGCGTGCACGCATGCGATTTGCAGGTACGAGCGGCGGTCGCCGGGCAGCCAGCGCCGCAGACGGCTCCACAGGCGGACGAGGAGCGTGAGGGCGCGGCCTCCAGGGCTCGCCGCGGCGACCAGTGGCTGCCGTGTGCCGATCCAGCGTTGGCCTGGAACGGCTGCAGCCTGCCGCAGCCTGATGCGCAGCGTCGCGCTTGCCCAGCCATCCGCCGTCACGGCGGCGAAGGCTTCCGGCAAGGCGAGGCGCAAGCGCGCATCCGTCGTCAGGCGATGGCGAAGCAGCTCGCGGCCGTCCGCAGAAAAACATCCGGCCAGTTCCGCGGCCAGCGACTCGACATCCTGCTTGAGGTCGGCGGGAGCGTCTCCATGCGGATAGGATTGGCACTGTTCCTCGACGTAGGTCAGCAGCCAATGCGGATTCGCCGTACCGAGGTGACGGGCGAGGACGCGTACGGACTCGGCTGCGATCGTCCGCCGCAGGCGTCGCGTGATGCACCCCGGGTGCAGGCGGGACTGTGCCTGCACCCGGGGCAGATGGGCGATGCGACCGGGGAAGGTGAGGAAGATGCGCAACCAGAGATCGAAATCGAAGGCGGTCGAGAGCGTCTCATCCAGCCCGCCGAGCTCGCCAAGGGCACGTCGCCGCAGAAAGACGGTGGGCTGGCAGATGAAGCAGCCGTCCTGGAAGTGCGCGACCGGTGTCGTTGCCGGTCGGGTTGGATAGCGATCGATGATGCGGTCGGACTCGTCGATGTGTTCGGCTTCGCCGAACACCATCACCAGCGACGGATCAGCCTGCAATGCCGCAACGGCCGCTGCGATCGCTCCGGGTTTGTAGAGGTCATCCGCATTCAGCCAACCGACGATGCCGCCGCGGGCCAGCGCCAGCGCCTTGTTGACTGCGTTCGCCGGCCCGGAGTCGGGCGCAGCCTGCCAGCGCAGGCGATCGCCGAACTCCTGCGACAGACGTTCCAATGTGGAGTGCGTGTCGTCGGTCGAGCCGCCGTCGGCGACCACCAGTTCGAGTGCCGGGTAGTCCTGCTGCAGTACGCTGCGCGCAGCCGCTTCGATGAAAGCCGCCTGATTGAGGGACGGCATGACCACTGAAACTGGCGTCGGATTCATGCGTCGGGCCGGGCTGCGGCTGCCGCCGGCGGCGGGTGTGCAGCGGCGATCGCCGCCGGGCCGCCCGTCTGCCATCCACAGGCGGCGCCGGTGGACTCACGCCGCCCCGGCAAAGGCGCTGCGGCGGCTGTCGTGACGTTGCTCACGGTTGCTCCCCGGCGAGGCGACCGATGCGGTACCTGGTGAGCAATTCATCCGCGTGTGGCGAATGCGGGCGCCCCCGACCCTTGCTTTCGTACGCTTCCGTCGCCTCCCTGCCACACCACGGCACGACCACACTCGGCTGCGATGGATGCTCCGGCAGATAGGCGCCGAGGTCATGGACGGCACCGCGGATGGCCATCCAGCAGTCGTCGGGCCGTGCGTGCCGGGCGAGTTCCGCGAGCGGTATCAGCCGTTCGCTGGCCGGTGGGTGGCCCGTTGGCTCCGGCACCCCGTGGCCGACGATCGCCACGGTGGTGACGAGCAGCCAGAAGACGCCAGTGGCGTAGACGTACAGTCGGCGCATCAGCGAAAGTCGAAGTTCTCGAAGTGGATGTGGCGGGCGGTGATGCCGCGCTGGCACAGGGCCTTGCGGACGGCGGCGACCATTGCCGGCGGGCCGCAGACATGGCACTCGCGGTTGCTGAGGTCGTGGCTGGCGGGCAACAACGATGCCAGGTCAGGTGGCTCCTCGCCGGTGGCGTGTGCGTGCAGCGACAGCAGTCGATCGGTGGCTGCGAGCGTCTGCAGTTCGCGCAGGTAGGCGGCGTCGGTCTCACTGCGGTAGAGGTAGATGAGGGTGGTCGGCTGGTGCAGCGGGCCGCCGCGCAACAGGGCGACGAAGGGCGTGACACCGATGCCGCCGGCCAGCCAGAGTTGCGCCGTCGTCGGTCGGCCGGCGAGGAAATGGCCAAAGGCGCCATGCACTCGCGCCGGGACACCTGTTGCGATCGACTGCAGGTGTCGGGTGCAATCGCCCAGGGCCTTGACACCAATCCGGATTTCACCGTCGCCGGCGATCGAGCTGATGGTGAACGGGTGAAACTGGCCGCAGCCACGGAATCCCGCTCCGCTGTGGAAGGCGACGAGGACGAACTGCCCGGCGTCGGCTGCGATCGGCTGGGCGAGTGGTCGCAGGCTGATCTCGACGACGCCGTCGGCGATTGGCGTCGCCGAGCGGACGATGTAAGGCCGTGCAGCGAGTCCGGCATCGTCGCGGATGAAGCGCCAGGCAAGCAGGAGCACTGCCAGCGCCAGCAGCGGCAGCACTGGTTCGTCGATTCCCAGTTGCAGCAGGTGGCCAAGGCCGAGGACGACGCCGATGCCGAGCGCAGCGTGCAGCCAGCGCCAGATTCGGTACGGAATGCGGCTCGCGAAGGTGGCGGCCAGTCCGAACATCAGCAGCAGCAGAGACAGCCAACCGAGCCGCACCGCCCAGCCGTTCGCGAATGGCGACAGCGTCTGCCAGGCAAGGTCCGGGAACGCCGGCAAGGAATCGGCGGCGAGCGCCAGCGGATGCGCGAGCAGGACGACGTAGGCGATGACGCCGGCGCGGTGATGCCAACGATACATGCCGGCAAGGCCGCCCAGCCAGTGCGACAGCCAGGTTTCGCGCAGCATCAGCAGCAGGCTGCCGAAGAGCATGCCGCAGCCGGCCCAGCCGAGGATGATGCCGAGACTGCGCAGAGGCGGCAGATCCTCCGGCAGCGCCCAAAATACCGGGGCTGCCGTCGACGCCAAGAGGAGCAGCGGGATCGTCAACCGGTTCCGGGCGGGGCTCAGCATGTCTGGCGGCAGCGATCAGTCGGCACGCGCAGCGGGCTCGGCGGCCTGCCGCAGGTGCTCACAGACGTCGCGCCGGCCACGTGGCAGCTCGATCCCCCGCTGTCGGGCCCGTTCCTCCATCAGCCGATGATGCGCGAGCTGGTAGCTGCGGCACTCGTCGTAGCTCCTGAAGCCGCGAATCCTCGCCTGATGCTCGATGCGCTCTTCCGGCGTCATCAGTTGCCAGCCACGGGTATTCGTCTCGCTCGCCCGCCAGGGCCCGCCAGCTGCTGGCGGGGCGGCGAGGGCCAGCAGCAAGACGGGAAGGAGTCTGTTCATGGTTCGGTGGCAGGCATCTGCCGTCATTGTCGGTCGACCGGGTCGCCCGGAGCAAGTGTCGGCAGCCGCAGTCGATGGGCCAGCCAGGAAACGCCGATCGCGCCGCTGAGCAGTGCCAGCGCGACGCGAAGGTCGTTGAGCGCTGCCGGTGCCACGACGAGCAGTCCGCCGAGGCCGAGCATCATGACCCCGGACAGCAGCTTGAGCAGGCGGCCCTCGGCGGCCGAGAGCTTGCGCGAGCCGAGGGTGCAGGTGAAGAGCAGGGTGATGAGCAGCAGTGGGCTGACGTAGACGAGGTTGTAGAAGACGAGATAAGCGTAGTGTTGCCACGGTGGCAGCTCCGACAGCGTCAGCAGGCGCGTGTAGACCATCGGAAAGCCGGCGGTGCACAGGAGTTCGTAAGAGTTGGCGACGATCGCCAGGGCAATCGTTCCGAGCGTCAGTGCGGGCAGGCTTTCGGCACGCAGCAGCCCGCGCATCCGCCCGTACAGTCCGGGCTTGGCGGCTTCGGGGATGCTCAGCGACGGTCCTCTCCTGAACCAGAAGTAATCCTTGATGTTGAACAGCGCAATGACGATGGCGAGCACTCCGGCGGCCGTCGTCACCAGAGCGACTTCGCCCAGCCAGTGGAAGATGTTGAGCCACGCCGCCATGAACAGGAAGTAGATGAGGCCGGAGAAGAAGAGGAAGACGCTGCCGATGAACAGCATGCGGGCACGACTGCCGGCGTGGATCAGCAGCGAGAGCAGGAACAGGAGGACGAAGAAGGCACAGGGATTGAAGGCATCGAGGCCGGCGATGAGGATGGTGAACACCGGTAGTGAGAACTGCTCCGGCGCAATTCTGCCGAGCAGCGGGAGACTGATCCCGGTTGCCCGGGTGTCCGCCGGGCTGGCTGTCGCAGGCGGCTCGACGTCGCTCTCCCGGCACGACTGCAGGGCCTCCTCGAGTGCTCGCCCGCTCGTTTCGGGCCGGTCGAAACCGACTTCCATCCGGCCGCAGAAGATGAACGCGGGCACGCTGCTCGCTTCCTCTCCCAGCGACTCGGCGAGCGCGACGTAGGCCGCCGCTGCCTCGCGATCGGTCGAGAGATTGCGGCTGTGCAGCAGCAACCAGCGATGGCGCGCGGGCAGTGCTTCGACGAAGGGGCGTGCGGCCTGGCAGTGCGGGCAGGTACTCGTCCAGAAGAAGTACAGGTGAACCCGTCGCTCGCCGGCAGCGTCGATCTCGATCCACGTCGGCGACGCGGCGGCGGCCAGCGAGGAGAAGGCGGCGAATGCCAGCAGGCAGACGAGCGCGGAGCGGACACTGGTTGTTGCGCCAGGGGTCTTCATGTGGCGGTTTCAGGAGACTTCCTCGATGCGCTCGGCGCGATCCAGGGATACGGCTGCTCTTAGTATAGACTGTTGCCTCTTGGACTCTGAAGGAGAAGCGGGATGATTGGCTATGTGACACTGGGTACCAACGATCTGGCAAGGGCAGCGGCCTTCTATGACGAGTTGCTGAAGGAGGTCGGTGCCCGGCGCCTTTGGGAGTTTCCACGCGGCATTGCCTGGGGAGTGGCCGAGGACAAACCCAGTCTGTGCATCATGACGCCCTTCGATGGACGCCCCGCGAGTGTCGGCAACGGTGTCATGGTGGCGCTGGCCGCCAAGTCGCGCGAGCAGGTCGGGCGCGTTCATGCGCGGGCGCTCGCTCTTGGCGGGACGGATGAAGGTGCGGTCGGTCCGCGCGGCGACGGCTTCTACGCCGGCTATTTCCGCGATCTTGACGGCAACAAGCTGGACGTCTTCTGCCTGGGCTAGAAGCCGCCTGCATCGGCGTGCCCTGCTTGCCGCGCCGGCGCGGCAAGCAGGGCACGAGGCATCGACGGCGGCAAGCGACGGCGCGTCATCGCCCGCCTGCTGCAGCCGCGACGCCCGCCGGCGGCGCCGGAAACCAGCGTGTCGTGCGCCGGCAGATCTCGACCAGGGCGAGCATGACCGGTACCTCGATCAGTACCCCGACGACGGTCGCCAGCGCCGCGCCCGAGGAGAGTCCGAAGAGCATCACGGCGGTGGCGATCGCGACTTCGAAGTGGTTCGAGGCGCCGATCATCGCTGCCGGAGCGGCGTCCCGGTAGGGCAGACGCAACCACAGCGCCAGGGCATAGCCGAGAGCGAAGATCAGCACCGTCTGCAGGAACAGCGGGATGGCGATCCAGACGATGGTCAGCGGGTTGGCGAGGATCACCTCGCCCTTGAACGAGAACAGCAGTACCAGCGTGACCAGCAGGGCGACGATGGTGATCGGGGTGAGCACGTGCAGGAAACGTTCCTTGAACCAGACCTCGCCCTTGCTGGCGATGATCCAGCGCCGCGACAGATAGCCTGCGACCAGCGGCAGCGCAACGTAGATGCCGATCGACAGCAGCAGCGCCTGCCATGGCACCGGCAGGCGACCGACGCCGAGCAGAAAGCCGCCGAGAACACCGTAGAGCAGCAGCATGGTCAGCGAATTGATCGCCACCATGACGAGCGTCAGCCCGTCGTTGCCGCGCGCCAGATAACCCCAGACGAGGACCATCGCCGTGCATGGGGCGATGCCGAGCAGGATGCAGCCGGCGAGATAGCTGCGCCAGAGCGGTACCTCGAGCATGCGGACGCCGTCGTGCAGGACGACGACGCCGGCGCCGTGCGCGACGCCGACGGGCAGGTCGAGCCCGAAGGGCATCTTGACCAGGTCGACGGCGCTGTCGCCGATCAGCGACCGCAGCAGCACGCCGAGGAAGAGGAAAGCGATGGCGTACATGGTGAACGGCTTCACCGCCCAGTTCACGAACAGCGTCAGCAGCACTGGCCGGCCGCTGCGTCCGGCCTGGATGACCGAGGCGAAATCGATCTTGACCATGATCGGGTACATCATGAAGAACAGGCAGACGGCGATCGGGATGGAAACCACCGGCGCGCCCGCGACGTCGAGCGACATGCGATCGAGTTCCTGGGCGACGCCGGGCGCGAGCTTGCCGAGGGCGATGCCGCCGGCGATGCAGAGCAGCACCCAGAGGCTCAGGTAGCGTTCGAAGACGCTGTTCATCCGGCGCGGCTCGGCGTCCCGGTCGCCGTCGCCGCAGGCTCGCGAGGTGTGGCTCATGTCGGTCCTGGCCTCCGGTGGTCGGCAAGTCATCGAAGGACGAACACTAACACAACAGTAGACTTCTGGAAACATGGAACTGAACTTCCCTGCTTCCCGCTTACCTGCCCCGCCAGGCAGACGGTCAGCCGGCTGGATCCACCGCGGGCCGCAAGGGTGGTCGGCAGACTTCCGGTCGACCGTTGCAACAGTTCTCGGTCAGGAAGCCGACGAGCCCGTCGATCCGCTCGATGCAGGCATGGACGCGGACGAAACGGCCTTCCTGGACGGTGTTTACGAGGCCGGCATGGAGCAGCGTCTTCAGGTGAAAGGACAGCGTTGGCGCGGGTAGCTCGAGTTGCTCGGCAATCACGCCGACGGTCAGGCCGGTCGGCGCATGTTGCACCAGCAGGCGGAAGATGGCGAGGCGGCTTTCCTGGGCCAGCGCAGCCAGCGTGGTGACGGCATCGGTACGGTTCATCGTTCCAACGATACCGAAATACTCGTCGCCACGCAAAGGCTATGCGGCACCAGGAGCAGTTGCGCCGGGGTGCCGGAGCGAACGCAGCTCGGGGTTTACATGTTTTCAAAATTCTAGCAATATAGAAACGTAAATCGAGCGAGCGCCGTGCGTGGCGCCCGGTTCTGCAGTTCGCTGGGCTTCAGCGGAGCATCATCCACCCATCGGAGGAACGAGCAATGACGGTCAAGGTCGGCATCAATGGTTTCGGTCGCATCGGCAGGCTGGCGCTGCGCGCCGCGTGGAACAATCCGGAACTCGAGTTCGTGCACATCAACGAAGCGAACGGGCCAGTGGAAGCCGCCGCGCACCTGCTCGAGTTCGACTCGGTGCATCGCCGCTGGCAGCACGAGGTCGGCGTCAGCAATGGTCGCATCGTGATCGATGGCCGGTCGATCGGTTACAGCACGGCGAAGGACGTCGCCGGCGGTCCCTGGCGCGAGGCGGGCGTCGACATCGTCCTCGAGGCGAGCGGCAAGTGGCGCACGGTCGAGCAGCTCTCGCCCTATCTCGCGGCGGGTGTGAAAAAGGTGATCGTCGCTGCGCCGGTCAAGGATGGCGACGTCCTCAACATCGTCATGGGGATCAACGACCATCTCTACGACCCGGCGAAGGACCACATCGTCACGGCCGCTTCCTGCACGACCAACTGCCTCGCGCCGGTGGTCAAGGTCGTCCATGAGGCGATCGGCATCTCGCACGGAATGATCACCACCATTCACAGTTCGACCAACACGCAGAGCGTGCATGACCAGATGCACAAGGACCTGCGCCGCGCGCGCGCTTCCAGCCTGTCGCTGGTGCCGACGACGACCGGGTCGGCGACGGCGATCGCGCTGATCTTCCCGGAACTCAAGGGCAAGCTCGACGGCCACGCGGTCCGCGTGCCGCTGCTCAACGCCTCGCTCACCGATTGCGTCTTCGAGATGCGTCGGCCGACGACGGTCGACGAGGTCAATGGCCTGCTCAAGGCGGCGGCGAACGGCGCGCTGCAGGGGATCCTCGGCTACGAGGAGCGGCCGCTGGTATCGATGGACTACGCGACCGATCCGCGCTCGTCGATCATCGATGCGGCGCACACCCTGGTGATCAACGGCACCCTGGTGAAGATTTACGCCTGGTACGACAACGAATGGGGCTACGCCAACCGCTATGTCGAACTGGCGGCGAAAGTGGCGGCGTCGCTTTAGACGCCTGGCGATCGAAGCTGCCGCCGCGGTGGCGGCAAGGAAGCCCGCGCGCGGGCGAAGGCGTCACAGCGATGGCGCCAGAGGAGAGGCACGACATGAGCGACCCTGCGGCAGGCAAGAGTGAGACGGCGCGCGCCGGGCTGCGCAACTACATCCTGGTCACCGGCGCCTACTGGGCGGACACGGTGACCGACGGCGCGGTGCGCATGCTGGTGCTGTTCTACTTCTACGGACTTGGCTACACGCCGTTCGCCGTCGCCTCCCTGTTCATCTTCTATGAAGTCTTTGGCATCCTGACGAACCTCTTCGGTGGTTACATCGGTGCCCGTTTCGGCCTCAAGACGACACTGTTCGTCGGCCTTGGCACGCAGCTCGCGGCGCTGTCGATGCTCGCCTTCGCGCCGCAGTCCTGGCTGGTCGTTGCCTGGGTGATGGTCTCGCAGGCGTTGAGCGGCATCGCCAAGGACATGACCAAGATGAGTTCGAAGAGCGCCGTCAAGCTGATCGTCCCCGAGGACGCTTCGGCAACCCTGTACCGCTGGGTGTCGATCCTCACCGGATCGAAGAACGCGCTCAAGGGCGTCGGCTTCTTCCTCGGCGGTCTGCTGCTGACGCTGCTCGGTTTCCAGACCGCGCTGCAGCTTCTCGCCGCACTCGTCGCGGCGACCCTGATCGCTGCCGCGCTGCTGATGCGCGGCGGCCTCGGCGAGGCGAACAGGAAGGCCAAATTCGGCCAGATGTTCTCGCGCAACGGCGCCGTCAACAAGCTGGCAGCGGCGCGCATCTTCCTGTTCGGCGCGCGCGACGTCTGGTTCGTCGTCGGCCTGCCGGTCTTCCTGTCCAGCGTCCTCGGCTGGACCTTCTGGCAGTCCGGTGGCTTCCTCGCGGTGTGGGTGATCGGCTACGGCATCGTCCAGGCGAGCACGCCCGGCCTGTTGCGCAGCCGTGTCGAGGAGCAGCACGAACCCGATGGGCGGACGGCAACGATCCTCGCTTTCGTTCTCGCCGCGCTGCCGGCAGCGATTGCGCTGGCGCTGGCCGCCGGCATTGCGCCGGCAGTGGTCGTCGTCGCCGGACTGATCGTCTTTGGCGCTGTCTTTGCGCTCAACTCGGCGGTGCATTCCTACCTGATCCTCGCCTACACCGACAGCGACAAGGTGGCGATGAACGTCGGTTTCTACTACATGGCGAACGCCGCCGGTCGCCTCGCCGGCACGGTGATGTCCGGTGCTCTCTACCAGTGGGGGCTGCAGAGCGGGCCCAGTGGCGGCCTCGTCGCCTGCCTCTGGGCGTCGTCGGCATTCGTCCTCGTCGCCGGCCTGCTGTCGCTGCTCTTGCCGCGCAACCCCGGGCCGCGGACGAAGCCCATCAAGCTCGGCGATCTCGGCGACTGATCCGCAGCGCGGCGCCAGAGAATGCAACCGGCCGATCGCGGACTGGCGCCGCATGGTGGCGAATGGCTGCGAATCGGTGGCGTGCCGCCTATCGAAGGGAGAATCACGGTTCGCGCGCTGCTCCCGCGGCAGGGTGGAATCCTGCGGGGCCATCGGCATGAGCGAACCGCGGTCGGTTTCGAGACGAGGGCGGATCACTCCGACAAGCTTCGTCAAGGAGCCTGTTCGATTTCCTGTCCGCCGGTGTAGTGCGAGGTGTCGTTGAGCAGGCACAACCGGACGCGCAGGCCACTGGTGAATTCGAGAATGCTCAGCGCTGCGGGGCTTTGTTCGAGGCGGTCGCGGTAGGTACGTGGGTCGAGGCCGAGCAGGCTGCAGATCAGCAGCCGGTTGGTTCCCTTGTGGGAGACCAGCAGAACCGTACGCTGGCGATGGCGCTCGACGATGGCGCGTAGTGTGGGCAAGGCACGATTGAGTACATTGACGCCGGATTCTCCGCCGAGGGGAGCGACGGCGAACGGATCATCCTGCCAGCTGCCGTACTCGGCCTGGAAGGTGCGCTGCACGTCTGATCGACGCAGGCCCTCCCAATGACCGTAGTCGATTTCGCGCAGGCCGGGCTCGGCTATCGGCTTCAGGCCGTGGGCCAGTACGACGGTACGGGCCGTGTCCATGGTACGCTGCAGCGGACTGGCGTAAGCGGCATCCAGCTTCTCCCGCTTCAGCCGCTCGGCGAGGCAAGCCACCTGCCTGCGGCCTTCGTCGGAGAGAGGCACATCAGAGGAACCGGCGAACCGGTCCTCGGCGGTGAGTTCGGTGGCGCCGTGGCGCACCAGGTAGATTCTGGTCGGCATTGGAGTGGTCCGGTTCGAGTTCGCCTTCCCCGTTGCAGGATCCTGGCGAGTCCTGTGGCCGACGATCTTCGATGCAACGGATTCAGGCAGGCCACTTCATTGCCGGCTGTCCCCGACGACGTCCAATCCGCACAGCGCGCGGACCGCGTGTGGTCCAGCGGCGCCATCAGGAACGCCGCGTGACGATCGCGCATGGCTTGGAGCTGTCGCAGCCGGGTACCGGTCGATCCTGTCGGACAACCGGTTGGCGGCTGAACGCTGACCCTCGCCGCGCCGTGGGCAGCAACTGCCCGACGGCGCGGCGGTGTGGTCAAGGAAAGCGGGTCAGTGAGCTTCGTGTGCCAGTTCCCATTTCTCGGGCGAACGCCAGAGCCGCGAGCGGAGCAGTTCCCGTTCGAAGATGAACTCCTTGGGCAGGCGGTCGAAGAACATGTCGAACTGCTCTTCGTGGGCATGCGCCTCGGAAGTCCCAGCCTTGCGGCTGACTGACATCAGGTTGTAGAAGGTGTCGCTCGGGTAGTCGAGTCCTTTCCACTCAATGTCCTCGTGCCGCGGCATCCAGCCCATCGGGCTTTCGATACCGAAACCCCGGCCATGCACGCGATCGACGATCCACTTCAGAACGCGCATGTTTTCACCGAAGCCGGGCCAGAGGAACTTGCCGTCGTCGCTCTTGCGGAACCAGTTGACGCGGAAGATGCGCGGCGGGTTGGGCACCTGGCGACCGACGTTCAGCCAATGACTGAAGTAGTCCGCCATGTTGTAGCCGCAGAACGGCAGCATCGCCATGGGGTCTCGACGCATCGCCGCCTGGCCGATTGCCGCCGCCGTCGCCTCCGAACCCATGGTGGCGGCAAGGTAAACGCCGTGGCTCCAGTTGAAGGCCTGAAACACCAACGGCATGTCCTTGCTCATCCTGCCGCCGAAAATGAACGCACTGATCGGCACGCCCTCCGGATTCTCCCACTCGGCGTCGATGCTCGGGCACTGGCTGGCGGGCGCCGTGAAGCGTGCGTTGGCATGCGCCGCGACGCGCCCGCAGCCCGGAGTCCAGTCCTCCCCCTTCCAGTCGATCGCATGGGCTGGCGGCGCACCATCCATGCCTTCCCACCAGACGTCGCCGTCGTCGGTCAGCGCGGCGTTGGTGACGATGCAGTTCTTCTGTATCGTCAGCATGGCGTTCGGATTGGAACTCATGTTGGTGCCGGGAGCAACGCCGAAGAAGCCGGCTTCGGGATTGATCGCACGCAGCCTCCCGTCCGGCGCCTTCTTGATCCAGGCGATGTCGTCGCCCACCGTGGTGACCTTCCAGCCCTCGAAGCCCTTGGGTGGAACAAGCATCGCCAGGTTGGTCTTGCCGCAGGCACTCGGGAAAGCTGCGGCGAGGTAGGTCTTTTCACCCTGCGCCGATTCGAGACCCATGATCAGCATGTGCTCGGCAAGCCAGCCCTCGTCGCGGGCCATCACGGAGGCAATGCGCAATGCCAGGCACTTCTTGCCAAGGAGTGCATTGCCGCCATAACCCGAGCCGTAGGACCAGATTTCGTAGGTCTCGGGAAAATGCACGATGTACTTGCGGCTGATGTCCGCCTCGCACGGCCAGGGAACATCCTTCTGGCCAGGCGCCAGTGGTGCACCGACCGAGTGAACGCAGGGAATGAAGAAGCCGTCGCTGCCCAGTACGTCGAGGACGGCGTGGCCCATTCGGGTCATGATTCCCATGTTCACCACGACGTATGGGCTGTCGGTGATCTCGATGCCGATTTTGGCGATCGGCGAGCCCAGCGGACCCATGCTGAACGGGATCACGTACATCGTCCGTCCGCGCATGCAGCCGTCGAACAGGCCGTTCAGGGTGGCTCGCATTTCCGCCGGTGCGGCCCAGTTGTTGGTCGGGCCGGCGTCCTCCTTGTTGATCGAGCAAATGAAGGTGCGATCCTCTACTCTGCCCACGTCGGAAGGGTGCGAGCGGGCGAGGTAGGAATTTGGCCGCTTTTCCGGGTTGAGGCGTATGAAGGTCCCGCCTTCGACCATCAGGTCGCACAAGCGGTCGTACTCGGCCTTCGAGCCGTCACACCAGACGACCTGCTCCGGTTTGCACAGCGCGCTCACCTCATCGACCCAGGCGATCAGTTTTGCGTTGGTGGTCGGAAGCTTGGTGGATTTCGTTTCGTTGCTCATGGTTTTCCTCTGTTCGACGATCGTCGCAGTCAGCTTGCAGGATCCGTCGCGACCGCGCCCCTGACATGCATCAGATGCGGTACCAGGCGACGGAATGGAAATCCTGTGTTTGAAGCGATGGTACTATGGACACCCAAAATAAGTCAAGCTACGATAAGCATGCATACGAAAGACTGCATCGCCAACGTCCGTGAAGTTCCTTGCTCGGTCCCCTGGGACGTGACTTGACGCTGAGCACCGCGGGACGAAACGTACGCAGCGTTTCGGAGAAACTGCGATAATCCGCGGCGCTTCATGGCGGGTCTGGGGATCGCGAGCCGGAGACCGTCATGAAATCGTCGCGAGCAGGCGTCGACAGGGTGCGCTGGAGCAACGATGCGACATGTCTTGTACGTCGGCGCGGGCGAGGATGAAGGCGGCTTCTCGCGCAGGAAGCTGCCCGCCGCCTTGGCCGCCCGGCTGTGCCGAGATGACCGCCGGCGGGAGCGCGCGGGCAAAGCCGCAGGTCGGTCGCGGGAGCGAATCATTCACAACCTTTGAGGCCGTATTCATGATCATCGATGACTCCCAGCGGGGGACCGGCTTTCTTCTTACGGAGTCCGCACGGCTGCTGCGCAAACTGATCGACCGCCGACTGCAACCACTGGGCCTGACGCGTGCGCAATGGTCGATATTGGCGATCCTGTCCAGACAGGAGGGGCTGTCCCAGTCGCAGATATCGGTTCGGCTCGAGATCGAGAAATCTACGGCCGGCCGCCTGATCGATCAGGTCGAGAAGAGCGGCTGGATCGAGCGGCGGCCGATCGCCGGCGACCGCCGCGTCTGGGGTGTCCACCTGACCGAGCGGGCGCGGCAATTGCTGGCTCAGGTCGAGACAGTGATCATCCGCAGTCGCACGGAAATGCTGCAGGGGCTGTCAGAAGAGCGACAGGGACAACTGTGCGGGCTCCTGCAAGACATCAAGTCGAACCTTGCAGTTGCCCTTGAACTCGATCGTTCGGAAGCCCATCAGGCACATGCAACCGACGACACCACACCCTGAATCGTGGCGGTCGGCAGCGCACTGACCGGCTCAGACGTTGAACAGGAAATTCAGCACATCGCCGTCACGGACGACGTATTCCTTGCCTTCGGCGCGCATCTTGCCGGCTTCGCGCGCGCCTTGTTCGCCCTTGCAGGCGATGAAGTCGGCGAAGGAAATCGTCTGCGCGCGGATGAAGCCACGCTCGAAGTCGCTGTGGATGACGCCGGCGGCCTGCGGCGCCGTGTCGCCGATGTGGATGGTCCACGCACGGACTTCCTTGGGGCCGGCGGTGAAGTAGGTCTGCAGGCCGAGCAGTTGGTAGCCGGCTCGGATCAGGCGGTTGAGCCCGGGTTCATCGAAGCCGAGGTCGGCCAGGAAGACGGCCTTGTCGTCGTCTTCGAGGTCGGCCAGTTCGGCCTCGATCTTGGCGCAGAGGGCGACCACTGGTGCTCCCTCGGCGGCAGCGTGCTGGCGGAGGCGCTCAAGGTGCGGATTGTTCTCGAAGCCGTCTTCGAGAACGTTGCCGACGTACATCGTCGGCTTGATCGTCAGCAGGCAGAGCGGCTTGAGCAGCGCGCGATCGTCGGCGGTCATCTGCAGGGTGCGTGCGGGCCGGCCTTCGTTGAGGTGGGGTTGCAGCCGCTCGAGGACGTTGACCATCTTCTGCGCTTCCCGGTCGCCGGCCCGTGCCTTCTTGATGTCGCGATTCAGGCTGCGCTCGACGGCGCTGAGGTCGGCCAGTGCCAGTTCGGTGAGGATGGTCTCGATGTCGGCGAGCGGGTCGACACGGCCCGAGACATGGACCACGTTCTCGTCCTCGAAGCAGCGGACGACGCTGACGATGGCGTCCGTCTCGCGGATGTTGGCCAGGAACTGGTTGCCGAGCCCTTCGCCCTTCGACGCACCGGCAACCAGGCCGGCAATGTCGACAAACTCGACGATCGCAGGTTGCACACGCTGTGGTCTGGCGATGGCGGCGATCTGTTGCAGTCTCGGGTCGGGGACCTCGACGATGCCGACGTTCGGCTCGATGGTGCAGAAGGGATAGTTCTCGGCCGCGATTCCCGCTTTGGTCAAGGCGTTGAAAAGGGTGGACTTGCCGACGTTCGGCAGGCCGACGATCCCGCATTGGAGGCTCATGCGCTGGTTTCCATGGTCAGACGGTTTTCAGGTGCAACTGTCGCTGTGCCGCAGCGTAGTCGCCGGCTGCCAGCAGCGGCCAGGCGAGGAGGCAGCGGTCGATGGCGGGGTCGATCAGGTCCCGCTCCTCGCGCCGCGGTGCCTTGAGAACATGGTTGACGACTTCGCTGCGCTCACCCGGATGGCCGATTCCCAATCGCAGCCGCCAGAAATCGGGCGTCGCCAGGCGCGACTGGATATCCTTGAGGCCATTGTGGCCACCGTTGCCACCACCCTGCTTGAGACGGATGCTGCCGGGTGGCAGATCGAGATCATCATGGACGACGAGGATTTCGTCGCTGGCGATGCGGTAGAAGCGGGCGAGGGAGGCGACGGCCTGCCCGGAAAGATTCATGTAGGTCGTTGGTTGCAGGAGCCAGAGATCATCGTGCCGCGCCAGGCGACCGAAGAACTTCCCTTGCGGCGTCAGCCGCAGCTGCAGTCGCCGCGCCAGATGGTCAAGGAACCAGAAGCCGACGTTGTGCCGCGTCTCTTCATACTCGCTGCCGGGGTTGCCGAGACCGACGATCAGGCGGGGTGCGGGCATGGGTTCTCTTGCGCTGGGAACGAACGGGCCGCCGCCGGCGATGACTGCCCGGCAGCGGCCCGGCGGGTAAAGCGGCCCTAGGCGGCGGTCCCGGCTTCACCTTCGTCGGCAGCGGCGGCGCTCTTCCTGGCCGGAATCGACGCCACGACATAGTCGTCACCATGCAGCACCAGCTTGACGCCGGCGGGCAGGGCGACTTCCGAGGCATGAATCGAGTGGCCCGACTCGAGGTCCTTGAGGTCGACCTCGATGAAGGCCGGCAGATCCTGCGGCAGGCAACTCACCTCGATGTCATTGTGCACGTGCGACACGTTGCCGCCGCTCAGTTTGACGCCGGGAGCAATCTCGGCATTGACGAAATGCAGCGGAACCCGCTGATGGATGAGGTGCTCGGTATCAACCCGCTGGAAATCGCAGTGCAGGACGAGCGGCTTCCATGGGTGCACCTGTGAGTCACGCAGGACGACGCTCTCGGCGACGCCATCGACCCGCAGCGTCAGGACCGACGAGTGGAACGCTTCCTTGGCAAGGTTGAGCATGGTTTCGTTGTGATCGATGTCGATCAGTTCGGCCTCTTTCGGACCGCCGTAGATGATGGCCGGAACACGGCCCTGGCGACGCAGGCGGCGGCTCGCTCCGGACCCCTGCAGGGTGCGCTTGCGCGCTTCAATCTGAAACTTCATGGACAGCTCCTGGTTGGACGACCCCCGCCCGCGACCAGGCGGGGGGTTGAAAAAGAAGGTGCGAGGCGGCGCGTCGCTGGTGCGCGCGGCTGCCTCCTGCTATTCGATGAACAGTGACGACACGGAGTCCTCGTTGCTGATGCGGCGGATCGTTTCCGCCAGCATGCCGGCGACCGAGAGAACGCGGATTCGCGGCGATTCCTGCGCGTCCTCACGCAACGGGATGGTGTCGGTGACGACCAGTTCGTCGAGGTCGGAGTGGTTGATGCGGTCGACGGCCCTGCCCGAGAGGACGGGGTGCACGCAGTACGAGAGCACCTTCTTCGCCCCGTGTTCCTTGAGCGCGGTGGCTGCCTTGCAGAGCGTGCCGGCGGTGTCGACCAGGTCGTCCATGATGACGCAGGTACGGCCTTCGACCTCGCCGATGATGTTCATGACCTCGGAGACATTGGCTTTCGGGCGACGCTTGTCGATGATCGCCAGATCGCATTCGAGGCGCTTGGCCAATGCGCGGGCGCGGACGACGCCGCCGACGTCCGGCGAGACGACCATCAGCTTGTCGAAATCATTCTTCCAGACGTCGCCGAGCATGATCGGCAGCGAATAGATGTTGTCGACGGGGATGCTGAAGAAGCCCTGGATCTGCTCCGTATGCAAGTCCATCGTCAGCACGCGGTGTACGCCGGCAGCGGTGAGCAGATCCGCAACGAGCTTGGCGGCGATCGACACGCGCACCGAGCGCACGCGGCGGTCCTGGCGCGCATAGCCGAAATAGGGTATGGCGGCGGTGATGCGGGCGGCCGAGGCGCGCTTCAGCGCGTCGACCATGATCAGCAGCTCCATCAGGTTTTCGTTCGCCGGCGCGCAGGTGGACTGCAGGATGAAGACGTCCATGCCGCGGACGTGCTCCTGGATTTCGACACTGATCTCGCCATCCGAGAAGCGTCCGACATGCGCACGACCGAGCGAGATGTTGAGGTGTCTGACGACATCCGCGGCGAGAGCCGGGTTGGCGTTGCCGGTAAAGACCATCAGGCTGTCGTAAGCCATTTTGTGCTTCCCCTGTGGCTCTGCGCCAGGGCGCCCCACAAAGCAAGACGGGCAGGTTAGGAAGCCTGCCCGCGTTGACAGAAATCGGATGGCTGGGGAAGAAGGATTCGAACCTTCGAATGCCGGAATCAAAATCCGGTGCCTTGACCAACTTGGCGACTCCCCAGCGGTCTCTCACAACGCCCTGATGGCGAGCGAGGCGCGAATTATAGCGGGGATTCGCCAGGAAAAAAAGGGCGCTGGCGGGCGCTCGGAGTCCGGCGCCAGCCGTCCGCAGACTGCGCTGCCCGCGTGGCGCCGTGCTTCGTCGCCGCCCCGTCAGCGCGCCAGATCGAGCAGCGGGTGCGCGCTGGCGCCGGCGCTCGTCCAGGCACGCAGCCCGGGCGGCAGGCGCCGCAGCACCGCCGCCGCTTCCTCCGGGTTGCTGCACTCGGCGAAGACACAGGCGCCCGAACCCGTCATGCGGGCGCGGGCGGGTGCCGCTGCCGCAGAAAGATGGCGGAGGCAACTGGCGATCGCCGGGAAGCGGCTGCAGGCGACCGCCTCGAGGTCGTTGCCGATGTCGTCCGGGGCCCAGTCGCGGGCGTCGATTGGCGGCGAGTCGCGGCGCAGTTCGGGGGCGGCAAAGATGGCTGCGGTCGACACCTGTACCGGCGGCTCGACGACGACATAGCAGCGCGGCGGCAGCTCGACCGCCCGCAGCGTTTCGCCGACGCCCTCGGCAAAGGCGTTGCGACCGAAGAGGAAGACCGGCACGTCGGCACCCAGGGTCAGGCCGATTTCCTGCAGGCGCTGGCGCGGCAGCGCGAGCTGCCAGAGATGATTGAGGGCGAGCAGGACACTTGCCGCGTCGGAGCTGCCTCCGCCAAGGCCGCCACCCATTGGCAGGTGTTTCTCGATGCGGATGTCGACGCCTTGCCGACAGCCGCTGGCCGCCTGCAGGAGGCGCGCCGCGCGCACGCTCAGGTCGTTCTCCGGCGGCACTCCGGGCAAGGGTGTGATCAGCCGTACCGCGGCATCGGCGCGCGGCGAGAAATGCAGTCGGTCGGCGTGGTCGAGAAAGCGGAAGACGGTCTGCAGCAGGTGGTAGCCGTCAGCGCGCCGGCCGGTCACGCGCAGGAACAGGTTGAGCTTGGCCGGTGCCGGGTAGCTGCTGTCCCAGCTCCAGCCGCCGCCTGCCGGATTCACTGCGCATCATCCGTCGCTGTGGGCAGGCGCCACTCCTCGATGCGCAGGCGCAGCACGAAGCCGCCCTCCCGTTCGACGAACAACCGGCCGGGCAGCGCCTGCGGTGTGTCGTCGTCGTACTCGTAGGCGATTCGCCAGTCCTCGTGTTGCAGCCGCAACGGACGGCCGAGCGCGTCGCGTTCGAGGCGTGCGTCGTCGGCATGGCTGCCGCGCAGCCAGTCGAGCAGTCGGCCGAGGCCGATCGGCTGGCCAAGGACGGTCTGCAGCAGCTCGTCGCCGCTGGCGGCGGTCTGGTCGCTGCCGTCGCTGCGGCGCAGACGGGCCCCGGAGGCGTCGCCGAAGATCTCGGCCAGGCCCTGGCCGAAAGGCGATGCCAGCAGCAGCCGGTCACTCTCGCCGGCATGATGCCACTCGATCCTTCCGGCGTAGCTCTGCGCGGCGTCGCGCAGCGCGAAGCGGCCGACGAGGACGAAGTCCTGCAGATGGTCGCGCTGCAGGGCCGTTGGACGGTACTGCAGGAGCGGTGGCTGGCTGCTGCAGGCAGCCAGTGCGAGGGCCGCGACGAGCAGCCCAAGGCAACGACGCGCGGCCTCCCGGTTGCCGGGCGAGGAAGCGCTTCTCCGGCTCACGGGCTGAACTTCCTGATCGCCTCGTTGAGGGCTTCGTGCGATGGATCCTTTTTCTGCGCCTCGAGCATGATCCGCTGCGCCTCGTGCTTGCGGCCGAGAGACCACAGGACCTCGCCGAGGTGGGCCGCGATCTCCGCATCATGGCGCTGTGCGAGAGCACGTTGCAGGTACTCGAGGGCACCATCCAGATCGCCCTGGCGGTACAGGACCCAGCCCATGCTGTCGAGGATGTAGCCGTCGTTGGGTGCGAGTTGCAGCGCCCTCTCGATCAGTTGCCGCGCCTCGGCGAGACGCATGTTGCGGTCGGCGTAGGTGTAGCCGAGCGCATTGTAGGCCTGCGCATTGTCCGGTTGCAGCTCGATCAGCTTGCGCAGGCGGCTCTCGGCGGTCTCCAGGTTGCCCAGTCTTTCGCTCAGCAAGGCCGACTCGTAAAGCAGTTCGGGCTGTTGCGGCTGCTGCCTGAGTTCGCGTTCGAGGATGGCCAGGGCCGCTTCCGTCTGCTTGGCGTCGCGCAGCAATGCGGCTTCGGCGATCACCAGCTGCACGCGCAATTCGGGCCGGCTGGCTGCCGCCTGCTGGAGCAGGCTGCGTGCCTCGTCGAGCTTGCCGGAGCGGGCGACGATCGCCGCGCTGCGCAGTTGCGCCGGCAGGTACTGGTCGCCTGGGCCAACCTGCCCGTAGTAGGCGAGCGCCTCGGCGGGCCGCTTGCCATCTTCGGCAATCTGACCGAGGTAGTAGTAGGGCGCGCTCTTGTTCGGCAGTTCGAGTGTCAGCAGGTGCTTGAGCTGCTTCTCGGCGAGCGCGACGTCGTTTTCCTGCAGTGCCAGCAGGGCGACCGGGAAAACCACGTCCGGCTTGTCCGGGTAACTCAGGAGCAGGTGGTCGAAGTGACGCCTGGCCTCGCTGTAGCGCTTTTCCCCGACCAGGAGTCGTGCCAAATGCAGCTCGGCATCCGGCGACTTCGGATGGCGAGCGACGAAGCCCTGCAGCGCGCTGATCGCCGCCGCCGGCGATTTTGGGGCAAGGAGCTGCGCTTCGAGCAGTGCTGCCGCTTCCCAGTCAGGGCGCAACTCCAGAGCCTGCCGCGCTTCGGCGAGCGCGCGTGCCTCCTGGCCGGCGCTGCTGGCAGCTATCGACACCGCGTAGTGCGCTTCGGCGAGGCCAAAAAACGGTGCGCAGACCTGACTGACGAGCGCCAGAACAGCTTGCCGATCGGGGCTGCGGGCGAACATCCGGTTGAGCGCCACGAGGTTTGCCGGCAGGGCGGCAGGGTCACTCCGGAGCATGCTGATCAACTGCGGGGCGAGGCCGTCGAACTGATTGCTCATGATCTGAACGCCGACCAGCACCTGCTGCGCGCGCTGCGACTCCGGCTCGACCTCGATCCACAGGCGTGCGAGCGCGAGGACGAGTTCGACCCGCCGCGCCTGCCCGGCCACTTCGACGGCGCGGGCGATGATGGCGGGGTCGCGCGTACGGCGCGCCAGGTCGGCATAGGCTTCGCTGGCGAATTCGCTCTTGCCACGCTGCAGGGCGACCTCTGCGAGCAGTGCCTGGTAGATGACCTGTCCGCTGAGCCCGCTGTAGTCCTTGTCGTCGGTACGCGGCGGCAGCGGCGGTGCCTTGCGGGACTGACGGCTTGACGACGCCGCCTGCTGGCTGATGACCACTTCTTCGGCAGCGAACGATGGAACGCTGCAGGCGAGCGCGATGGCGGCGCAGAGGGCCCTTGGGGTGATCGGTTTCATTTCTTCCTTGCCTGACGCAGACGGTTGCGCGAAACGGCGGCTGCTTTGCGTCATAATCCGTTCGCGCATGTTATGGACTTTTCGTGGTCGCAGCAATGCCGGAACTCCCCGAAGTCGAAGTCAGTCGCCAGGGATTGCTTCCCTTTCTGTCGCAGCAACGCATTGCTGGCGCCATCGTGCGCACGCCGCGACTGCGGCATGAGATCCCCCCGGGCCTCGACGCGCGCCTTGCCGGCCTGCGTGTCGAGACGATACGGCGCCGCGGCAAATATCTGCTTTTCGACTGCCAGAGCGAGCATGGCGGTGGCTGGCTGATGATTCATCTCGGCATGTCCGGCAGCCTGCGCCTGGTGGCGCCGGCGACGCCGGCGCAGGCGCACGATCATTTCGACCTGCTGTTCGCCGACACCGTCCTTCGCCTGCGTGACCCGCGGCGCTTCGGAGCGCTGCTCTGGCACGAAGGCGAAAGGGTCGAGGCGCATCCCCTGCTGGCAGGTCTCGGCATCGAGCCTCTGTCTGCCGCCTTCGATGGCGACTGGTTGCACGCGGCAACGCGCGGGCGGCGCGCGCCGATCAAGCCGTTGTTGATGGACAGCCGGCTGGTGGTCGGCATCGGCAACATCTATGCCGCCGAGAGTCTCCATCTCGCCGGCATCTCGCCGCGCCGCGCGGCCAACCGCATCAGCCACGCGCGCTATCACCTGCTGGCGGCGGCCGTCCGCTCGACCCTGTCGGCAGCGATCGCCGCCGGCGGCAGCAGTGTCCGCGACTATGTGCACAGTGATGGCGGCGCCGGCTGCTTCCAGCTCAGCTGCGCAGTCTACGATCGCGCCGGCGAACCCTGTCCGGCGTGCGGCGGGCCGGTGCAGATGATCCGGCAGGGTGGGCGATCGAGCTTCTACTGTCGCCGCTGCCAGCGCTGAAGCGGCAACGGCGTGCCAGGGAGGCACGACGACTTTGTGATAGAGTGCCGCCACCGACATTGTCCTGGATTCTGCCATGACGCTTGCCCAACACTTTGCCGCCTACAGCGAATGGCGCGCCCGTGTTTCGGAAATCATCGGAAAGTTCTCGGGCTGGTTGCTGGACCACGAGCTGAACGATGCGCAGACCGACAGACGGCTCGCGCGCCTGCTCGAAAAGCTGCGCGAGGATCGTCTGCAGGTGGCGTTCGTCGCCGAGTTCTCGCGCGGCAAGTCGGAACTGATCAACGCCATCTTCTTCGCCGGCTATGGCAACCGTGTCCTTCCGTCGACCGCAGGCAGGACGACGATGTGTCCGACGGAGCTGCTGTTCGACCGCAGCAAGGTGCCGTCGATCGAACTGTTGCCGATCGAGACGCGGGAGGCGAAGACGAGCATCAGCGAGTACAAGCGCTTTCCTGACGAGTGGCACACGGTAGCGATCGACACGACCTCGGCCGAGTCCATGCAGGAGGCGCTGCGGCACGTCAGTGACGTCATCCGCGTGCTGCCGACGGTGGCCGAGAGCCTCGGTTTCACTCTGGCCGACGGTGACTCGGAGGTGTTGCGCCGCGGTGACGATGGTTGTGTCGAGATTCCCCGCTGGCGGCACGCGGTGATCAACTTCCCGCATCCGCTGCTCGAGCAGGGGTTGGTGATTCTTGACACGCCGGGTCTCAACGCCATCGGCACGGAACCCGAACTGACGCTTTCGCTGTTGCCGAACGCGCATGCCGTGTTGTTCATACTGGCTGCCGACACCGGCGTGACGCAGTCCGACCTGACCGTCTGGCGCGAGCACCTCGCTGCCGCCGGCGGCCGCAGCAAGGGCCGGATCGTCGTCCTCAACAAGATCGACACGCTGTGGGACGAACTCAAGTCGGCGCCGGAAGTCGCCGCCGAGATCGAGCGGCAGGTCGACACCTGTGCCTGGACGCTCGATCTGGCGGAGAACCAGATTTTCCCGGTCTCGGCGCAGAAGGCATTGGTTGCCAAGATCAACGATGACGGCGAGCTGTTGCAGCGCAGTCGTCTGTCGGAACTCGAGACAGCCCTCTCGCAAGAGCTGATTCCAGCGAAGCAGGAGATCGTTCGCGACGGCATCGAGGCCGAGTTCGCCGACTGCTTCCAGCGCACGCGCAGCCTGCTCGATTCGCGCCTCGCCGGGTTGCACGAACAACTCACCGAACTGACCGAATTGCGTGGCAAGAACAAGGGTGTCGTCGAGTACATGATGGGCAAGGTGCGTGTCGAGAAGGAGGAGTTCGAGTCCGGCCTGCAGCGCTACTACGCCGTGCGCAGTGTCTTTTCACAGTTGACGAACAACCTGTTCGCGCACCTCGGGCTCGATGCGATGCGCATGCTGAGCACGACGACGCGCGAGGCGATGGCCAAGGCCACCTTCTCGAAGACGCTGGCGGCAGCGATGACCCACTATTTCGACGAGGCGCGCGGCAGCCTGCAGCGATCGGAGGACGATGTCAGGGAGATCAAGTCCATGATGGAGGCGATCCACAAGAAGTTTTCGGTCGAGCACGGCCTCAAGTTGGGAACGCCAGTAGGCTTTTCGCTGCTGCGCTACGAGAAGGAGATCGACCGCCTCGACGACTGGTGCCAAACGCACGTCAGCAGCATGTTCCAGTTGATGGTGCATGAGAAGAGCCAGTTGATGCAGCGTTTCTTCGAAGAGGTCGCGGTGCAGGTGCGCAAGACCTTCGAGCGAGCCAATCGCGACGCCGAGTCATGGTTGAAAGCGGTCATGGCGCCGCTGGAGATCCAGATCCGCGAGCACCAGATTCATCTCAAGCGGCGGCTCGAGAGCATCAAGCGGATCCATCAGGCGACCGATACGCTTGAGCAGCGGATCGACGAACTGCAGCATGTCGAGGACAAGTTGTTCCAGCAGATGAAGTCGTTGAGCCAGGTCGGCCAGGAGTTCGCCGACGTGCTGCGGCAGGAGGTCAACGGCGAAGTGGATCGTCGCGCGGCCTGACGCGACGGCGCGCCGCCCTTCATTCCCACATCGCGCGCATCCGCGCCGTCAGGTCGAACACCTGCTGCCGAGCGTGCGGGTTGGCAGGCGCCACCACGAAGGCGGGTGGCGGCCAGGAAAGTTGCTCATAGTCGGGCAGCAGTGCGTGCGGGATGAAACGCGTGCGTGCGGCATGGACGTGCCGGTCGCCATGGGCTGGCTGCTGCGTGACGTGGAAACGCTGCGGCAGGATCAGCTCCAGGTGCGTCCGCGCCCGCGTCATGGCGACGTAGAGCAGCCGTCGCTCCTCCTCGAGCGCTGCCGTCGAACCGGTTGCCATGTCTGACGGGATGCAGCCATCGACTGCATTGAGGACGAACACGGCGGTCCATTCCTGCCCTTTGGCGGAGTGGATCGTCGACAGGATCAGGTAGTCCTCGTCGAGCAGCGGTGGTCCGGCCTCGTCGCTGCTGGCAGCGGGCGGGTCGAGCGTCAGTTCGGTGAGGAAGCGCTCGGCGTTCGGATAGGTGGCGGCGATCAGTGCCAGCTGTTCGATGTCCGCCTGCCGCGGCAGCGGATCTTCGTGCAGACGATCGATCTGTTCCTGATACCAGCGGCAGACTCGCTCGCAGGCCGTCGGCCACGGTGTGCGAGCGGGACCGCAATCGGCGACCAGTGCGGCGAACTCGCGCCAGGCGGGCCTTGCCGCCTCGGCGACGGGTTGCTCGTCGAGCAGCAGGCAGGCGGGCGCCGCCGAAGCGATGTGGTCGAGCACGCGACTGGCGCTTTTCGGACCGATCCCGGCAACCAGTTGCATGGCACGGAAGCCGGCCATGCGGTCACGTGGGTTCTGTCCCCAGCGGAGGATGGCGAGGACGTCCTTGACGTGTGCGGCTTCGAGGAACCTGAGGCCACCGAACTTGACGAAGGGAATGTTGCGCCGTCGCAGTTCGATCTCGATGCGCACACTGTGCTGCGCGGTGCGGAACAGCACCGCCTGCGACTTCAGGCGGAGGCCGGCTTCGCGACGCGCGAGGACCTGCTCGACGACGTAGGTGGCCTGGTCGGCTTCGTCGCGCACGGCGACGAGCCATGGCTTCTCGCCGGTGCGGCGCTCGCTCCACAGATCCTTGGTGAAGCGCTCCTGGGCCAGTGCGATGACCCGGTTGGCAGCGTCGAGGATCGGCTGCGTCGACCGGTAGTTGCGGTCGAGGGTCAGTACCTGCGCGGGTGGCTCGAAGTGCTGCGGAAAGTCCAGGATGTTGCGCACCGTTGCACCGCGAAAGGCGTAGATCGACTGCGCGTCGTCGCCGACGACGGTGAGGCCGTTGCCGTCGGGTTTCATCCCGAGGAGGATCGCTGCCTGCAGACGGTTGGTGTCCTGGTACTCGTCCACCAGCACGTGGCTGAAGCGACCGCCGATCTCGCGACCGAGTTCGCCCTCGCCGACCATCTGTGCCCAATAGAGGAGCAGGTCGTCGTAGTCGAGAACCTGCTGGGCCTGCTTGCTGCGCACGTATTCGCGGAACAGGCTCTTGAGCTCGGCTTGCCATTCGGCGCACCACGGAAAGCTCGTCTGCAGGACTTCGCCGAGCGCCACCTGCGTGTTCAGCACTGCCGAGTAGATCGCCAGGCAGGTGCCCTTCAACGGGAAGCGCTTCGCCCTCGCCGAGAAGCCGAGGCCGTGGCGGGCGAGGTTGAGCAGGTCGGCCGAATCCTGTCGGTCGTGGATGCTGAAGGCGGGGTCGATGCCGATGCGCGCCGCGTACTCGCGCAGCAGGCGGGCAGCGATGCCGTGAAAGGTGCCTGCCCAGGGCAGCGGTGGTGTGCCGGCTGCGCGCCGGCCGAGCAGGCGCCCGACGCGGCGGCTCATCTCATCGGCGGCACGGCGCGAGAAGGTGAGCAGCAGCAGGCGGGTGGGTTCGGCACCGCAGTCGATCAACTGCGCGACCCGGTGCGCGAGTGTGCTGGTCTTGCCCGAGCCGGCGCCGGCGATCACCAGCAAGGGCGGGTGCCGCTGTTCGCCGCCGCGCTGTGCTTCGATGCCGAAGCCGACCGCAGCCCGCTGCGCCGGGTTGAGCGACGCGATTCGCTCAACCGGGGCAGTCGGGTACCCGTCGTCAGGAACGCGCATCCTGCCAGCCACTCGTGCGGCAGCCTGCTTGCCCGTGTCGTCGACCACACCACCTCCCCGGTCACTGTAATTATCGACAGTATAACCCGTCGAGTGGCAGGAAGCGTCGCTGCCGGTCGGGCACGAAGCCGAGCCCCGGCGACGCGTCGAGCAGCAGCAGGCCGCCGGCGGTGCGGGGTGGCGACCCGGTATCCTCCTGCAGCCACGCCGAGGTGGCCAGACCGTGTGCCAGCCCGTTGTCGAGTGCTGCCGCGACGTGAGCGGCAGCGGTGATGCCGCAGGCGCTGTCGAGGCTGCTGGTGATGATGCTTTCGACGCCGGCGTTGCTGGCATGGCGGGCGAGTGCGAGGGTCGGCAGCAGGCCGCCATGCCGCGGCGGCTTGAGTACCAGGCGGCGCACCGCCCGCCGCCCGACGAGGGACTCGCCGTCGAGGTGGCGGATCGACTCGTCGACGGCAATGGCGATCGTCGTGCTGTCCTGCAGTGCCTGCAGCCGGTCGATGTCGGGAGCGGCCAATGGTTCCTCGAGCATCTCGATCGGCAGATTGGCGCAGGCCTGCAGGAAGCGGGTCGCCGCCGCGTCCGGCCAGGCGCGGTTGGCGTCGAGGCGCAGGCGGCAGCCGGGTGGCAGGACGGTGGCGATCTGCTGCAGAAGGGCGACCTCGTCGTCGATGGCGAGCACGCCGACTTTCATTTTCAGAATCGTGAAGCCGGCGTTGCAGGCGGCGCGAATGTCTTTCGCGCCGAGGTTGCCCACAATGCCACAGGCGGCGTTGATCCGTACCGGCGGCGGTGGCGCGGAGCACGTCTCGCGCCGCAGCCGGTTGCCGCTGAGGTAGGCCGCAAGCGGCAGCCCGGAATCCTGCGCCAGCAGGTCGAGGAGCGCCGTCTCGACGGCACAGCGCGCGACCGGCGCCGGGCAGTCGCCGTCCGGCTCGAGCCGCTCGATCGCTGTCCGGGCGGTGAGGCCGATCAGCGGCGGCAGCAGCGAGCGCAGCGCCTGCGCCGCGGCCGGCGCGCTCTCGCCACCGCTGCCGGGCAGCGGCGCGCAGTCACCGTAGGCGCGGCGGCCGCTGTCGTCCTGCAGGCAGAGAAGCCAGCCGCAGCGTTCTGCGACGCGGGCGCCCGCCGTCAGCCAAGGCGACCGCAGGGGCAGGCGGTAGGGGTGAATGCTCGCCGCGGCGAGTTTCATCGGCGTCGCGGCGGTCCGCCGGAAGTGGTTGCCAGAGCCGTGCTGCCGGGCCCGCGCGAGGAGTCCCGGCAGCTGTCGCAGCGTGGGCGCCGATGACGCTCAGGGCCGCCGGCGATAGCGCGAGAAATCCGGTCGCCGCTTCTCGATCCAGGCATTGCGTCCCTCCTGGCCTTCGGCGGTCATGTAGAAGAGGCCGGTGGCATTGCCGGCGAGTTCCTGGATGCCGGCCAAGCCGTCGGTATCGGCATTGAAGCCGGCCTTGATCATGCGCAGCGCCATCGGCGAGAGCTGCAGCATCTCGCGACACCAGCGGACCGTCTCCTCCTCGAGTTCGGCGAGCGGAACGACGGCGTTCACCAGGCCCATCGACAGCGCGGCTGCCGCGTCGTACTGACGGCAGAGCAGCCAGATCTCCTTCGCCCGCTTGAGGCCAATCGTTCGCGCCAGCAGTCCGGCGCCGAGGCCGGCGTCGAAACTGCCGACGCGCGGACCGGTCTGGCCGAAGCGGGCGTTGTCGGCGGCGATCGTCAGATCGCAGACGAGGTGCAGCACGTGCCCGCCACCGATCGCGTAGCCGGCGACCATCGCCACCACCGGCTTCGGGCAGCGGCGAATCTGCATCTGCAGGTCGAGCACATTGAGGTGCGGCATGCCCGCTTCGTCGTGGTAGCCGCCGTCATCGCCGCGCACGAACTGGTCGCCGCCCGAGCAGAAGGCGAGGTGTCCGGCGCCGGTCAGGATGATGACACCGATGGCGGCATCGAACTGCGCCCGGTGCATGGCATCGATCAGTTGCTCGACGGTTTCGGGGCGAAAGGCATTGCGTCGCTCGGGCCGATTGATGACAATGCGGGCGATGCCCTCGGCAGCGTCGTAACGGATGTCGCTGTACGTGGCGTCGGCGACGCGTGGCTGCCAATCGAGAGCGGGGCGGATCATCCAGGTCGTTCCTCGGCGAAGGGGGAGAAGGCGGCAGTATAGCGTTTGACGAAGACCGACTGGATGCTGGTGGCGCGTTCGGTCCTGCTGGGCGTACGGCCACCACCATTGGCGAGGAGGCTCTGATGCAGCGCAGGATACTCGGCAGGGATCGCTTGGTCGCGGCTTTTCTCGCGGGCTGCGTGCTTTTCAACTACCCGTTGCTGGCGGTCTTCGACCGGCCGAGCGAGGTCTTCGACATTCCGCTGATCTTTGCCTACATCTTCCTCGCCTGGGTGTTGGTCATTGCCCTGATGGCCTGGGCGATCGAAGCGCGTTCCGGCTAGGCGGCGACGATGCTGCAAGCGCCGGTCCTGATCGCCGTCTCGCTGCTCTACCTCGGCCTGCTGTTCGCCGTCGCCTGGTGGGGCGACCGGCGCGCCGACCGCGGCCGGTCGCTGATCGACAGTCCGACGATCTACGCCCTGTCGATGGCCGTGTATTGCACGACGTGGACCTTCTACGGCAGCGTCGGGCGCGCCGCCGTTTCGGGCATCGGATTCCTGCCGGTCTACCTCGGGCCGACGCTGGTGATGGCGCTCGGCTGGTTCATCCTGCTGAAGATGATCCGCATCGTCAAGGCCAATCGCATCACCTCGATCGCCGACTTCATTTCGTCGCGCTACGGCAAGAGCCATCTCCTCGGCGGGCTGGTGACGATCATCGCCGTCGTCGGCATCGTTCCCTACATCGCGCTGCAGCTGAAGGCCGTCTCGAGCACGGTCGGACTGCTGCTGAGCTACCCCGAGATCGTCATGCCGCATCGCAGCCCGACGATGTCGGTGGCAGCCGACATCAGCTTCTACATCGCGCTGATTCTGGCGGCGTTCACGATCGTCTTCGGTACCCGCCACCTCGATGCCACCGAGCGCCATGAAGGCATGGTGGCGGCGATTGCCCTCGAGTCGGTGGTCAAGCTCGTGGCTTTCATCGCCGTCGGCATCTTCGTCACCTACGGGCTGTATGGGGGATTCGGCGACATCTTCGAACATCTCGCGACGCATCCCGAACTGCAGCGGCTGGCAACCGCGATTCCCTCCGGACAGGGATATACCGGCTGGTTCTCGCTGATCGTCCTCTCGGCGCTGGCGGTGCTCTTTCTGCCGCGCCAGTTCCAGGTGGCGATCGTCGAGAACGTCAACGAGTCGCATCTGCGGCGCGCCGCCTGGTTGTTTCCGCTCTACCTGCTGCTGATCAACGTCTTCGTCCTGCCGATCGCAATCGGCGGTCTGATGCATTTCTCGGGCCAGGGCGTCGACGCCGACACCTTTGTCCTGACGCTGCCGATGTCGCAGCGGCAGGAGGGGCTGGCGCTGCTGGTGTTCATCGGCGGCCTGTCGGCCGGCACGGGGATGGTCATCGTGGAGACCATCGCGCTGTCGACGATGGTCTGCAACGACCTCGTCATGCCTCTTCTGTTGCGCCATCGCGGTCTCGCGCTGAGCGAGGCGAAGGACCTCTCGGGCCTGCTGCTGGGCATCCGGCGCGGCGCCATCATCCTCATCCTGCTGCTCGGCTATTGCTACTTCCGGCTGGCGGGCGAGGCCTATGCACTGGTCGCCATCGGCCTCATCAGTTTTTCCGCGGTGGCCCAGTTCGCGCCGGCGATCATCGGCGGCATGTACTGGCGGGGCGGCACGCGTGGCGGTGCGCTGGCGGGGCTTCTGGCGGGTTTCGTCGTCTGGGGTTACACGCTGCTGCTACCCTCCTTCGCCAAGTCGGGATGGCTGCCGGGCGACTTCCTGACGCAGGGGCTGTTCGGCATCGATCTCCTGCGGCCGCAGCAGTTGTTCGGGCTGAGCGGCATCGACGAGATCTCGCATTGCCTGTTCTGGAGCTTCCTTGCCAACATCGGCGCCTATGTCGGCGTCTCGCTGCTGCGACCGCCGATGGTCGCCGAGGCGACGCAGGCGACGGTCTTCGTCGATGCGCTGCGGGAGACCGGGCCGATCGGCGCCGTCCTCTGGCGTGGCCGGGCAAAGGTCAGCGACCTGCAGGAACTGGTCGGGCGCTTTCTCGGGCCAGCGCGGGCCGAGGCGGCCTTTGCCGGCTATGTCCGTCGCCATGGCGGCCGGCAAGGGGACAAACCGGAGGCCGACGCGCGCCTGGTGCAGTTTGCCGAATCACTGCTCGCCGGCGCCATCGGCAGCGCCTCGGCCCGGGTCATGGTGGCCTCGGTGGCCAAGGAGGAGCCGCTGAGCATCGAGGAGGTGATGCACATCCTCGACGAGGCTTCGCAACTGCGCACCTACAGCCGCGAACTCGAGCGCAAGTCGCGTGAGCTGACGGCGGCGACGCTCGAGTTGCGCGAGGCCAACGAGCGGCTGCAGGAACTCGACCGCGTCAAGGATGACATCATGTCGTCGGTGACGCACGAATTGCGCACGCCGCTGACCTCGATCCGTGCCTTCTCCGAACTGCTGCGCGATGATCCGAAGATGCATCTGGCGGACCGTGAGCGCTTTCTCGGTCTCATCGTCAGTGAGGCCGAGCGCCTGACGCGACTGATTAACCAGACGCTCGACCTGGCGAAGATCGAGTCCGGACGCGCCGACTGGAATGCCTGCGAGCTCGATCTGAAGGAAGTGATCGAGCAGTCGGTGGCGGCCACCAGCCAACTTTTTCGCGAGAAAGAGGCGCATGTCGATCTCGATCTGCCGGATAATCTGCCGCAGATCATGGGCGACCGAGACCGCCTGATCCAGGTGATGCTGAATCTGCTGTCGAACGCGGCCAAGTTTCTGCCGCCAGGCAGTGGCCGGGTGCGGGTGGTGTTGTCCCTGCTGGCAGACGGACTGCAGGTGAGCGTCACCGACAACGGGCCGGGGATACGGCCGCAGGATCAGGAGCTGATCTTCGAGAAGTTCCGCCAGGTTGGCGACACGATGACCGCCAAGCCGTCGGGAACCGGTCTCGGTCTGCCGATCAGCCGGCGCATCGTCGAGCATCTCGGTGGCCGGTTGTGGGTGGAGAGCGTCCCGGGCGAGGGCGCGACTTTCCTGTTTAGCCTGCCTTTTGCGCCGCAGCACGAGCCGGCGGTTGGGTAGCAGGAGCGGCTTGGCCTGTGCGGCGGGCGTGGTTGATGGAGGAGCGGAGGACCAATGAACAAGAAGATTCTGATTGCCGACGACGAGCAAAACATCGTCATTTCGATCGAGTTCCTGCTGCGCCGGGAGGGCTTCGAGGTGCTCGTCGCGGGCGATGGCGAAGAAGCCCTGGCGAAGGTTCGCGGCGAGCGGCCGGATCTCGTGCTGCTCGACGTGATGATGCCGAAGATGAATGGCTTCGATGTCTGTCAGGCATTGCGCTCCGATCCGGATCTCTCTGCCACGCGGATCCTGATGTTGACGGCGAAGGGGCGCGACACGGAGGTGAGCAAGGGTCTGGGGCTCGGCGCCGATGGCTACATGACGAAGCCCTTTTCGACCAAGGAACTGCTGGCCGAGGTGCGCAAGCTGCTCGGCATGTAAGCGATGACAGCCCCCCGCAAGCTCATCCTCGCGGTCGCTGCTGCCAGCCTGTTCACGCTTCTCCTGGTCGGCGCAACGGCGGCTTTGATGCTGGCCGGCGAGCCCGATGCGGCGGGTGTCGGCAGGTCGCCAGAAGAGCGTGTCGTCGTTCTTGTCGTGCTGCTGTTGCTTGCCGGGACCTTCTGCTGCTGGGTGATCGCCCGCTTGCATGATCTGTACGCAGCCTCGCCCCTGCGCATGGCGGAAGAGGTGACGGCGACCCTGGCGCACGGCGTTCTGCGCGTGGCCGAGCAGGGTGCGACCGAGTTGCGGGTGCTGGCGCAGGCGGTCAATCAGTTGCTCGCGTTGCGCGAGGCGAACGAGAACGACGTCGCCGCGCGGGTGCGCGAAGCGCGGGCATCACTCGAGGAAGAAAGGAGCCGGCTGGCGGCGCTGATGGCGGACCTCAGCCAGAGCGTCGTCGTCTGCAACCTCGATGGGCGTGTGCTGCTCTACAACCAGCGTGCCCGGCAGGAGCTGACGGCCGGGGCCGACGGCGGCCAAGCCGAGTTGCTCGGGCTCGGTCGCTCGATCTACACGGTTTTCGATCGCGCGCTCATCACGCACGCGCTCGAGCGCCTGCAGCAGGCCAGCCGCGAGCTCGGCGAGGCGGACAGCAGGCAACTCCTCGGTTCGGCCCAGTTCGTCACGGCGACGCCGGCCGGTCGCCTGCTGCGGGCGCACATGTCGCCGGTCCTCGGCGGCGATGGGCCGCACCATGCACAGGTGGGTGGTCTGTCGATCACCGGTTTCGTCCTCGTTCTCGATGACGTGACCAGCAGCAACGAGCGGCATGCGCGGCGTGACGCGCTGATCCAGTCGCTGATCGAGGGCGGGCGCGGACCTCTGGGCAGCATCCGCGCGGCGGCGGAGATGCTGTCCGAAGTGGCAGACATGCCGGTGCAGCAGCGTGCTCGCTTCCTGCGGGTGGTTCATGACGAGGCGGCGAAACTGTCGGCGCAGTTCGAGGCTGCTGCCAGTGCGTTCTCGAACGACCTGCGCGAGCGCTGGTTGCTGGAGGAGATGCGCGGTGCCGAAGTGCTGGTCGTCGCCGCCCGGCGCATCGGCGAGAGGCGGTCCGGCGAGCGGCGGGCCTTGGCCGTGAAGACCGAGAACGTCGACGAGGATCTCTGGTTGCGCGTCGATGGCTACGGCCTGTTCCAGGCGTTGCGCTACCTGGCCCTGCGCCTGCAGGACGAGTACGAGGTGCGCGAAGTCCGCCTGTCGCTGGCCCGCAGCGGGCAGCTGGCGCAACTCGACCTGTCGTGGCTGGGTACCTTCATGAACAACGAAACGGCGATGAGCTGGCTGCAGGACCCGATGTCGATCGCCGGTGATGCGTCGCCGCTCAGCGTCACCGATGTCGTCGAGCGCTGCAATGGCGACATCTGGTTCCAGCGTGAGCGGGTGTCGCATCGCGCCTTCTTTCGCACCATGTTGCCGATCGCCGAGGCGCCGACCGACCTGCCACGGGCGGTCATCGCCGCAGCCGAGGGAGAGCGTCCGGAGTTCTACGATTTCGATCTGTTCAGCTGGTCGGATGCCAGTCACGAGCTCGACGAGCGACTCCTCACGGAACTCTCCTACACCGTCTTCGATACCGAGACCACCGGACTGCTGCCGTCGCAGGGAGACGAGATCATCCAGATCGGCGCGACGCGGATCGTCAATCGTCGCCTGCTGCGCCACGAATGCTTCGACCAGCTGATCAATCCGCAGTGCCGGCTGTCGCCGCAGTCGATCGAGGTGCACGGCATCACGCGCGAACTCCTCGTCGACCAGCCGACGATCGATGTCGTGTTGCCGAAGTTTCGCGCGTTCTGTGCCGATACGGTACTCGTCGGACACAATGCCGCTTTCGACATGCGATTCCTGCAGCTCAAGGAAGAGCAGACCGGCGTGCGCTTCGAGCAGCCGGTTCTCGATACCTTGCTGCTGTCGGCGGTTCTGCACAGCAACCAGCCAACGCACCGGCTCGAGTCGATCGCCGAGCGCCTCGGGGTGTCGGTGTTCGGTCGTCACACGGCGCTCGGTGACGCGATGGTGACCGGCGAAGTCTTCCTGAAGATGCTGCCGCTTCTCGCCGAGATGGGTATCCGCACGCTGCGGCAGGCGCGCGAAGCCAGCCAGAAGACCTTCCATGCCCGGCTCAAGTACTGAGCACGCGGCGAGCGTCGCCCCGTTCTCGCCTTACGTCTCGCTGCGCTCGCTGGTACGTGGCGAGGCGCTGACGGTCGGACCGGCCGCCAGCGTGAGGGACACCCTGTTGCTCCTCGACCAGCGACAAGCCGACGCGGTGGTCGTCGTCGATCAGCGCAGCCGGATGCCGCTCGGCATCCTGACGCTGCACGACGTGGTGCGACGGATTGCCCTCGAGACCTGCGATCTGCAGGCTCCTGTCGCGTCAGTGATGACCAGCGGCCTGATCACCGTGCCGGCCGACGGCACCGCGCACCAGGCGAGTGTGGTGATGGTTCGCCGCGGCGTGCATCATCTGGTGCTCACCGAGAGTGACGGCAGCTATTTCCATCTGGTTTCGCAGGCAGACCTGCATTCGCTGCCGGGAGCACGCCAGGGCGACCTCGTGCAGGCGATCCTGAATGCACGCGATGTCGCCACCCTGGTTGCCCTGGCGCGCGAAGTGCGGGAGTTCGTTGCCCGCCTCGTTGCCGAACGCGCTGGTGCAGAGACACTCTGCCAGAGGATTTCCGCGCTCAACGATCTGCTGACGATGCAGGTGATCGAAGTGCTCGGCGGGCAGTTCGAACTGCCCTACGTGCCCTGGTGCTGGCTGGTCTTCGGCTCGGAAGGAAGGCTGGAGCAGACGCTGGCCACCGATCAGGACAACGGGCTGATCTTTGCCGCCGAGTCGGATGACGACGTACCTGCCCTGCGGGAAGCGTTCCTTCCCTTTGCCCGGTCGGTCAATGAGACGCTCGACGCCTGCGGTTTTCCGCTCTGCAAGGGCAACATCATGGCCAGCAACCCGCAGTGGTGCCTGTCCACCAGCGAATGGCGGGCGGCCTTCGGCGGCTGGCTGACCGATCCGCAGCCCGACGCGCTGCTCAACTCGAGCATCTTCTTTGACCTGCGGGCCCTTTACGGACAGGACGGGCTGGCCAATGAGCTCCGTGCGTGGCTCCTGGAAAGGGCCGCATCCTACCCGATCTTCATGCGGGCGATGGTCGAGAACTCGCTCAACTGGGAGTCCCCACTGAACTGGTGGAAAGGCTTCCGCTACGACGGCGACAAGGAGTTCCCGCATACCATCGACCTCAAGAAGCACGGTTCGCGCCCCTTCGTCGATGCTGCACGGATCTACGCCCTGGCGCTGCGCATCCCCGATACGAACACCGTCGAACGTTTGCGCGTCATGGGCGAGAGGCGTGGTATCGCCGACTCGGAGCTGGCGGCGTTCGTCGATGCCTTCCAGCACATCCAGCGTCTACGGCTGGCGCGCCAGGCGGCAGCGCCGCTGCTGGCCGGGACCAACCGGGTCGATCCGGACGAGTTGCATGAACTCGACCGGCTGATCCTCCGGGAGTCGCTGCGGCAGGTCCAGAATCTGCAGAGGAGGCTGGGTCGCGAGTACCTGCCCGCTTAGACGGGGCAGGTGCCGGCCGTTGCGCGGCGGCGAAAGGCTTCGGGCACCGGTGCGACCCGGCGCAGGCGGTAATCGAAGAAGACGATCCCGGTCTTGCCGCGGGCGACTTCGCGCTGGCTGGATTTCTCGTTCATGCACCAGAGCAGGTCGCAGCCCTTGCTGCCAAAGTCGGCAGCCGTCATGCGCACCTGCATGACTTCACCGTGGAAAGCCTCCGAACGATACTGCAGCGCGGCGTCGGCAATGACGATGCCGAGGCCCTCGACATCGAGCTCGCGGTAGCCGAGCGAGCCGAAGAAGCGGGCGCGGGCCTCCGATACCACCGACAACAGCAGCGCGTTGTCGAGGTGCCCGCCATAGTTCATGTGGCCGACGTAGAGCGTGATGTCGGTCGAGAAGCTGAACTGCTCGGGCAGCTCGATGCGGATTCTTGGCATGACTTGGCTTTGGCTGGAATGGCGCGCGAGGCTTGCATTCTAGGCCATCGCGGCGATCACTGGCGGGCCGTCGGCGACATCAGCAGTGCGTGCAGGAATCGGTCGGTCCATCTGGCGAGAGACGACAGCGCCCGGCGCGTGACGCTGACGACCATGTCGCCAGCGGCAATGCTCCGCTGATAACGGGCACGTTCAACAATCATCATCATCTGTTCGCGGCTAAGATCGGTTTTCATTTGTTTCTTCCTGGTTGGTTTCCCGGTTGTTCCGAGAGAGTGACGCCACTGTATTCGCTTGCCAGAACGCCGGCAAACGATCAATAATCATGCAACAGGTGAGAAAATTTCAGCCATATGACCTATCGCCTTCCACCGTTGAACTCGCTGCGCGCTTTCGAGGCAGCGGCAAGGCACCTGAGTTTCAAGGATGCCGCCGCCGAGCTCTCGGTGACGCCGACGGCGATCAGCCATCAGATTCGCGGTCTTGAGGAATACCTCGGCTTCGACCTCTTCCGGCGACTGACGCGGGCGATGGAACTGACGCGCGAGGGTCGGCTGATGTTGCCCAAGGTGCGCGAGGGACTGCAGTGCTTCGCCGCGGCGATCGAGAACACGCGTCAGCGCGAGCCTGGTGGGCGCCTGCTGCTGACGACGCCGCCCGCTTTCGGCAGCCGCTGGCTCATCCGCCATCTGCCCGGTTTCACGGCCGAGCATCCGGAAGTGCGGCTGCACATGTCGGCGTCGATCGAGACCATCGATGCGCGGGATGCCGGACGTGTTTCGGGGCTGGCGAGGGTCGACCTGCGTGAGGACGAGACCGAAGTGTTCATTCGCTTCGGCCGCGGCCAGTATGATGGGTGCCGCGTCGACCGCCTGTTTTCGCCGCGCTATGCCGTCGTTTGCAGTCCGCGCCTGCTGTTCTCGATGCGCCCGCTGAAGGTGCCGGCGGATTTGCGCTGGCACAATCTCCTCCACGACGAGTCGATCATGGAACTGCTCGATCGCCCGACCTGGGCAGAGTGGCTGCACCTCGCCGGCGTCAGCGGCATCGATCCCGACGCCGGTACGCACTTCAGCGATTCCGGACTGGTGCTGTCGGCGGCGATCGATGGCGTTGGCATTGCCCTTGCTTCGCAGCCCCTGGTCGAGGCCGAGGTGGCGGCCGGCAGGCTGGTGCAGCCCTTTGAGCTCGTGATTCGGCGGACGCAGGCCTACTATCTGGTCGTGCCGGAGGCGGTTGCCGAGCGCCCGCCGGTGCAGTCGTTCCGACAGTGGCTACTGCGCGAGGCGGCGAAGGTCGTTCAACCATGACAGCGGCGCGCGTCGCCGCCGCTGTCCGACGCGCGCTGCACCGGCAGCCGGCCGCACATCGGTCGGTCCGCTGCCGGCTCCGCCGTCGCCGCTCAGGCGCTGCCGACGATGGCGCCCGCTTCGGCCTTGGCTGCCGGTTTGTCCAGCGACTTGATCTTGCCGCTGGCCAGCTTCTGGACTTCAGCGCTGAGCTGGATGACGCGCAGCGAGAGCTGCTCGATGTCGCGCCGGGTGGCGAGGATGACGAAGTCGAGCGGTCTGAGAAAGCGCTCCCGTACGAGTTGCTCACCGCGCTCGATCGTCGCCGTCGCGCTGCTCTTCAATTCGGCCGACGTCTCCTCGATCTGCTGGCGTGCCTTCGGCTGCATCGCCTGGCCTTCACGAACCAGCGTTTGGAAGGTCTGCATGCTGCTGCGGGTGGCCAGCGAGTAGGCGCCCAGACTGCACAACCACAGCTTGCGCAGTCCTTCGCGAGTCTGGGACAGCAGTTGTTCGGCCTGCATGCGATCAATCAGGTTGCTGCTTGGGTTGCTCATTTGAATCTCCTTCGTCGAACAGGATGCCGGACTTCCGGCGTTTATCTGAGGGTCCTGGCTGCACGTCGCCGGCGGCGACGCCGCGGAAGAGCCCGGACCGCAGGCCCGTGGCTCTCGCACAAGCGGGGAGGGGAGCAGCTTCAGTCGCTGCAGTCGCCCGTCCGTCACTCAGCCAACGCCGACGAGTCTAGTCGGCATCGCTAGAGGAAGCACACTAAACGACTGGCCGCCGGCGGCCGGAAATCGGGGGCTGTGTTAAGGTGTCGCCCGGTCGCTGTGCTGACCGCATTCCCGCCTGACCCGCAAGGAGACCGTCATGAACAAGCTTTCCCTGCTCGATTTCGGTTTCTTCATCGCCGAATCGGCCGCGAGCCCGAAGCACGTGGGTGGACTGATGATCTGCAAGAGACCGACCGGGTCGAAGAGTGGTTTCGCCAGCGATCTGCACCGCGAGATGCTGGCCTGCACCGATGTCCAGCCACCGTTCAACCGCCTGATCGAGTTCTCGCTGACGTCGATGCCGAGTTGGCGCCAGGCCGACACCGTCGACCTCGAGCAGCACGTCATCTACCATCGGCTGCGGCGTGGCAGGAACGGCCAGCACGAGCTCTATCAGCTGGTTGCCGAGTTGCATCAGCCGATGCTCGATCGCTCACGACCGCTTTGGGAGCTGCACGTCGTCGACGGTCTGAGCGGTGCGCGTTTCGCCTTGTACCTGAAGATGCACCATGCCTGTGCAGACGGCGTGACGATGATGCGCTGGGCGGCGGAATCGCTGTCGACAAGCGCTGACGATGGCGAACTGCGGCCGGTGTGGTCGGTCCGCCACGGGCATGCGGAGCGCAGGCTGCAGCGCGAACGCGAAAGGCTGGCGACCTCGCTGCTCGGTGATCTGCTCGGTGCCGGCAAACGCGTTCTCGGCGTTGGCCGTCTGGCCGCGATGCTGCTGCTGGAGAGCGTCAAGCTGACGAAGAACGCCATCTCGCTGCCGTTCGCCGCCGATGGCAACACGCCCTTGACCGGTCAGGTGACTGCCGGTCGCCAGTTCGCGTCCGCCTGCGTGGACATGCAGCGGGTGAACGCCGTCCGGGCGCGTACACGATCGACGCTGAACCATGTGGCGCTGACCTGCCTCGATGGGGCCTTGCACCGCTACCTGCGCGACGAAGGCGTGGCTTTGCGGACGCCGATCACGATCCAGATGCCGGTCAACCTGCGGCGGGAGGGCGACGAGGGCGGTGGCAACAAGATCGGCTTCGTGCAGGTCGAGCTGTCGGCGCCCACCGACGACCCCTACGTTCGCCTGCGCAACATCGGTTTTTCGCTGCGCAATGTGCGCACGCTGATCGACAGTGTGGCGCCGGAGGCGATCGAGTCCTACACGGTGATCACCTCGCTGGTCGGTCTCATCGCCGAGAAACTCAACCTCAGCGACCGCCTGCCCCCGGCCAACGGCAATACGCTGGTTTCGAACGTGCCGGGTCCGCCGCATCATCTCTACGTCAAGGGTGCGCGCATCGAGGAACTGCACCCGATCAGCACGCTGCCACCGGGAAATCTGCTCAACATCACGCTCTTCAGCTATGCCGGTCGGTTGTTCTTTGGCCTCATCGCGACCGATGAACTGCCGCATCTCGAGCGGCTGAGCGACTACGTCGGTGAAGCGTTCAGCGAACTCGAGCAGTCGGTGACCGACGCCTTCGCCACTCCTGCCCCGGCAGCGTAGGCCCGCGCGGGCTTCCCCGCGGAGGGCAGGGCGACGGCTGGTCGCCCGGCTCTGGCGGCGGCGAAAAAAAAACCGGGCGGGGACCCGGTGGAAAGCTCGGCCTCCTGGTCGCTTGGCGGAATTGCAGCGTTCCGCAGCGACTCTGGTGGAGCGGACGGCGCCGACAGTGCATTGCCACTGCCGGGCAGGTCGCTCCGAGCGCAGCCCGCGAGGGGCGTTGTCATTCAACCACGCACTGCTGATCGCTTCTTTCTGGTACCTTCCCTGAGCTCGGCAAGGAGCAACTGGAAGCCCTCGAAAGAGATGTCGGTGGCCTCGCTCAGTTCCGGCAACCGGCGCTCGGGTTGCCGGCGACGTTCCGGCAGCTTGCCGGGGCGCCCGAGGTCGTTTTGGCGCCGGTCACTGCCACTGCGGACTCTATTGGTTTGCAACTCGACTCCTCCTGCAAGGGTTGCCTGAAGCGATGTCGTGACGATACGCTTGCCGGCGATCGCCGCCGTGCGGGATTTCACGTTTCCCATCCTGCCGCCGACGGTCTCCAGGCGCACCGTGCCGTTCGCAGCGCGGCGGTCGGCGCGCGGCGGCAAGACGCTCAACCTGCAGGCTGCCGCGGCCGATAAACTCGACCTCGCCTGTCTGCCGGGACCGGTCGTGCCGCTTGTTTGCTGAAGGGAAAAGAGAATGATCGGCCTGTCTTCTGCAGACCAACCGCATGTGCCTTTGGCTGAACGAATGCGGCCACGGACGCTGGCCGAAGTGATCGGGCAGGCGCACCTGCTCGGACCGGGCAAGCCGCTGGCCATTGCCTTCCAGTCCGGACAGCCGCACAGCATGATCCTTTGGGGACCACCCGGCGTCGGCAAGACGACTCTGGCGCGCCTGATGGCAGACGCCTTCGCTGCCGATTTCATCGCCCTGTCGGCCGTCTTCGCCGGCGTCAGGGACATTCGCGAGGCCGTCGCCAGGGCCGAGCTCAGCCGCGCCCGCAGTGGCCGGCGGACGATCCTCTTCGTCGACGAGGTGCATCGTTTCAACAAGGCGCAGCAGGACGCCTTCCTGCCCTACGTCGAGGGCGGGCTGCTGACCTTCGTCGGTGCGACGACCGAGAATCCATCGTTCGAGCTCAACTCGGCGCTGCTCTCGCGCGCCGCGGTCTACGTGCTGCAGCCGCTCTCGGCCGCAGACATGGGCGAACTCCTGGAGCGCGCCTGCCGGCACGCGCTGCCCGGCATCAGTGTCAGCGACGAGGCACGGGCGCGGCTGGTCGGTTTCGCCGATGGCGACGCACGGCGACTGCTGAACGTGATCGAACAGATCGCCACGGCAAGCAGCGCGGTGCAGCCGCAGGGCATCGACGGCGCTTTCGTCGAACAGGCGCTGGCGCAGAGCCTGCGACGCTTCGACAAGGGCGGCGACGCCTTCTTCGACCAGATTTCGGCCCTGCACAAGGCGGTGCGCGGTTCCTCGCCCGATGCGGCTCTGTACTGGTTGTGCCGGATGCTCGATGGCGGTGCCGACCCGCGCTACCTGGCGCGACGGATCGTCCGCATGGCCTGGGAAGACATCGGCCTCGCCGACCCGCGTGCCGCGCGCATCGCGCTCGACGCGGCCGAGAGCTTCGAGCGACTCGGTTCACCCGAAGGCGAATTGGCGTTGGCGCAGGCCGTCCTTTACCTGGCGATGGCAGCCAAGTCGAACGCCGGCTACCTCGCGTATAATGCCGCCCGCGGCTTCATCGGCGACGACGCTTCGCGGCCGGTGCCGCGCCATCTGCGCAATGCGCCGACACGGCTGATGAAGACCCTCGGTCACGGCAAGGACTATCGCTACGCGCACGACGAGCCGGAAGCCTATGCCGCCGGCGAGAGTTATTTCCCGGAGGGCATGCCGGCGGTCGAATGGTATCGGCCGGTGGCGCGTGGGCTCGAGATCCGGATCGGCGAGAAGCTGGCCCACCTGCGCGAGCTCGATCGCCAGGCCAGAAAGGACAAGGACTGAGCATGCTTGACATCCAGCTGTTGCGCAACGACATCGACGCCGTCGCCGAACGGCTCGCGACACGTGGCTTCACCCTCGACCGTGCGGAGTTTCAGCGGCTGGAGAGCGAGCGCAAGCATCTGCAGACGCGCACGCAGGAGCTGCAGGCGAAGCGCAACAGCCTGTCGAAACAGGTCGGCGGACTGCGGGCGCGCGGCGAGGATGCCGCCCCGTTGATGCAGCAGGTGGCGGCGCTGAAGGACGACCTGGAGGCAGACGAAGCCCGCCTCGGCATCCTGCTCGGCGAGCTCGAGAGCTTTCTCGCGACCCTGCCGAATCCACCGCAAGAGAGCGTGCCGGTCGGCAGCAGCGACGCCGACAACGCCGAGATGAAGCGTTGGGGAACACCGCGGAGCTTCGATTTCCCGGTCAGGGATCACGTCGACCTGGGTGAGGCGTTGGCGCAGCTCGACTTCGCCACCGCCGCCAAGATTGCCGGCACGCGCTTCTGTCTGATTCGCGGCCTGCTGGCGCGGCTGCACCGGGTTCTCGCCCAGTTCATGCTCGACGTCCACACGGGCGAGCACGGTTATCAGGAGATCTACTCGCCTTATCTGGTGAACGCGGCGAGCCTGGCCGGAACCGGCCAGTTGCCGAAGTTCGAGGAGGATCTGTTCAAGGTTCCGCGCGCTGATGCCGAGCCGCTGTACCTGATTCCGACTGCCGAGGTGCCGGTCACCAACATCGTCCGCAACGAGATTCTCGCCGCTGCCGAGCTGCCGCTCAGGTTCGTATGTCACACGCCGTGCTTTCGCTCCGAGGCCGGATCCTACGGTCGCGACACGCGCGGCATGATCCGCCAGCACCAGTTCGACAAGGTCGAGCTGGTGCAGATCGTCGCCCCGTCTGCTTCGGAGGCGGCGCACGAGGAGCTCACCCGCCACGCCGAGCGCATCCTCGAGCTCCTCGAGCTCCCTTACCGGCGAGTCACCCTGTGCACCGGTGACATGGGTTTCTCTTCGGCCAAGACCTACGATCTCGAGGTCTGGCTGCCGGCGCAGAAAGCCTACCGCGAGATCTCTTCGTGCTCCAACTTCGAGGCCTTCCAGGCGCGGCGCATGCAGGCACGTTACCGCAACGAGCGCAACCGGACCGAACTCGTGCACACTCTGAACGGTTCTGGCCTTGCCGTCGGGCGCACGCTCGTGGCGGTCATGGAGAACCATCAGAACGCCGATGGCAGCATCAGCATCCCGCAGGTGCTGCGTCCGTACCTTGGCGGCATCACGACGATTCCGGCGAGCTGAGCGGGTCGGGGTCGCCGGTGGCTGCTGGCGCCACCGGCCGGGATCGTTGCGCGCCCGCGGACAATACTTCCAGCAGCGAGGCTCGCAGCAGGTTCATTCAGCCGTTCCTGTGCTAATATTCGCGCCCGACGGAGAGGTGGCAGAGTGGCCGAATGTACCTGACTCGAAATCAGGCGTAGGTGTGAGCCTACCGCGGGTTCGAATCCCGCCCTCTCCGCCAATAATCAAGCGCTTGGTACCATCTCGCAGCTGTCTGGCGAGACCCCGTTTCCGCAGCCCCTCACCGAGTATGCTTCGCGCTTTCGCCGATCGGGCGATGGACAGCCTTGGTGAGTTCCTTCCCGAGCTGGCGCCCCGGATTCGCGAATCGACGCGCCTGGACCTCGTCGGCCGGCTCGGGGTTCGATGACCCAGATTGGCACGCGGGCCTCGTCGGAGCGGGGGTGAATTCCTCGTCATTGCACCGGCCGGCGGCTTTTGCGGGCAGGGGCGGCGATGGGGCGGCCATTGGCTTGTGGTGCAGCCAGAGCGGACGGCGCCACCCCTTTGTCTCTTCTCCCGCCGCCAGCCTGCGGGCCGCCCGCCAGCGGTGGAAAGCGGCAGTCCTGATTCCTTCTCGCGTCCAGAACGCCGCCATGCTCCAACGGCTGCCATCTGCGCTCGACAGCAGGGCTTGCCACTGCCGCGCACTGCGCTTTGCCGGTACCCCTTGGCCGCCGTCCCCATCCTGCGCCCTTCCGGGCTCCGTGGAGGGCGTTTTCGTCGGGACCGCGAGTGCGGGGAAGAACGCCACCCGGCAACCGGCGGCGGGCGCTGCTCGAGGTATCGTCGATGTGGATTGACGCCGGTGCCGCAGGCGTGCATTCTTGAACGCAAAATGCCGCGGATTCGCTGCTTCACACACGGTACAGCGGCAGAATGAGCGCGGCAGGATCAGAGCGACAGGGGGAGACATGGGTCTGCTCGATTGGCTTTTCGGCGGCGACGACGCGGCGACGGGGATCCTGGTCGACCCGACGGTCATTGAAGCGCGCATCGACCAAGTGGTGGGGATCGTCAACCCGCGGCTGAAGCTCGTCCCCGGGTATCGCCGCAGGCTGGCTCCGGCCGTCGAGCAGGCAATCCTTTACTGCCGGACGATCGAGGCGCAGATTCCCCGGGCGATCGAGGCGACTGCGGCGATGTGGGCGGAGAGTCCGACCCTGCGCGCCGTTTTTGCCAGTGCCCGAGACGTCCCGACGGTCTTCAGTCGCAGCCGCTCGGTACAGGATTTCTTCGACAGCAAGCCGGACGCCGACCAGGTGTGGGCAGCGCTGCGTTTCATTCGTCGCGAGGAACCGCGTGTCGTGGTGGCGGCGAACGGTGAGCTGATGCAGCGCGACGTCGTGCGGACGGCGGTTTCCTGTGTCGACAAGAAGGTCGTCCTGCCGAGTGGTTGCGAGCACGAGGCGCGGCTTGAGATTCGCCGCCGCGCATTCAGGTTCCTGGTGACCGAGGCGCTCCGGCAAATCGTTTCAGCCGAGGCAGCCGGCAAGGATTTGGCGATCGAACGTTCGATCCTCATTGGCCGGCTGATGATCCTGCGGGGCCAACGGGCCGGTCTCGAAACGGTGGTCGGCCATGGCGGGCGGACGGCAGCACAGATCGAGGAGGTCGAGGCCAGTCTGGCGCGCAACGAGCAGGCGCTCGCCGCGTGTGCGACCCCCGGCGATGCCCTCGAACATGCCATCGAGCGCATCCAACAGGTGCTGACCCATGGCGCCGACCATCTCCGCATCGAAACGGTCCAGCTGCGGCTCGACCAGATGAACCTCGTCGTCCCGGAAGGACCACCCGCTGCCGCCGTCGACATCGCGCTGCCGCTGGTGGTCGTCCGGAGCGCTCCGGTGATCAGCCTGCTGCCGTGCAGCTTCCCGCGTCGCGACCTGATCGGGCGCCGGACGCTGCTCGATGATGCGCAGCGGCTGGTTTGCTGAGAGGCCGTCAGGAGATCGTCGCCAGCAGGCCGAGATGCAAGGCGCGAGCGAGCGAACGACGACACATATTGGATGAGCCGGCGAGAAGTGAGCGAGTGAGCAACGCCGCCGATCTCGCGGTCGATACCGGCGCGGCGCTGGTCAGGCCGAGCACGCTGGACAAGGCGGTGGCGGTCTGGCACGCGCACGATCGCGCGCGCCTGGGCGGCGCTGATGCAGACCGGCAAGGGGCCGCCTGGGCGCTCGTGCGCGCACCCGGCGCGGCCTGGTCACCCTGCGCGATCCGGGCAACCCATCGCAGCTGGACACCCTCGGCTGCCAGCCCCCTACCAGCGACTGAGCCGCCAGATCGCAGCCGAAGCGAGCCGGCAGGTGAGCCTCCTGGGGTCGTGCCTGTACCCGCGCGTGACGCAGGCCGATGCCGGAATCGCCATTGCCGGGGCACTGGCGACCTCGACCAATTGGCTGCTCGGCGGGTCGGCGGCGGCGCAGGACGCGGTCAAGCAGGCGATCGTCGCCAACTTCATGATCGACGCGCAGTACCTGCTGCCGGCCCAGCTCGGCGACGCGGCCAGCGCGCAGACCAACCTCGGCATGGCGCAGTCGCTGCGCTCGACCAGCGATTCGTACAAGCTGATGGCGCGGATCGCCGAATCGACGATGCCGAAGGTGCGCAACGCGATCGAGATGGTCCAGTACGCGATCTTTCCGGTGTTCCTGCTCTTCGTGGTGATCAGCGGCCATCAGGCCGGCGCGGTCATCCGCGCCTACGCCGCGAGCCTCTTCTGGATCCAGCTCTGGGCACCGCTCTATGCGGTGATGAACTTCATCATCACGATGGTCTCGCGGAGCCAGTACACCAGCGGCAGCGCCGGCAACGGGCTGTCGATCGAGCAGATGGGTTTCCTGCAGACCGCGATCGTCAGCGATCAGGCGATCGCCGGCATGCTGGTGATCTCGATCCCGGCGATCGCCGCCGCCATCGTCCGCGGTGGCGAGGTCGGCCTGCAGGCGGTCGCGGGCCTGGTGGCGCCACCGCGGGACCCGGAGAGGATCGCCAGTGGCTTGGCCCAGGGCAATCTGCAGATGGGCAACGCCTCGCTCAACAATGCGAGCCACGACACGCTCAAGGGCCTGGTGGTCGATCTCAATCCGAGCCTGCGGCAGGGGATGACGAACCACCAGGCGCGCGGTGGCTCCTGACGACTGCCTGGCGAGGGGCCGCCCATCCGTCGATGGCAACGAACGAGTGGCTGTCCTGGCGGTCCGCGTGCTCTTGGCACTCAGCGGCTGGCGCTTGGTCGCGAGCCAAGCCGACGCGACGCTGGGCGTGCTTGCCCGCGGTCGCCGGGATCGACGAAGGGACGTTCGCTCGCTGGTTGCGTGCGTACCGCGAGGCGCGTCAGGGTTGAGCGACTTCGCCGCGGTACGGCGATGCGACCGGGGTCGTGAGGACGAAGAGCATGATCTCTCGATTGTCTTGATGGACTCCAGGTAGGATGTCCTGACGGGCCAGCCCTGCTACCATTTGCGCATGGCTAGCGCTCACGACACGGGCTACAAACTTCTTTTCTCCACGCCGGAACTGGTGCGCG
>ERZ761602.1201-NODE-1201-length-49152-cov-10.976434_pt1 | contig 49152 bp, 36 predicted proteins | sample MGYA00512165_ERZ761602 | MGnify/ENA primary metagenome ERZ761602 (study PRJEB28899, sample SAMN02445085) | bioreactor sludge metagenome | biome: EBPR sludge; isolation source: Thorneside wastewater treatment plant | place: Australia: Brisbane, Thorneside...
AGCGGCGACAGCGGCGACAGCGGCGACAGCGGCGACAGCGGCGACAGCGGCGACACAGCCGAGTGGATCGTCGGCGGGTCCAAGGTCAGCGAGGTGGCCGGGGAAGAGGGCGGCTTCGGCTGCGAAGACAGCGGCGTCGCGGGCCTGGTGATCGGCCTGAGCCTGCTGGGGCTGGGGCGCCGGCGTCGCTGCTGCGGCTGAGCTTCAGCTCTCGTTGCGCAGCTTCCAGTCCAGGACGAGGCAGTTGATGGGGGAGGGGACGTTGCCCTCGCCCAGGACCTTCTCGGCGTCCTTGGCGTCGCCGCTGAGCACGGTCAGGCAGGGCAGGACCACCGCCCGGGCCAGGGTCTCGGCCGTGCGGCTGGTGACCCACTTGCCGCGGTTCTCGAATGCGTCCATGACGGTGCCCGGGGGGGCGCCGCTGAGATCGACCCCGGGCTCGCTGGCCTGCAGGTCCACCCGGGTGACGTCGGCCACCCAGTACTTGGCGACCCGGGCCGAGGTCGAGAAGGTCGTGCCGATCGGCGGCAGCGCCTTGCCATCGGGCCCGAGCTGCTCGCCCAGCGCCTTCAGCGTCCGGCTGATGTTCATCCGGTGGTCGTCGCCGTCCTGGTGGATGCAGTAGGCGGTGCCCTGGGCGATCTGGCTGAGCATCACCTCGACCTTCTCGCCTTCGGCGTAGGTCGGCGCCGAGGCGCTGGTCAGGGTGCCGTTGAGCAGCTCCTGGGCCAGGGTGCGGTTCTCGTAGGTGGACTCGACGTCGCGGACCAGCAGGGCGTCGGGGAAGGCCGAGACCCCCAGCCGCCGGGCCTGCCGGAAGGTCATCTGCAGGGGCCCGCGGCCGCAGACATCGGTGCCCTCGGAGTCGGTCAGGTCGGCGAACTCGGTGCGGCGCTTGCCCGGCCAGGCCCCCAGCCAGACCAGGGCCTTGGCGGTGTCGGGGTCCAGCCCGTCGTAGGCGATCACCCGGTCCCGCCAGCCCACGAACTCCTCGGTCTTGCGGTTCTGGGTGTTCCAGAGCCAGTCGTAGCGGGCCGAGTCGCTGGTCAGGACCTTCATCTTGGACTTCCACTCCTCGCGGAGCTTGCCGTCCTCTTCCAGCGAGGGCCCCAGGCTGCGGATGCCGGTGATGACCTGGGCGAGCTGCTCGACCTTGTACTCGGTGGAGTCGCCGCGCATGTTCTCGGCGAAGGCGAGCTCCTGCTGGCAGGACTCGACCTGGACCTCCTGCGTGGCCAGCTTCTTCTTGAAGCCGCCCATCCGGCAGGCGGTCGCGCCGCCGAAGATGTAGCCGCCGGCGATCGCGACGCCGAGGAAGATGTTGCGGGGCTGGAAGATCGCGCCCGAGCGGATGAAGACGCTGGCCCGCTGGAGGAGCTGCATCGGCCCCAGGACCAGCAGGCGGGTCCAGACCTGGCGCTTGGCCTCCTCGCCCATCTTGGCGGCGGTCAGGCGGCGGCGGCCGGTGGCGACCTGCCTGGCCTGCTCGCGCTGGGTCTTGACCTCGGGCGGCAGCTCGTCCAGCTCGATGATGAAGCGCGGGCCGTCGGCGGTCACGAGGGCGAAGCCGTCGCCGGGGCGCACCGCGGTGGGGGTGTTGAGCTGGACCGGGCGGCGCTCGCCGGACTTGTAGAGGAAGACCGCCGCCGTGCGCTCGCTGGGCGAGAGGATCAGGTTCTGCGGGCCCTGGCGGATCAGCCGGGCGTGCTCGGCGCGCACGCCGAGAGCCTCGGGCAGCACGATGTGGCAGCGATCGGCGTCGGAGCCGAGCCGCACCTCCAGGCCCTCGAAGGGGCCGAAGCGGGTCCCGCCGAACTCTGGGGAGAGGCGCAGGTAGGTGACGAGTTCTTCGGGTGAGCTGGCCATGGGGGAGGATGGTATCCCATGGCGCCGGTGGCTTGGCGGGCGCGCCCCTGCGATCCCCGAGACGGCATCCGCGCTACACTGGGCGCCGACCTGAACCCCCCCAGCGCCGATGAACATCTTCCTCGTTCCCTACACCCGCTGGCGGCACCTGCTGATGGCGCTGTGGTGCGGTGGGGCCGGGCTCCTCGCCTGGTTCTTCGTCCTCTCCCTCTCCATCATCGGGGGGCCCAAGTGGCCGCCGGAGTGGGACGGCCCGATGCTGCTGGGCGCCATCGCCGCGGCCGTCGCCGGCGCCTCCATCCTGGGCGAGGACAATCTCTACCGCCGGCCCCTGCTCAAGCGCCTGGGCCGCACCGCGCTGGCCATGGGCATCGCGCTGGGCAACACCCTGCTGTGGTACTGGGTCTGGACCCTGCTGGTGCCCGTCCTGATGCCCGGCGAGTGGCAGGACGACGCTGGCGACGCCTCGCTGGTCAGCCTGCGCTACCGCCTGGGCGCGCTCTTCATGGCCGGCATGTCCACGGGCATCGCCGGCGCGGTCGTGCGCAAGATGAACCACGCGGTCAGCCATGTCGCCGGGGGGGTCACCTCGGCCCTGGCGGCCGGCGCGGCCTGGCACATCCTGGGCGCCAACTTCCAAGGGCTGACCGACCTGTACCTGGCCAGCGCCAGCCTGGGCCTGGTCTGGGGCCTGCTGTACGGCTTCATCACCTGGCCCATCCCCGACGACCTCTATGCCGGGTGGATCCGGGTCCTCTCGCCGACCCGCTACGGTCGCCGGATCCCCATCCCCGCGACCGACGCCAGCCCGAAGGAGCGCTTCGTCGGGCACTTCCCGCGCGGCCTGGACCTCTTCCTGCCGGTCGAGGACGGCGTGATGGAGATGCACGTCTCGGTCGCGGTGGACTCCAAGGGGCGCTACTCGGCGCGCGGCCTCTCCTTGCAGCCGACGCTGGTCCGACGCTTCCTGGAGCGCATCGATCTGCGCTACGACGCCCGCCGTCCGGCGCCGCTGGAGACCGAGCTCAACAGCGGGGATCGCATCGTGATGGGCCAGGGCGAGCACAAGGCCGAGCTGGAGTTCCTGATGCTCCCCCGGGAGGAGCTGTGAGCCGCGCGCGTCGCGCTGCCCTGGCGCTGCTGCTCGCCGGAGGCCTGGGCCTGGTGGGCTGCAAGGAGTCGGGGCTGATCGCGGTCCCGGGCACGACCACCCGGGTCGCCCGCCCGGTCTCCGAGAAGAACACCGAGCTCGAGCTGAAGATCTTCACCACGGCGGACGAGTGCGCCGGCTCGGTCAAGCCCGACGACGTGGACCTCTGCCTGCCCCACGTCGACCGCCGCGCCGGCCAGGTCCGGCTGGCCATCCAGTTCCGGCTCGACAGCGACCCCTTCCCGATCCCGCTGACCGAGGAGAACCTGCGCGTCGTGCACAAGGGCCGCACGGTCCAGGACGCGCCGGGGATGAGCGTGGAGATCATCCCGCACGACCCGGTGGACTCGCCGCAGCTCTACATCCTGGTGATCGACGGCTCCTCGTCGATGAGCGAGACGGGGGCGCGGGGCCTGTCCCGGATGGACCGGGTGAAGGAGGCGCTGCTGACGCCGGGGGTCAAGGAGGCCTTCTTCCCCAGCGGCGGCGTGCGGACCGGGGTGGTCGTGCTCTCCTTCACCTCGGGCGAGCCCGAGCCGGTCGGCGGCGATCTGACCGTGCTGACCGACGCGCGCTCCTACACCAAGGTCGTCCGGGACGAGCTGCGGGTCCAGTCGGGCTTCACCCACCTCTACGAGGCGGTGCGCTACGCCTCGGGGCCGCTGCTGCAGGCCCCGGCGGTGCGCGACTTCATCGATGTGCAGCAGGCCTCGCCGGTCATCATCGCCCTGACCGACGGCTTCAACAACATGGCCAGCAGCGACACCTGCTCGACCAACGCCGAGCGGCTGGGGCGGCTGCTGGAGTCCCTCTCGACCGCCCGGCGCGAGGCCGAGGACATCCGCAAGCGGCCCACCGTCTTCACGGTCGGCCTGGGGCGGCCCATCCGGCCGCTCTTCGAGCTGCCCAAGGGCCGCGAGAACACCGTCCAGGCCACCGACCTCTGCGGCCGCAAGCACCTGGACCGGCGCATCGACGGCGACCTGGAGCGCGAGGGCATCGACAACGCCAGCCTGACCTTCATCGCCAACCGCGGGGGCGGCTTCGACTTCGTCAAGACCGATCGCGACGGCCTCGCCGACGCCTTCCGCGCCGCCGCCTCCCAGCGCTACACCTGGTTCGAGGTGCGCTACCAGGTCGATCCGCACTACCTCCGGCGCAGCTTCGAGACCCGCCTGCGCCTGACCAGCTTCGCCGAGTCCGAGTCCAGCCTGCGCATCCACCCCAGCGCCTGGCTGGACGGCCCGCCGGGCCTGCGGGACGCCGACAACCGCATCGTGGCCCAGAGCTACCGGCACACGGCGACCGTGCTGATGCCGATCCTGGGCCTGCTGGTGGCGCTGGGCTTCGTCGGCGCGGTCGGCTTCAACACCAGCCGGATCGTCTTCGGCCGCAGCCGCCGCGGGTCGTCACCGGGCAAGCGCGGCTGAGGCGCGGCCCTCCAAGGGGGGGCGCTTTGGCCCCGAGGGTGTAAGATCACGGAGGTAGAGACGTCTTCTCCGGGAGGGGTGAGCTTGGCTCGGTACATCGGCAACTACGAGGTCCTCCGCGAGCTGGGGGCTGGCCACTACGGCACGGTCTACCTGGCCATCGGCGAGACCCCGGCGCGTGGACGCAACCCGGCCAAGCGTCGGATGGTGGCGATCAAGCGCCTGAAGGACACGGCGGACCACCGCTCGGTGGACCTGCTGCTCCAGGAGTTCGCCCTGCTCGACCAGGTCAAGCACCGCGGCATCGTGCGGGTCTTCGAGTACCTCGAGGACGACAACGCCGTCGTGATGGAGCACATCCACGGCCTGACCCTGCGCGAGGTGCAAGAGGCGCTGGCCAAGGCCAAGGAGCAGGTCTTCACCGAGGCGGCCATCGAGATCGGCTGCGAGCTGGCCGACGCCCTCTACCAGGCCTACACGACGCCGGGCGACAACGGCGAGCCCTTGCGGCTGGTGCACCGCGACCTCAAGCCCGCCAACGTGATGCTGACGCCGCAGGGCGAGGTGAAGATCCTCGACTTCGGCCTGGCCCGGGTCGACAACGCCGACTTCGCCAAGGAAGAGAAGAGCCGGGTCAAGGGCACGCCGATCTACATGGCGCCCGAGCAGGCCCGGGGCGAGGAGATCGACCACCGCACCGACCTCTTCGCGCTGGGGCTGATCCTCTACGAGCTGCTGATGAACGACGCGGCCTACCGGGTCCCGACCAACAGCCGGGATCCGATCGGCGACGTCTACCGGGCGATCGAGGGCGGGGAGCTGACCCGGCAGTGCACCGAGCTGGAGATGCGGCTGCCCGCGCACGGGCCGATCGTGACCCGCCTGCTGCAGCGGCGGCCCGAGGACCGCTACCAGACCGGCCAGGACGCGCTGGTCGACCTGCGGCGGCAGCTGTACCGCGACCGCGGCTCCTACCTGAAGGAGTTCTGCGAGTTCCTCTACGGCTCGATCAAGCCCATCGGCGACGCGCCCGGTCCGGAGGAGGCCTCCTCGGCCTCGCGAACCTCGGCGCGCGGGCGGCGTCTGACGATCGAGGAGCGGCTGCGCCAGTCCATGGCTCGCGAGCAGCAGGCCTCCGCCCACGCCCCTTCGCCGCCGGTCGAGCGGACCCGGCCGGCGGGCCCTCCCTCGGCGCCGCCGGTGGCTGCCGGTCGACCTCCCCCTCCGCCCCCTCCTGCTCCTCCGCGTGTCGCGCCTTCGCCCGGCCCCGCTGCGCCACCTCCACAGCTTGGAGAGCCCATGTCGTCCAATGGTTCCGGACCTCCCGGTCGGAAGCCAACCCGTCCCCCCGTGGGGGGCGCTGCCAGCCGCGCGGAGCCCTTTGCGCCGAGCGGTCCGCCGCCTTCGGCCAACCGTCGGCCGCTGAAGCAGGTCGGCCAGCGCAGCCCTCAGGAGACGGGGATGCTGGAGATGGTGCCGCTGTCGGCCGACGGGGACCTGGTCGAGGCCAACGCCGACCCCAGCGCCACCGCCTTCTTCGCCATCCCCGCCCCCAAGGCGGACCGCGGCCGGGCGGGCGGCGCGCCGGCCGGACCCCCACCGGGGCCGAGCTACCCCTCGGGACCGCCGCCTGGAATGGCGCCGATGGGGGGAGGGCCTCCTCCTCCTCCCGGGATGGGCATGGGCGGTCCCCCTCCTCCGGCGGCTGGCTACGGTGGGCCTCCGGCAGCTGGCTACGGCGGCCCCCCCGCGGTGGGCTACGGCTCGCCTCCTCCTCCCCCCGGGGTGCCCGGGCCGCCGGCCTACGCTCCGCAGGGGCCCGGGCAGATGATCCAGGGGCCGGTGGCTGGCTACGGCGGAGGTGCGGCCCAGACCCCCTTCCAGGTGGCCGGGCCGGTGCCCGGCAACGCCCCGGTGGACCCCGAGCAGCGGGTCCAGTCGACGCGGCTGTACGCCATCCTGTTCGCTTGCATGGTCCTGATCGTCATGGCCGTCGTGGTGGCTGTCTGGCTGCGGCCGGGCAGCGGGGACTCGTCCGACGCGACCGCCGCCGTGGCGACGGCCCCCTCGGCCGCGGCGACGGTCGTGGACGCGGGCACGCGCAAGAAGGAGGTCGACACCGGCGTGGTGGCCCCCGCGCCGGCGCCCACGCCCAAGAAGTCCACGGGCGGCGGGACCCGGTCCAGCTCCTCCAGCTCCTCCAGCGCGGCCGCTGCGCCGGCGGCGGCGCCCAAGCCCAGCACCGCGCCGGGCTCCATCGCCGTCCGCCTGGGCGACCCGAGCTCCTTCACCTCGGTGACGGTGCTCTGTCCCAGCGGCTTCCGCGGCAAGGGCACCTTCGGCGGAGGGGCCACCACCGTCAGCGGGGTCCCCGCGGGCGAGGACTGCAGCCTGCACTTCAACGGAGGCCTGTCGCCGGGGCGCTTCTCGGGCGCGCGCTCGGGCTCGTCGCTGACCTGTACGATGTCCGGGACGGCGATGGTCTGCAAGTAGGATCCTGGGAGGAGATCCGGGCGAGTCGGTCGATCGACCGATGGTGAGGGTTGGAGGTCGGACATACGACCGTCCTCCAACCACGCCCCATCGCCCAGGACGACGCCATGACCGAAGGCTCCGCGGTCGACACGCTCTTTCCCCTCCTGCTGCGGGAGTGGAAGGACTCCTGGGTCCATGCCACCAACTCCCCCGGTGAGCTGAAGTGCAAGGTGGAGCAGGCCTGGGGTGAGGGTTTCGCCACCGCGGAAGAGATGATCGCGGCGATGGACGCCGCGGGCGTACGGACGGTGCTGGCCACCGATCTGCTGGCCTGGTCCTACACCCGCCAGGAGCGCTTCGCCCTGGACATGACCGACCACATCGTCGCCTTGACCCGGCGCTTCCCGGGCCGGGTCTACGGGCTGGCCGACTACGACCCGCTGCACATCCGGCAGAGCCTGGAGAAGGTCGAGCGTGATGTGCGTGAGAACCAGTACAAAGGCGTCTACCTGCACGTCTACGGCTACGACATCGGCCTGGACCACCGCAAGATGTACCCTCTGTACGCGCTGTGCGAGGGCCTCGGCGTCCCGGTCACGATGCAGATCGGCCACGTGCTGGAGGCCATGCCCAGCGAGCACGGGCGGCCGATGCAGCTCGACCGCATCGCCTGCGACTTCCCGGATCTGACGCTGGTCGGCACCCACACGGGCTACCCCTGGGTCGACGAGGCCCTGGCTGTCGCCAGCAAGTGGCCCAACGTCTACGTCTCGACCAGCGCCTGGCTGCCCAAGTACCTCAGCCCGACCCTGGTCACCTTCATGAAGTCGCGCACCGGCAGCGAGAAGATCCTCTTCGGGACCAACGGCCTCTCCTGGCAGCGCTACCTCGCCGACTTCGAGCAGCTGGGCCTGGCGCCGGACCGGGCCGAGCGGGTCCTCTCCCTGAACGCCCGCCGCATCTTCGGCCTGGGAGGTTGAGGTGGGGCTCCAGCTTCATGGCTTCGAGATGGTCCAGGCCGGCCAGCCCCTGCGCGAGGCGGTGCGCGAGCCGGGCGAGCTGGCGGCCGGCGAGGCCCTGGTCGAGGTGGTCGGCTGCGGCCTCTGTCACACGGACCTGGGCTTCCTGTACGAGGGCGTGCGGACCCGGCACCCGCTGCCGTTGATCCTGGGCCACGAGATCGCCGGCGTCGTCCGCGCCGCCGGAGCGGCGGGCGAGCACCTCGTCGGACAGGCGGTGGTGGTGCCCGCCGTCATCCCCTGTGGGGAGTGCGCGGACTGCCGGGCGGGCCACACGATGATCTGCAAGGCCCAGGTGATGCCGGGCAACGACCGGGACGGCGGCTTCGCCTCGCACGTGGTGGTGCCCTCGCGCGGCCTGTGCCCCGTGCCCGGCTACAGCGGCGATCCCGACGCGCCGCTGGGCGAGGCCGGGCTGAGCCTGCGCCACCTCGCCGTGATCGCCGACGCTGTCTCCACCCCCTACCAGGCCATCCGCCGGGCGGGGGTCAGCCGGGGCGAGCTGGTGGTCGTCATCGGCCTGGGTGGTGTCGGTGGCTACGCCGCGCAGATCGCGCTGGCCCTGGGGGCCCTGGTGGTCGGGATCGACCTCAGCCCGGCGCGGCTGCAGGCGGCCCGCGAGCGCGGCGCGGGGCTGGTCCTGGACCCCCGGGCGCAGAGCCCCCGCGAGCTCAAGAAGGCCATCGCCGCCTGGGCGGCGGAGGCCGGCGCGCCCGCGACCCGCTGGACCATCCTGGAGTGCTCCGGCTCGGCGGCCGGGCAGGCCACCGCCTGGGAGCTGCTGGTCCACGGCGCCACCCTCTGCGTCGTCGGCTTCACGATGGACAAGCTCGAGCTGCGGCTCTCCAACCTGATGGCCTACGACGCCCGCGCCCTGGGCAACTGGGGCTGCGCGCCCGCGCTGTACCCGGAGATCGTGGAGCTGGCTCTGTCTGGCGCCATCGATCTGCGCGGCCAGACCGAGCTGCGGCCGCTGAGCGCCATCGCCGAGGCCTTCGAGGATGTGCACGAGCACCGTGTCCAACGACGAATCGTCCTGGTCCCCTGAACCCCAGCCGAGCGCACCATGTCCGAAGCCATCCACAGCGAGACCCTGCGCGACGGCGGCGTCGAGCGGATCGTCCTGGCCCGCCCACCGGCCAACATCGTCGACATGGCCGCGGTGGCGGCCGTGCGCGCCCACCTCGCTCGCCTGTCCGAGCGCCCCTCGCTGCGGCTGATCCTCTTCGACAGCGAGGGGGACCACTTCAGCTACGGCGCCTCGGTCGCAGAGCACCTGCCCGATGTGGTCGGGGCGATGCTGCCCGGCTTCCACCGCCTCTTCGTCGAGCTGGAGGCGCTGGGCATCCCGACCGCGGCGGTCGTGCGCGGCCAGTGCCTGGGGGGAGGGGCCGAGCTGGCCACCTGGTGCGGCACCGTCTACTGCTCGCCGAGCGCGGTCTTCTCCGTGCCCGAGGTGCGGCTCGCGGTCTTCCCGCCGATCGCCGCCATGGCCCTGCCCTGGAGGGTCGGCGGCGCCGTCGCCACCCGCCTCGTGACCAGCGCCGAGCGCCTGCGGGGCCCCGAGGCCGCCGCGATGGGCCTCGCCGATCGCTGCATCGAGGACCCCGGCGCCGCCTTGCTCGCCTGGTACGACTCGGCCCTGGCCCCGCTCTCTCCGGCGGCCCTGCGCGTCGCCTGGCGGGCCGCGCGCCGGCCGATGGCTCGGGCGCTGGCCGAGGAGCTGCCCGCGCTGGAGCGCCTCTACCTGGAGGAGCTGATGGCCCACCCCGACGCCACCGAGGGCCTTCAGGCCTTCCTCGACAAGCGCCCCCCCGCCTGGAGGCACCCGTGAGCCCCCCCACGCCGACAAGCCAGGCAGCGCCTCGCAGCAGCGCCGCATCCCGCCAACGCGCCTCGATCGTGGCCTGGGCCCGGGATCGGTACGAGGATCTGGAGCTCGGCTCGGTCCGGGAGTGGCTGGCGCAGGAGCCGGGTCGGAAGGCCTGCGGCTACCTGCCGGTCTATGTGCCGCGCGAGGTGATCCACGCCGCGGGCATGCTGCCGGTGGGCATCCACGGCGGCGGCAGCATGGAGATCATCCGCGGCGACGCCTGGTACCAGAGCTACATCTGCCACCTGCCGCGCTCGGTGGTCGAGCTGGGGCTGACCGGTCGGCTGGACTGCCTCTCGGCGATGCTCTTCCCGAGCACCTGCGATGTGATCCGCAACCTCTCGGGCATGTGGCAGATCCTCTCGCCGCAGACCTGGGTCCGCTACGTCGATCTGCCCCAGGTCAACGACCCCGAGCGCGCCGTGGAGTTCTGGACGGGCGAGCTCCGCCACATCCTGAGCGGCCTGACCGCGCTCACCGGCAAGGTCGTCGACGACGAGGCCCTCTGGGCCTCGATCGCGGTCTACAACGAGATGCGGGCCCTGATCGAGGAGCTCTACGCGGTGCGCCGAGACGAGCCCTGGCGGGTGCCCAGCGAGGAGCTGTACCTGCTGCTGCGCGCGGGCGAGGTGGTGCCGGTCGAGGAGTGGCTGGTCCGCGCCCGGGAGTACCTGGAGGCCAGCGCCGCGGACAAAAACCGACCCCGCGACAACGCCCGGGTGGTGCTGACCGGGGCCTTCTGCGAGCAGCCGCCGCTGGGCCTGATCATGACCATCGAGCGGGCCGGCTGCTACATCGTCGACGACGATCTGCTGCTGGGCAACCGGATGATCCGCGGCCCGGTCGCACAGGGCGGCGACCCCTTGGTGGCGCTGGCCCGGGCGCTGCTGCACCAGCACCGCACCACCAGCGTGCTCTACGAGCCCGACCCGACCGGCAAGGCCCGCGAGATCCCCGAGCGGGTCGAGGCCGCCCGCGCCGATGGGGTCATCTTCGCGGCCCCCTCCTTCTGCGATCCGGCCCTGCTGGATCGGCCGATGCTGCGGGATGGCGCCGAGAAGGCCGGCATCCCCTGCATCGCCTTCAAGTACGCCGAGAACACCGGCCAGTTCCAGCAGTTCCGCGAGCAGGCGGGGACCTTCTCCGACTCGATCAAGCTGTGGGTGGGCACCCGCGCCGAACAGGGGCGGGTTGAACGGGGGCGCACAGGCGCCGGAGGTGAACCGTGAGAGACGACCGGGTCAAGAAGGATCGTTCGATGCTCCTGCAGAAGGAGATGATCGCCGAGCACTTCCAGCGGCTGGAGGACGCCCCTCGCAGCGGAGAGAAGGTGGTCTACACCTTCGTCCCCGGCAACCTGACGGAGCTGATCCGCAGCTTCGGCGCGCTGCCCTTGCTGCCGGAGATCAACGCCCTGCAGTCGGGGATGCGCGGCAAGTCCAAGGCCTACATCGCCGAGGCCGAGAAGGCCGGCCACAGCGCCGACGTCTGCACCTACGTCAAGGCCGACATCGGCATGATGATGAGCGGCAACATCGGTCCGACCGGCACGCGGCTACCTCCTCCGGATCTCCTGCTGCTCTCCTACACCGGCTGCTACACCTTCATGAAGTGGTTCGAGCTGCTGCGCGAGCAGTACAAGTGCCCGACGGTGTTCCTGCAGATCCCCTACCAGGGCGATGGCACGCTGCTGCCCGAGCACCGCGAGTACGTGGTGAAGCAGCTCCGCGAGGATGTGATCCCCGCCCTGGAGGCGGTGACCGGCCGGGCCTACGACGAGGGGCGGCTGCGCGAGCTGCTGGCGCTGAGCGCGCGGGCCGAGGACGACCTGGTCGCCGTGCTGCACTCCGCGAAGCAGAAGCCCAGCCCGATCGACAGCTACTTCGGCGGCGTCTACTACATCGGGCCGATCTTCAGCGCCTTCCGCGGCACCCCCGAGGGCGTGGCCTACTACGAGGCCCTGCGCGAGGAGGTCGAGGAGCGCCAGGCCCTGGGCATCGGACCGGAGACGCCCAGCGGCCGGCTGGACGATCAGCGCTTCCGCATCGTGGTCGAGGGGCCCCCCAACTGGACCAGCTTCAACGAGTTCTGGCAGATGTTCAGCGACGAGGGCGCGGTCGTCGTCGCCAGCACCTACACCAAGGTCGGCGGCACCTACGACTTCGGCTTCCGCCACGATCCCGGCGACCCGCTGGGCACGATGGCCGACTACTGCGGCGGTTGCTACACGAACCACAACCTGCCCGGCCGCATCGACATGCTGGTCGACTATGTGAAGCAGTACGCCGCCGACGGCTTCTTGATCAACTCGGTGAAGAGCTGCAACAGCTTCTCGGCGGGCCAGCTCCTGATCCTGCGCGAGGTCGAGAAGCGCACCGGCATCCCCGGCGGCTTCATCGAGAGCGACCTGGTCGACCCCCGCTACTTCTCGGCGGCCAACATCAAGAACCGCCTGGAGAGCTACTTTCAGATGCTGCGCGAGCGGCGGCGGGGCCAGGTGGCGCCAGGCTCGGACGCGACGGCGGAGGTGACCCCATGATGTGCTACGTCGGCGTCGACCTGGGGTCGACCACCACCAAGGCGGTCGTGCTGGGCGAGGACGGTCGGGTCCTGGGTCGAGGCATCACCAACTCCCGCGCCAACTACGACCTGGCCGCCGATGTGGCGCGGACCGAGGCCTTCGTCACGGCGCGCTTCGACATGCTGCGCCAGGAGGTCGAGCGGGTCGCCGGCAAGGAGAGCCTGGACCTGCTGCTGCGGGCCTTTCGCCTGGAGCAGACCCTGGCCCAGCTGGTCCGCCTGCAGGCGGGCCTGCACGAGGACATCGACCGCTCGGTCGCCCCGCACCTGCGCGCCGTGGCGCACCGCTCGATCGACGAGATCAGCGAGCGCACCCGGATGGAGGAGGAGACCGGCTTCGCCGACCCCGAGCGGGCAAAGCGCTCGGACTTCTTCCGCGACGTGGCCGGCTCGGCCTTCTCGCGGCTGGCCGAGGAGCTGGCGGCCCGCGACGGGACCAGCTTCGACCTGCTGCTGGGCCTGTACGACAAGTGCATCATCCAGGTCGAGAACACCCCGGTCGAGCTGGGCTTTCACGACCACATCGACGCCGCCCTGGCGCGCATCGGCGACCCTCCGGCGGTGCGCGCGGGCGTCGAGGCCGCCACCGCCGCGGTCTTCGAGGCCAAGGTGACGGTGGGCACCGGCTACGGGCGGGCCCGGCTGCCCTTCCCCAAGGAGTGGATCCGCTCGGAGATCCTCTGCCACGGCCTGGGCGCCCACGCGATGTTCCCGGCCACCCGCACCGTCCTGGACATCGGCGGGCAGGACACCAAGGCCATCCAGATCGACGGGCAGGGCATCGTCACCAGCTTCCAGATGAACGATCGCTGCGCCGCGGGCTGCGGCCGCTACCTGGGCTACATCGCCGACGAGATGAACATCGGCCTGCACGAGCTGGGGCCGATCGCCGAGCAGAGCACCCGGCGGGTGCGCATCAACTCGACCTGCACGGTCTTCGCGGGCGCCGAGCTGCGCGAGCGCCTGGGCGTCGGCGAGCGCCGCGAGGACATCCTGGCGGGGCTGCACCGGGCCGTGATCCTGCGGGCGATGTCCCTGCTGGCGCGCTCCGGCGGCATCGACGACGAGTTCACCTTCACCGGCGGCGTGGCCAACAACCCGGCGGCGGTGCGGGCCCTGACCGAGCTGGTGGTCGAGAACTACGGGGCGCGCACCCTGAACATCTCGCCGGCCAGCATCTACACCGGGGCGCTGGGCGCCTCGATCTTCGCCCTACGCGTCGACCAGCCCGGCGCGGCCCTCCACAGCTCACGAGGTGCGGCATGACCATCACCGCAGGCATCGACGTCGGATCGGGCGCCGTCAAGGCCGTCGTGGTCGACGGCTCGGCCGAGCCCCGGGTCCTGGCCCACGCCGCGGCCCGCATCCGCCGCCGCGACGTGGCCACCGTGGTCGACGAGGTGATGGGCATCGTCCTGGCCGAGTCCGGGGTGGACCGCCTGGACTACATCGCCAGCACCGGCGAGGGCGAGGAGATCCCCTTCGCCACCGGGCACTTCTACGGGATGACGACCCACGCCCGCGGGGCCCTGATGCTCGACCCGCGGGCGCGCATCGTGCTCGACATCGGCGCCCTGCACACCCGCGCGGTGGCGATGGACGGCCATGGCAAGGTGCTGGACTACAAGATGACCAGCCAGTGCGCGTCGGGCTCGGGCCAGTTCCTGGAGAACATCGCCCGCTACCTGGGCGTCTCCCTGGCCGAGGTCGGTCCCCTCTCGCTGACCGCCCCCAAGCCCGAGGGCGTCTCCTCGATCTGTGCCGTGCTGGCCGAGACCGATGTGATCAACATGGTCTCGCGCGGCATCGCCACCAACGACATCCTGCGCGGCATCCACGACAGCATGGCCGGGCGCTTCGCCCGCCTGCTCAAGTCGCTCAAGGCCGAGGGCGTCGTCTTCCTCTCGGGCGGGTTGGCCAACGACATCGGCCTGCAAGCCTCTCTCGCCGACGCCCTGGCCGCCGAGCGGCGCAACGGCGCCGAGATCATCCTCTCGACCGACCCCCTCGCGATTCACGCTGGTGCGTTGGGAGCCGCCATCTGGGGCGCCTTCCGCTTCCACCGGCTCGGCACCACAGGTGCAGCATGGACATCGACGGAACCGCTACCGACACACGAATCCGCACGCTAAAGCGCGGGGACCTCGACCGCATCGTCACGATGGACGCCCAGCACACCGGGCGCCGCCGCCAGGCATGGTTCGAGGCGCGCCTCTCCCGCGCGCTGGACGACAGCGCCGTCCGGGTGTCGCTGGCCGCCGAGGTCGACGGCACCCTGGTCGGCGCGGTGCTCGGCGAGGTGCAGTACGGCGAGTACGGCGTGGCCGCGCCCGTCGCCGTGCTGGACACCATCCTGGTCGATCGCGCCTTCTCCGGTCAGGGCGTGGGCGCCACGCTCGTCGAGCACCTCGCCCGCAACCTGCGCGCCCTGAACATCGAGCGCATCCGGACGGAGGTCGCCTGGGATCAGCAACACCTGCTGACCTTCCTGGCTCACCAGGGCTTCAGCCCGGCCCAGCGGCTGGTCCTGGAGCGGTCGATCGAGGGCTGAGCGGCGACCCGCGCGAGGGCCTGGGCTGGGAATTGCCGGCCTCAAGGGGTAGAGTGCACCTCCTCTCTCGGAGCCCCCATGCTGCCCCGCCTGCTCTGCTTGATGCTGCTGCTCTTCCTGGACCCGCTGCTCGGCGCGACCGCCCAGGCCTCCTCCTCCCCCTCCGAGCAGGTCGAGCGCCAGGGCAAGAAGGAGAAGAAGAAGGCCACGGAAGAGGAGCGCAGCGCGGAGGAGGCCGCCGCCGAGGCCGAGGCCGAGCGCAAGCGCAAGGAGATCCTGGCCCGCGTGATCGTCCTGAAGTGGGAGGGCCCCAAGAGCGCCGACTACGAGGACGAGACCGTGCGCCGCAACGTGCGCAGCCGCATCGGTCGGCCCGAGGCGATGTTCTTCCCCGAGGTGGATCTCTACCAGAACGGCCGCATCCTGCCGGACCGCACCGTCATCCCGGCCATGCAGCCGGCGATCGTGCCGGACAGCAATGTCCCGATGGTCCTGGCGGCGGTGGCCAGCGCCTCCAGCATCCCCTGGGGCGCGCTGCAGCCTCACGAGTGGCGCCAGAAGGCCGACGAGCTGCGGGCGCTGTCGGACTCCCTCTGGTTCGTCGACCGGGTCGAGCTGCGCGAGCCCCTCTTCCTGCTCTACACCCAGATCGGGCGGGCGGCCGAGAACGCCGCCGACAACTCGCCCCCCTACTTCGAGTCGGTGGGCCCCTACTCGGTCAACTACTTCAACTACCTGGCGGCCTACATGGCCTACCAGGAGCCCTCGCTGATGAGCAAGCTGACGGATCCCGAGATCCACAGCGCCGTCCAGGTCATCCTGAACAACCTCCAACAGGGCAGCTTCCCCACGATGAAGGTGGACTTCCAGCAGGAGGGCATCACCTTCGACCTGGCCTGGTTCGCCGACACCTACGAGGTGCGGCTCAACGGCCTGCCCGTCGAGCTGGACGCGCGCGGCCAGATGGACGTCTTCCTGGGGCGCTCGGACATCTACCTGATGCGCAAGGACACCGGCCACGGCCTCGCCGAGCGGCTGGAGGTCAGCAAGCTCGACAACCGCATCTACTTCATCCGCGACGTCGCCCGAAAGAAGATGGGCCGGGACTTCATCGACTCGCTCTTCCTGCACCTGACGGAGTGCAACCCCGAGGTCGGCGTCGACTTCCTCAACTACCTCGCCATCTACCAGAAGATGCACAGCAAGGCCGAGGTCTACATCACCGTCCCCGAGAACGGCAACCCCAACAAGGTCTGGATCTGGCGCTACGTGCCCGAGAGCGCCCAGCTCAAGCAGGTCGGCGGCGGCCCGGACAGCTTCCCGGTGCGCTTCGCCCTGCTCTTCAGCTCGGGCCTGCTCTACAACGGCGCCAGCATGGCGGTGGACAGCGACTTCGCCGACGAGGACAGCGTCGCCCCCGGCGACATCGCCGACGACAGCCGGATCGACGTCGATCTCGACCCCGCCACCATCCCCTTCCACTTCGAGCTGCGCGGGCACTACAACCGCCTGATGATCAACCTCGGCGCCGAGTTCGGCTACGAGGCCGGCACCGGCGGCGGCTGGATCGAGCACTACCAGACCCCCGGTCGTCAGGACGACACCCTGACCATCGATCCTTCCGCCAGCGGCTGCGAAGAGGTGCGCATCGGCGAGGACGAGAACGGCGATCCGATCACCGTCCAGGACTGCGGAAACCTCGTGACCGTGCTCAACAACAAGATGTTCAACCGCTACCTGTACCTGGGCGCGGGCGTGGTGCTGGGACGGGACGCAGGCATCGGCTTCGGGCCTCGCTTCGCGGCGCGGGTCGGCTGGACCAACCTCCCCCACGCGATCCAGACCACCGGGCACTTCGGCTGGTCGATCCAGCCCGGCTTCCTGCCCGCCTCTGAGCGTGTGCGGCCCCTGATCGACGCCGATGCGCGGCTCGGCCTCGCCATCCCGACCAAGAAGAGCCTGCTCAAGGATGTCGGCGACAAGAAGGCCCTGCAAGAGGTCTTCGGCCTGACCGTCGGGATCGGCCTGACCTTCTGAGCGTCGGGTTAGGACCGGGTCAGGAGGTCCGATGCTTGGCCTGATCCTGCTTGTGACGAGCGCCTTGGCAGATGGTCTCGCGCTGGACTGGAACCAGCCCCTCCGCTACCGCAGCGAGGTCCAGGTCCTGACGCCCAACGGCTACCTCTACAAGGGGCGGGCCAACGTCGAGGCGCGGGTCACCTCGCACGAGCTGGCCGTGGACCTGAGCTGCACCGGCGCTCCGCAGGGCGCGTCGACCGCGGTGATCTGCGCGGTGGACGCGGTCCAGCTCGGCGCCAAGGCCTACCCCGGGGACGAGGCCGACACCGTCCTGGTCCTGGAGGAGTATCGGCAGTGGTTCGCCGGCTCGACCTGGCAGATCCGCTTCGCGGCCGACGGCCGGGTGATGGACGTCGACCTCGAGGGCGTCGAGAAGAACGACGACCGCATGGCCGAGATCCACGAGACGCTGCGACAGCTGGCCCGCCGGGTGGTGACCCCGCTGGACCTCTCGATGCCCAAGAAGGCGGTCGGCGTGGGGGCCAGCTGGAAGCAGAAGGGCACGCCGCTGCTCTTCCAGCTGATGACCACCTGGGGCACCGCCGGCGGCACCGTTATGCGGCACCGCCTGGAGGCGCAGCAGGGCGCCGTCGCGCAGATCGGCAGCGAGGGCCGCGGCAACGTGGCCACCGGGCTGGACCTGGAGGTCGGCTCGGGCGAGACGGTCAACATGATCGGCGGGGGCGTGGCCCGGGTGGACACCGCCCGAAGCCTGATCCTCTGGCGGCAGGTCGGCGTCAGCGGCGAGCTGACCGCCAGCTCCCTGCAGCCCGGCGATCCGGCGGTCTACTCGCTGATGGGCTGGGCGGGGCTGCGCAACCCCGACGGCACGGTCGAGACCGAGAGCGGCCCGCGGGCCTGGCCGCCGCAGGGCAGCCCCGGTCCACGATAGTCCCCCATGGCGCTTGGGCGCCTCCACCGGACCACGAAACAACGCAGCTCCCTGGCGCCTCGGCGACATGGGGGACGCGGGGGTTGGGGGGGGGGGCGTCTGGGCCCCAGCCCCCGCTGTTTCTGGAGAGGCTCAGTCCTTGACGAGGATCGAGGGCCCGGGGGCCAGGATCGCGCTGGCGTCCAGGTCCTCGGCGTCCATCAGGGCGACGATGAGGTCGAGCGCGTCCAGGACGCGGGTCCGCTGATCGGCGCTGAGCCCGTTGAGGCGGGCCAGGACCCGGTCCTGCAGCAGGGGAGGCGCCTGGTCGAGGGTCTGGAGGCCCAGGGGGGTCAGGGCCAGCTCGACGACCCGACGGTCCTCCGGGCTCCGCTGGCGCTGGATCAGCCCCAGGCGGCCCAGGCGGTCGACCAGTCCCGACATGGTCGGCGGGTTGATGTCCATCAGGGCGCAGAGCGCGCCCGCGGTGGCCCGACCCGGCGGGGCCTCCTGGATCTGCCGCAGCAGCAGCAGCTGCGGGACGGTCAGCCCGGCCTCACGGGAGAGGTTCTGGCTGTGCACGTTGATCGCCCGGACGATCCGCCGGACCTGCCGGACGATGTGCGAGGCGTCGTCGCTGGAGGGGACCTGCGAGCGCGGGGGGAGCCGGACGGGGGGGCGGGCAGCGGGCATGGGGCGCCAAGTAGCCGCCTCGTGGCTCTGCGTCATGCGCTGTGCCGGGCGCCAGGGTCGGGGGAGGTGCCGACCTGGGCAGGGGATGCTATTGGTTCGCATGCTAACTATCGGCCTCTCGCCGATTCAGGCTCCCTCGATCCCGGAACTCCAACGTGTGTGGTCTACTCGGCGCCTTTCGCGGCGCCGCCCCCCTGACTCCTGAATCTCTTCGCCGCTCCGACCTGGAGCGGCTCCACCACCGCGGCCCCGACAGCGACGGCTGGTACCGCGACGCCCACGCCGCCCTGGGCTTCCGTCGCCTCGCCATCATCGACCAGGCCGGAGGGGACCAGCCCCTCTTCGACACCGCCGGTCGCACCGTGCTCACCATCAACGGCGAGATCTACAACCACCGGGCGCTGCGCGCCTCCCTCTCCGGGCGGCATCACTTCCGGACCCGCAGCGACGCCGAGGTCCTGGTGCATCGGTACGCCGAGTCCGGGCTCGACGGCCTGCTCGACGACGTCAACGGCATGTTCGCCTTCGCGCTGTACGACCCGGCGCGGCGGCGGATGGTGCTCGGCCGGGACCGATCGGGCCAGAAGCCCCTGTACTGGACCTTCACCGACGGGACCCTGCGCTGGTCCAGCGAGCTGAAGGCACTGCTCGGAGACCGCCGCCCGGCGGTCGATCGCCAGGCCCTCAACGACTACCTGCGCTTCGGCTACGTCCCGGCGCCGCTGACCATCTTCCAGGGGGTCCACAAGCTGGAAGCGGGGACGACCCTGGTCTGCGAGGGCGATGGCGCGCCGGTGGTCCAGCGCTACTGGTCCCTGCGCTACGGCCCGGACAACGACGCCAGCCCCAGCAAGGCCGAGGCGGATGAGTGGAGAGAGGCGCTCACCGAGGGGCTCTCCGACGCCGTCCGCCTGCGAATGGAGAGCGAGGCGCCGATGGGCTTCCTGCTCAGCGGCGGGGTCGACTCGGCCTCGGTGCTGGCGATGGGCGCCCAGGCCAACGCCTCGCCCTTGCGGGCCTTCACCATCTCCTTCCCGGGCGACGCGGTCGACGAAGCCGGGCCGGCTGCCGAGGTCGCGGCCCGCTGGAAGGCCTCGCACGAGGTCCGGCCGGTCTCCACCGACGACTGTCAGGACCTGGGCGACGCGCTCTACTGGGTGGAGGAGCCGCTCTCGACCGACGCCCTGCTGCCCACCGCGCGGGTCTTCAAGGAGGTCGCCGCCGCCGGCATCACCACGGTGCTGACCGGCGAGGGCGCCGACGAGATCATGGCCGGCTACCGCAAGTTCGAGACGGCCTGCGACTGGGTGGACGCGGGTGGTCGGTGGCCGGCGCAGGGCTCCGCCCTCGATCGCTACCTCTCCCTCGAGGAGTTCTGCTTCCCCTCGCCGACCGACCGCGAGGCCCTGCTGGGCCACGGGGTAGACGACAGCCGCTTCGCCTCGCTGGAGCAGGAGGTCGCGGATCTCTCTCCGCTCAGCCAGATGCTGCACATCGAGGCGCGCCTGCGCCTCCCCGACCGCATCAACACCCGCCTGGACAAGCTGAGCATGGCCTGCTCGGTCGAGGCGCGGGCGCCCTTCATGGACTACCGGCTCCAGCAGCTCTGCGCGGGCATGCCCCACCGCCTGCGTCGAGGCGCGACGACCGACAAGCTCCTGCTGCGCCAGAGCCTGGGCCCGATGCTTCCCGCCTCGGTGCTGCAGGCGAAGAAGGCGCCCTTTCGGGCTCCTGCGCGCTGGTTCGTCGATCCGTCGATGTTGGACCAGGAGCTGGGAGACGAAGCCGTCGACGAGGCTGGGATGGTGAGCGTGGACCGGGTCCGTGAGCTGCGGCGAGGGCAGGGCGCGCCCGACCCCCATCGGCGCCAGGAGGAGCTCTACAGCCTGTTCGTGCTGCACGCCTGGCACCGCAGCTTCGTCCGAGAGCCCCAGGTCTCGTTGGCGGCCGCTGCGCGCTGAGGCCCGCGAGCGCTGAGGCCTGAACGTTCAGGTCTCAGCGCCCGGGTCTCCGCGCGGGGAGGCGCTCAGGGCGCTTCGAACTCGAAGCGCTCGCCCTCGCAGGGGCGCAGGTGGTCCAGCCACGCCGCCTTCTCGTCGTAGCGGGCGGTGAAGACGTGGTTGATCCACTTGGGGTCGCGGGCCTGCAGGAAGCGCAGCAGGAAGCGCTTCTCGCCTGCCACGTCCATCGTGCCGAGGACCTGGGCCTTGCCCGGAGTGCAGGACATGACCGGGCCGCGGGCGGTGCGGGCCAGGCCGCTGACCTGGGACACCGCGCCGGTGTAGATGCACAGCGCCTCGGCCAGCGGGACCTCGAAGTAGTGGCGGGGTCCGGTGTCCCGCTCGACGAACATGTAGTAGGGGACCACGCCGAGGGCGACCTGGCGACGCCACAGCTCGGCCCAGGTGTCGGAGTCGGCGTTGACGTGCCGGACCAGCGGGGCCTGGCAGCGGATCACCGCTCCCGTCCCGCGAATGCGCTCGATGGCCCGCTGGGCGATCGGGGTCGAGAGCTCGCGCGGGTGGCTGTAGTGCGCCATCAGGGCGAGGTGCCGGCCCGAGGCGATCACCTTCTCGAAGAGCCGCAGCAGGTCGTCGGCGTCGTCGTCCTCGACGAAGCGCTGCGGCCACCAGGCGACCGACTTGGTGCCGATGCGGATCGTCTGCACGGAGGGCAGGTCCAGCATCGGCAGCAGGGTGCGCGCCAGCACCCGGGTCTTCATGACCAGGGGATCGCCGCCGGTCAACAGCACGTCGCTGACCTCGGGCTTGGAGCGCAGGTAGGCCAGCACGGGGTCGATCCGTCGCGTGGCGAAGCGAAGATCGCGATCCCCGACAAACTGCGGCCAGCGAAAGCAGTAGCTGCAGTAGGCGTGGCAGGTCTGGCCGGCGCTGGGAAAGACCAGGACGGTCTCGCGGTACTTGTGCTGCACGCCGGGGACGGCCTCGCCGTCGAGCGTCGGCACGTTCTGCGTGGTCTGCCCCGCGGGGTGGGGGTTCAGGCGCGCGCGGATGCCCTGGGCGCACTCCTGGAGCTGCTGCTTCGTTGCGCCCGCCACCAGCAGGTCGCGGATGGTGCGGAAGTCGTCGGGGTCCAGCATGTCGCGGTGCGGAAAGCACAGCCGGAAGATCGGGTCGTCCGGGATCCGGTCCCAGTCGATCAGCTCGTCGACGATGTAGCGGTTGACCCGGAAGGGCAGGACCTGGGCGACCGCCTGCACCTCCAGGCGCTGCTCGGCGCTGAGCGCGTCGATGGCCTGAAGGGAGGGGAGGAGGGTTCGGCCTTCGGCCGGATGAGAGGTGTCTTCGAACATGGGCTTTCCGCAAGGGAGTCCGCCGCCTGCAGACCCAGGCGCGAAGCTCCCCATCGTTTGGGTCAGAATGGTTTGCTTGCGAAGTATTAGCCCGCCGGTCGACCGGTGGCACCCCGAGCTCCAGACCCGACGCGGCTACAGGTCCTGGACGTACTCGTAGAACTCGCCGAAGTGAACGCGGCTGACCTGCTTGCCCATCTTGACCATCTCGCGGGCCACGGCCTCGACCACGTGCCGCATGGCCACCGGGTCTCGCCGCGAGCTGGCGATGATGCAGGCGTTGATGGCGGCGCCGACGATGTTGCCGCCGGCCAGGATGAACTGGCGGGCGATGACGTCCAGGTCCAGGTCGGGGTCCCGGGGGGCGCCGGCCGGGATCGACTTGTGCCAGAGCATGCGCCGGGCTTCGACGTTGGGCATCGGGAACTCGATGACCGCGCCGAAGCGGCGCAGGAAGGCCTCGTCGATGTTCTCTTGCAGGTTGGTGGTCAGGATGGCGCAGCCCTCGAAGACCTCCAGCCGCTGCAACAGGAAGGCGACCTCCTGGTTGGCGAAGCGGTCCTGGGCCTGCTTGACCTCGCCGCGGCTGCCGAAGAGGCTGTCGGCCTCGTCGAAGAGGATGACGGCGGTGCCGCCCTCGGCCGCGTCGAAGATCTCGCGCAGGTTCTTCTCGGTCTCGCCCACCCAGCGGCTGACGACGCTGCTGGTGTCGACCCGGAACATGTCCATGCCCAGGGCGCCGGCGATGCACTCGGCGGCCATGGTCTTGCCGGTGCCGGGCCCCCCGCTGAAGAGGGCCTTGATGCCGAAGCCTCGGGGGCGCACCTTGATCGCCCCCCACTTGTGGAAGACGGTCTCCTGCTCGGAGAGGTAGCTGCGCAGCATCTGCAGCTGGCTCATGATCTTGTCGGGGACGATCAGGTCCTCGAAGCGGTACTTGGGCACGACGTGCTGGGCGAGGCCGCGGAACTCGGGGCGGCTGCACTCGCGGGCGGCGTCCCAGAGCGCCTCGGTGGTGGGCTCCTGCCCGCCGCACTCGGCCTCGGCGCGCTCGAGCACCGCCGGGATGGTCGTGCCGCCCACGCTGTAGAAGCGCTCGCTGACCTCGGAGGCGATCTCGGGGTTCCAGCCCCGCTGCTGGAAGGCGTCTTTCCAGGCCGCGACGCGCTCGTCCATGGTGGTGCGCCCGACCATCACGGTCAGGCTGGGCCGCTCGGCGCCGAGCAGGCTGCCGATGGCACGCCGGTCCGAGCCGCCGATCAGCACAGGGTAGGGGAGGGTGGCCAGGGCGCTGCCCAGCCGGACGATGCCGGCGCGCTGCGCGGGATCCTCCTGGCTGGCGACGACGTTGACGACGTAGGGCAGGGCCCGGGAGAGGCGCAGCTCGCGCAGCAGATCCCAGGGCTGGTCGATGTACTGCTGGGCGCGCTCCAGGTCGACCCGGGCCAGGGGGCGCCCTGCCGCCCGGGCGATGGCCATGGCGGCCCCTTCGCGGCTGCCCAGGGTGCTGCCGACCACGGCGATGGTGACCGGGCGGTCCAGGGCGTGGGTGATCTCCTGGATTCGCTGCCGGGTAGGGCCCGGGATGAAGGGCTCGCGGCTGGTGTCCATCGGGGCGAAGCCGACCCCGCTGGGGAGCTCTTCTTCTTCGAGCAGCCAGCGCAGCATCCGGCCGCTGGGATGGACCCGGCGGCTGGCCAGCGTCTCGGCGCCCTCGTGCGGGAAGAGCAGCAGCAGCCGGCTCTTGATCAGCGGCGCGTTGCTCATCAGGCGGCCCTGCAGGGCGAGGCGCTCGGTGCGGTGGGTGCGCAGGATCCGGGTGGCGAGGTCAACCGTCAGGTAGGCCTGGTTCAGGTTGTCGTTGAGGTAGGCGAAGATGCGGGCGTAGCCGTTGCTGATCTCGGGCGCGACGGCCAGCAGCAGCAGGTCGATGTCGTCGCCGTCCAGCTCGAAGGCGTGGCGCAGGCGGGAGACCCGGCCCTCGGCCTCGTCCCGAAGCGCGGCGCTGGCGACGACCGCGTCGGCGAGCGCGTCCTGGGTGTCCGGCCAGTCGATCTCACCGTGGGCCCGCAGCAGCGCGTCGACCTCGTCGTCGGTGATGACGCTGCCCCAGAATTGGCCCTTGGCCCGCATCGAGGGGCGCGCCCGCTGCCGCCGGACGGCGCGCAGGAGGAGGAGGTCGGTGCGTCGCAGCCGGCGGGCCAGCTCTTCGAAGACGGTGCGCATGAGGCCCGCGGCGGGTGGGGACTAGAAGGAGCCGCGCTTGTCGGCGTGGCGCTCGAAGTGGGCCTGCTGCTTGGTGTCGAAGGCGCCGAGGACCTGCTTGGCCAGCTCGTCGACGACGTCGGCGTGGGTCCAGTCCTTGTCGCGCAGCGCCCGGTAGCCCCGCTGGGAGTCGGGCTTGTCGGGGGTCTGCACCTTGCTCTCGGTGCCCTGCGGGTGCGGGGTGACGCCCCCGCCCTGGTGCTGGCCCTTGTGGGTGTCGTACTGCCCCGGGCCGGCTCCCGGCTCGTTGCCCGCCTCGTAGCCGCCGGCCATGCGGTGGAAGACCATCGACTCGGCCGCGCGGGCGGCGATCTCTTCGGCGTCGCGGAAGTTGTCGTGCCCACCGCCGCCCTTGCCGTCGCCCTCCATGGCGTGGAAGCGCTCGTGGGCGTAGAGGGCGCGGTCCTCGGGCTTGCTGATGTTGAAGTCGTCGGCGACGATGACGCTGCGGTCCAGGGTCATGGCGCGGGCGCCGACCGACTTCAGGGCGCGGCTGGCGAGCTCTCCGCGGTAGACCTCGCCGCCATCGGGCATGGACTGGCGCTGGAGGGCGGACCGGTCGAGCCGACCTGCGAGGCGCGAGACGGTGCGACCGCCGGGAGGACTGGGAGCCATGTTCACCTCTGCTGCGCGTCCATGGTAGCGCAGGCGGTCCCGGGTTGAAAGGGTCGGCTCAGGCTGTCACACAGCGGGCACGAATGATCTCGGGCAGCATCCGGGTCATTCGCAGGAGGTGCTCGACGGGCACGTACTCGTCGGGCCGGTGGGCCACGTCGATGCTGCCGGCCCCGAAGACCAGGCAGCGGGTGCCCATCCGGGCGAGGTTCCCGCCGTCGGTCGCGAAGGGTGCGGCGCCCGGCTGCGGGTCGCTGGCGTGCGGGCGGAGGAGGCGCTCCAGGTCGGTCCCCGCCGGGGTGAGCAGAGCGGGGGCCTCGTGCATGGGCTGGACCTCGACCCGCGCGCCCTGGCGCTCCCAGGGCTCGGCGGCCTCGGCGGCGGCCTCGGCGATGCGCCGCACCAGGGCCTCGCCCTCCTGGCCCGGGAGCTGTCGGACGCCGACCAGCAGCTCGCAGTGCTCGGCCAGGATGTTGACCGCCGTGCCTCCCTGGATGCGGCCGCAGTTGATCAGGGGGTAGGGGTGGGCCAGGGCGCCGAGCACCATCGGGTCCAGCGCCGGCTTCTCGAGGGCGAGCTGCGCCTGCAGGCGACGCAGCCCGGCGAGCACATCGGCGGCGACCTCGATCGCGCTGACCCCCAGCTCGGGGCGGGCGCTGTGGCAGGGGCGGCCAACGCAGCGGATGCGCATGGTGGTGTGGCCGGGGTGCGCCCGGAAGATGCGGAAGTCCGTCGGCTCGCCGATCAGGGCCAGCGACGGGAGGTCGCGCCCCTGCTCCTGGAGGCGGTCGACCAGGGCCCGAGAGCCGTGGCAGCCGACCTCTTCGTCGTGGGTCCAGGCCAGCATCAGCCGGGAGTCGAGGCGGCGAAGGGGCAGCTCGGTCAGCGCGCAGGTCACCGCGGCCAGGAAGGCCTTCATGTCGCAGGAGCCGCGGCCGTGCAGGCGGCCCTCGCGCTCGCTCAGGACGAAGGGGTCGCTGCTCCAGTCCTGCCCATCGACCGGGACGACGTCCATATGGCCGGAGAGCAAGAGGCCGTCGCTGTCCTGCGGTCCGGCACTGGCGAGCACATTGCACTTGCCCGGGCTGGTCTCGAAGCGCTCGACCCGCATCCCGGCGGACTCGGCGCGCTCGGCCAGCCAGGCGGCCAGGTCGGTGACCGGGCGGTTGGACACGGTCGGGAAGGCCACCAGCTCGGCCAGGGCGGCGATGGGGTCCGCGGCCTTGGAGACCTGAGCGGCGCTCACTTCTTCTCCCCCTCTCCCTCTTCCTCCTCTTCCTCCTCCTCCAGCCACCAGGCGTTGCCGCGGCGTCGATTGAGGGGAGGAGGCCGCTCCATCGTGTCCTCGACCGCCAGGATGCGGTCGGCGTAGACGATGTCCTTGGGCAGCGCGGTGGCGGCGCAGGTGGAGCGGCTGCCGACGTGGGCCAGCTCGGCGGGGGCGGCGGCGGCGGCGTTGTTGCTGCGGTCGAGGTGGTCTCGGACCATCGCCGGGGTCGAGTCGTAGGCGGCGCGCTCGGCCTCCATCGCCCGCTCCATCAGCGCGGCGCCCTGGCCGAGGTTCCCGTTGCACATCGCCTGGGCCGCTTGCTGGAAGAGCTGGGCCGCCTGGTGCCAGCGGGTCGGGTCGGGCAGGTGGTAGCCGGCCTGGCCTCGGGCGAGGGGTCGGAACCACTCCCGCTCGTGCTTCATCTCGTCTCGCTCGAAGCCCTGGACGGTGTGCATGGTCTTCAGGCGCTGGCAGATGAACTGCAGGAGCGTGTCGCGCATCGCGCCCTGCTCGCGCAGCTTGCCGTCGAGCCCCTGGTTGCCCGCCTTGGCGGCCATGGTCCGCAGCTCCCGGCTGCCGGCGTCGCCCATCTTCTGGCCCGACCCCGCCTTCGTGCCCGAAAGGGGCTTGACGGTGGTGCCCTTGCGGTCGGTGGTCTTGGGGTCGCGTTCGACGCTGCGTGCCATGGGGGGAGCGTAGCACCTTGAGGGTGCCGCTTCGTGCAATCCGCTTTGGCGCACCTGCCTTGACCGATGCGAGCGCCCTCGGGTAGCTTCGTGGGCCTGGAGTCGACCTGAGCCCGCCGCCCTCGCCACCCCCTGGGATCGTGCCGGTCCGCCGAGACGATCCGCGCCTGCGGCTGCAGCGCTTGCTGCCCGGCGAGCGCATCCAGGAGCTGGCCGAGACGGCCGACCGCCTCGGGCGGCGCGCGGACTGGAAGGATCGGCCCTCGCCGCTCCCCGATCGTCAGCGCAAGACCCGCACCGGTGAGGTCCGGGCCAGCAGCCGGCGCGTCGATCCCTCGCCCAACGCCCCGCAGCTCATCCGCCTCGTTCAGCACCCCTTCGCGCTCGACACGGTGCGCCCCCGCAAGGACCCGCAGCGCTCGCGCCCCGTTCGCATCCAGGTCCATGATCTGGAGCGCCCGCGGGTCCAGCTGCTGCTGCGGGACGCCCTCGCCGAGGGCCGCCGGTTGCCCTTTCCCTCGCCGACCAAAGTTCGCGAGCCCCGCTTGCGCCAGCCTCGACCTCGGGTGATGGACTGGCTCCGTTCGGTGAACCGGGAAGAGGGGGAGGGCGGATGAGCATGGATCCAGCCCTGGTCGGCGCCCAGTCGGGCCCGATGTCCGGCCGCAACATCATCGGCGAGGTCACCGAGTCGCTGCACCGCTTCCTGCTGGACGGCTACGACCTGGGCGAGCAGCCTCCCCGCCTGGAAGAGGACCTCGCCTTCATCCCCAAGGATCGGGAAGAGGTCCTCTACGTCTACATGTACCGGGTGGCCCAGAACACGGCCCTGCAGAACCAGAAGCGCTTCCGCGCCGCGCCGGTCTTCATGGGCAGCGAGCCCGAGGAGGGCGGAGAGGTTTATTATCACCGACCCCCGATCCTCCTGGATCTCTTCTACCTGGTGTCGGTACACAGCAAGTTCCGCAGCGACGCCGAGCGCCTGATCGGCTGGACCATCCTGCGCCTGAACGAGGCGACCCACCTCATCTACCGGCCCCGCAAGTACCTGCTCCCCGACGGCCGGATCGTCGACAGCCTGGGCCGCCCCTACGACCCTACGATCCCCATCGAAGGCGACGATCTGCAGGTCGAGAAGGTCTCGCTGGCGCTGGTCGACGACCTGACGGTCGGCGACGCCATCAACTTCTACAGCCTGCACGAGGCGCCGTACCGACCCTTCCTGACCTACCGCGCGCGCATCGCCCTGGACGGACCGCTGGTCCGCGCCGAGGGCGGCACCACCGTCAATATTCCCCGTCTGGCCAGCAAATCGCGCTCGGATGAGGGGGAGGGACTTGAATCTCGGAACGGCCGGATCAAGACTCCCCGTGGCCAGCCAGGGCCAGGCCCCAACGCGGGCAAGCCACCCCCCGGACCGAAACCCCACTTCATGCGGCGCATCGCCGATTCTGACCCCGACACGGAGGACTGAGGAAGACCATGGAATACCACACTCCAGGCGTATACATCCGTGAGGTCGACAGCGGCCCCAAGCCCATCAGCTCGGTTGCGACCAGCATCCCCGGCTTCCTGGGGCTCTTCCCCTTCGCGCCCGCCGTCGACGCGGTGGCGATCACCGGCTCGGATGGCACGCGCCAGATCCGCGGCAAGGTCGTCCCGCAGCTCGTCGACACCAAGGGCGGCGTGCACGGCGACGGGACCGAGGCCACGACCGCGCTGACGACCGCCTTCCGCCTGCGCCGCGGCCAGGTCCGGGACGTCAAGAAGTACTTCGAGCTGCACGGCGCCGGCAAGACCGGCCCCAAGACCCCCAAGTTCGAGGCCGGCGCCAAGGGCAAGGTCAAGATCAGCTACGAGACCAAGACCCTCGAGGTGCCCGACACCGTCGTCAGCCTGGAGGGCAAGGTCGTCACCGACAGCGATCAGCTGGTCGAGGACCTGCTCAACCAGGTGCACGACACCTTCCCGCTGACCGCTCCGACCCCCAAGACCGCGGCCGATGTGCTCGAGGTCTACGGGTACAGCTTCAAGGGCGCCGAAGGCACGGCCCTGCGCAGCGAGTACAGCATCCCGCCGGTCGGCGTGACCAACAAGGCCGAGTTCTTCCGCTGGCTGCAGAGCTTCTTCGCGCAGTACCTGCTGGAGACCCGCGCCATCGAAGACCTCGTCGGCGAGAGCATCACCGACCCCGACGACGCTGCGGACGCGGTCTTCGAGGCCCTGGCCAAGGACGATGTGCTGAAGAAGGAGTTCCGCGACTGGCTCAGCCTGCCCTCGGTCTTCAACTTCGTCAGCGCCGTCAACGGCTTCTACGACAACGGCGGCGGCAAGTGCTACGTCTACCTGATGGGCGTGCAGAACCTGGAGACCTCGATCCGCGAGAACCAGGCCGACAAGCTGGGCCTCTACGCCTTCGACGACGCCGATGACATGGCCCTGATGGCCGTCCCCGGCCTGCTGCCCCACCAGCAGAAGGAGTGCCTGGAGCACTGCGAGACCCGCAAGGACCGCTTCGCGGTGCTCGACGGCCCGATCGTCAGCGACGGCTCGATGGACATCCCGGCCAGCGAGAAGGGCTACGGCGCCATCTACGTGCCCTGGCTCAAGGTGACCCGCCCCTCCTGGTTCACCAGCAACCAGGACCACATCAAGGTCACCGGCCCCAACCGCCGCAAGCTGATCAAGTGCGAGAAGAGCGAGCTCTTCGTGCCCCCCAGCGGCCACGTGGCGGGCGTCATGGCCCGGGTCGACACCGAGCGCGGCGTGCACAAGGCACCGGCCAACGAGATCCTGATGGGGATCACCGGCCTGTCCCAGTCGATCAACCGGATCGAGCAGGGCCAGTACAACGACCGTGGCATCAACGTCATCCGCGAGTTCAAGGACCGCGGCATCCGCATCTGGGGTGCCCGCACCCTGGCCACCAAGTCCGACCCCAGCTGGAAGTACATCAACGTCCGGCGGCTCTTCATCATGGTCGAGCAGTCGATCATGATCGGCAGCCAGTGGGCCGTCTTCGAGCCCAACGACCACTCGCTGTGGAAGAAGCTGACCCGCGACGTGCGCGCCTACCTGATGCGCGTCTGGCGCTCGGGCGCCCTCTTCGGTCAGACCCCGGAAGAGGCCTTCTACGTCAAGTGCGATGACGAGACCAACCCGCGCTACCTGATCGACGCGGGCCAGGTCAACGTGCAGATCGGCATCTGCCCGGTCAAGCCGGCCGAGTTCGTCATCTTCAGCATCGGCCAGTGGGACGGCGGCGCGCTCATCGAAGAGTAGCGCCCGGGACCCGAGCGGCTCCGAGGTGGGTGGTCCACCTCGGGGCCGCATCGGTCATGACGACTTTGTGAGGACACGATGACCCTGCAGACCGAGTACGAGTTCGTCTTGCCGCGTGGCTATGTCGACAAGGACGGCACGCTGCACCGCGAAGGCGTGATGCGCCTCGCCAACGCCAAGGACGAGATCGTCCCGCTGAACGATCTGCGCGTCCAGCGCAACCGGGCCTACCTGATCATCGTGTTGCTCAGCCGCGTCATCACGCGCCTGGGCGACCTGGGTGAGGTGAACACCGGCGTGATCGAGAACCTCTTCGCCAGCGACCTCCGCTTCCTCGAGGAGATGTACAACCGCATCAACGAGGACGAGGCCACGGTCTCCGTGACCTGCCCCGAGTGCGGGGCGAAGTTCGACAAGGAGTTCGGACGCCTGGGGGAATCGTAAGCTACCCCTTGGAGAACATCTTCAAGGAGGTAGCGTTCGTCGCCTACCACTTCCATTGGCAGCGTGATCAGATCATGGAGATGTCCCATCGGGAGCGACACGCGTGGGTCAAGGAGATCTCGGCCATCAACGACCGGATCAACTCACGCTGAAGCTGCCGACCGGGGCTCGATCCGGGTCCACAGGAGTTGAGCGCTGATGCCCGGCATCGTCATCCAGCATGCGAGGCTCCCGGATCGCAACCACGGGCTCGTGCGCGGGGACATCGCCGGGATCATCGGCTTCATCCCCCGCGCGCGCTGGCCCGAGGGCGCCAGCGCCGGGGACTTCGTCGAGGTGGTCCTCCGCCGGGAGGGCGACCTCTGGGCCCATCCGGATCGCGGCATCTTCGATCCCGCCTCGCGCCGCGCGGTCCGCTCGTACTTCGCCAACGGCGGAGACCTCTGCCATCTCTTCGGGGTCTGCCTGCGCTCCGAGGACGATCTGCGCGCCCCCTCCTCGGCCCTGGGGGTCCTCCGCCCGGTGCTCGACCGGCTGCGCGCCGAAGAGGACATCGCCTTGCTGGCGGCGCCCGCCGCGGCCTACCTGCGCTGCGAGGTGTCGCGCGCCGGGGTGGTGCGCGCCGACGCCGAGGTGCTCTACGACGAGCTGCTCGCGCACTGCCGGGAGATGAACAACCGCTTCCTGGTGATGGACGTCCCGCTGGGGCTGCACGGCGAGCCGATGGAGCGCTGGGTGGCCGAGTTCCGCTCGCGACGCCCCGAGGACCGCTCCTTCGGGGCGATCTACTACCCCTGGCTGATGGAGGGGGACGACCACTTCCCCCCCAGCGGGGCCATGCTGGGCGCCTTCGCGCGGACCGAGCTCGCCCACCGCCCCTTCGGGGTCGGTTGGCCGCCCGCCAACCTGGTCCTGAACGGCGTGACCCACGTCGAGGTCGAGCTGGACTGGGCCGAGGCGGGGCTGCTCGCCGAGCACCACATCAACCCGATCGTGGTCCAGCCCGGGCGGGGGGTGGTCGTCTTCGGGGCGCGGACCCTCTCCCGGGACCCCGCCTTGATGCAGATCAACAGCCGCCGGATCATCAACATGGTGGCCGAGCAGCTGCGCCGGGACAGCGAGTGGAGCGTGTTCGAGACCAACAACCCGCACCTCTGGGACGTGCTGGAGAGGGATGTTCGTGTCCGACTTGGTGAATTCTGGGAGGCGGGCTTGCTAACGGGTGGGAAAGCGGGCGAAGATTACGCAGTCACCTGCAACGCGGAGAACAACCCACCTCAGCTCCGAGCCCAAGGGATGGTGAACCTGATGGTTCGCCTCCGCCCCGTCGGCACCACGGAGCAGATCGTGATTGACCTACGTATGGGCGGGGATTGAACAGGCTGGAGGCAACATGGGCAGCTGGACGGGAAGAGGAAAGGGCAGACCGGAGTCGCAGCCGACGGTGCAGACCGACGGCGGGGCGGGTGCGGGGCAGGGCCGAGCCGGAAGTCAACCCACGGTCTCCACCCCAAGCTCGTGGACGGGCATGGGCAAGGGCCGCGCGGGGGGGCAGCCCTCGGTGGGCACCGGCTCGCTGCTGGGTTCGCGCAGCAGCAACAGCACCGGGGCCATGACCTCCGGCGGGGACTCCCATGTGGCCGATCCCGAGGGCAACTTCATCTTCGCCCTGGAGATCGACGGCATCGAGGTCGCCCAGTTCCAGGAGTGCTCGGGCCTGAAGAGCTCGACCACCATCTTCGAGCTGGAAGAGGGCGGGATGAACCATCGCGTCCACAAGCTCCCCGGGCAGTCGCGCTGGGAGAACGTGGTCCTGCGCTACGGCGTGACCAACGACGTCTCCTTGATGTCCTGGCGCGGCGAGATCCTCAGCGACGAGTTCGGCAAGGGAAGCCGCCGCAACGGCTCCATCGTGGTGAAGAACAACCAGATGGAGACCGTGCGCCGCTACAGCTTCGTCGACGCCTGGCCCGTCTCCTGGGAGGGGCCCAGCTTCTCCTCGGCGGGGGCTGAGCTGGCCATCGAGGCGATCGAGCTGGCCCATCACGGGATCTTCGTGAGCTGAACCCACTTCGGGGCGGAGTCGGACATGGACGGACAGCAGAGGCGGTCGATCGGCGACCGGATCGCAGACAGGCTGATGAAGCGCGTGGCGCGCCGCGCGCGGGTGGGCCTCTCCGCGGACTTCCTCGCGCGGTTCGGGCTGGCCGATCCCTGGGCCGATCTGCTCGACGGACCCGCCGCCGACAGCGACGGGGGGATGGTCTTCCTCTCGGGCAAGGCCTACCGCGACCGCCTCCGCCGCCTCGCCTGGATGCGGCAGCACCGCGAGGACCGCCTCGCTGCCTTCGGGGATCGCTTCCGCGTGGGTCGTGGGCCGCGGGCCCTCGCCCGCCTCTCCGCCCTGGACGAGGCCGGGGCCTCCCGCCTGCGCGCGCTCAGCGGCCTGATGCCGATCTCCGCGGGCGATATGCACCTGCCTCCCCCCGCGCCGGTCAAGGTGGTCGAGGCCGAAGCCCAGCCCGAGGTCGGCCCGCAGCGGGCCCGGCAGCGTGGCCCGGGCTCGCGGGTGGCCGCCAGCCCCTGGCTGATCCGCCCGTTCCGGCCGGCCCGGGTGATCCGCAGCGAGCGCTCCGCCCGGACCGAGCCCGCCTCGCTCAGCCGCCCGGCGGCTACGCTCTCCATGGCCGGTCCTCGCGCCTCCGGCTCGAGCTCCCGGACCCCTGCGCTCCCCGCCTCGACCCCTCGCCACGCCCGCCGGGTCGCCGAGCGGCTCGAAGCCACCAGCTCCAGCTCCAGCCCGATCGTCCGCTTCGTCGAGCAGGAGTCGCCGGTGCTCCGCCGCAGCGCCGGGGGCCGCCGTGTGCTCCGCGAGCTGATCGAGATCGCCCACCTGGACGAGGCCGAGCAGGCCGTTCGTATTCGCAAGGTCCTCAAGCGCGCCGGTGCCAGCCGCCTCGCGGTCGAGACCCAGGGCCAGGAGCTCGCCCCGCCGACCACGGCTCGCCCCTCCCAGCGGGCGATCGGCCGGGTGGACAGCGTGGCGGGAGTGGCGCGCGCGCCGGGCCTGCGCCCGGTGATGGCGTCGGCGCCCAGCATGCGCGCGGTGGCACCGGCCGGCCGGGCCGAGCCCCTCGAGCTCACCTCCGCCGGCGGAGACCGCCCGCTCCGCCCGGTGACCGAGCGCCCGGTCGAGCGCGCCTCGCGGCGGTCGCGGGCCTCGGTCAGCGCCTCGCTCTTCCAGTCGCCGGTGCTGCGTCCCAGCCTGGCGCCCTCTCGTTCGGCGCCGGTCTCTCCGATGGCGCGCGCCCGTACGGCCGGCGTCTCCAGCGCCCGCCGCTCCAGCGCCTCGACCCGGCGTGCTCCGCTCGTCTCGCCGGCCTCGGCCGCTCAGGCGACCGCAGCCGCCGCTCGTGGGGGCGCCTCACGCAGCGCGTCTTCACGTCCCTCGGCGTCGCGCTCGGACGATGGCCCAGGCTTAGAGGGCCCACAACCGGGTCCCGCAAGCGGGCTCCGCACCCTCGCGCCGACGCAGGCCCAGCTCGATCGTGACAGCTGGTCGGCGCCGGTCGAGTCCGCCCCGGTCGGCTCTGGCGTCCGCGCCGGCGCTTCGGCCTCCCGCTCGACCGCTCGTGCTGCCGAGCGCCTCTCGCTCTTCGACGCCCCGGACCTGGACGCGGGCGAGGTCGCGGCCCGTGCGATGCCGGGCGAGGCCCTCCCGGCTCGGTTCGCCCTCAGCCGCTCGCCCCGCGGCGCCTTCGTCCCGGCCATCTCGCTGGCCCGCCCCGAGGTCGCTCGCAGCCAGGAGCCCGCTCCGACCGAGGCGTCGGCCCCGGCCGCGCGTCGGGAGCGTTCGGCGCCGACCCCGGCGATCCGCGCCAGCTACGTCAGCCCGGTCGCCTCCAGCGCGGTGGTGGCCTCACCCCGCGCCCGCGCCACGCGGGTGGCCGAGCAGCGCCTGAGCGCCCCTCGCGAGCGTGAGGGCAGCCTCCTGCCCCAGGTCCGCACCCAACCGCGCCCGCACAGCGCCGCTCCCCAGGGTGCGGTCCAGCCGACCGGCGCGCGTCGGCTGGCCGTGGTTCGCCTCGCCAGCGGGGCCTACGTGGCCCGTCGAACGCTGGGCGACGCCTCTCCCGAGCTGGCTCCGTTCGAGCCGGCCTCTCCCACGTCTTCGGCCGGGACCCGGGACGCCTCCCGCCCCGAGCGGCGCGCCGCGACCGGCGGGTCGAGCCTTCGGCCGATCAGCGGGCTGCCGGCGGCGGGCTCGGTGCTCTCGCGCCCGGCCTCGTCCGAGCCGACCGCCGTCACTGACCGCGAGCTCTCCTCGCCCGCAGCCGGACCCCGCTCCTCCCAGGTTCGCGCGCCACGCTCGCCGATGGTCGCGGCCCACGAGCGCTCCCTGCGCGCGCCGCTCACCGCCCGCACCGCGCAGCGGGTGGTGTCGATGGCCGCGGGCCAGGTCCAGCAGCTCGACGGGCTGCGGACGGTGGTCGCTCGCGCTCGCCCCAATCCGCTGGCCTACGCCGCGCGCTTTGGCCTGCGGGATGCCTCCTCGGTGCGGGTCCAGGAGTGGCAGGGCCCCGAGTCGGCACGAGCCGCCGAGCCCGGCTCGACGGCCCCTCGTCGTGGGCGCCATGCGCTCGACTCCATCGACCTCCGCGCGCTGGCGACCGCGAGCTGGGCTGATGCCCCCGCGGCGAGCGACTCCTTCGCCCGCACTCCGTCCCCGGCGGCCGTTCGTGTCCTCGCCCCGGCCTCGGCGGGCTCGGTCCTGCGACCCTTGCCCACCCGGTCGGCCCCCGAGCAGGCCTCCTCTGACCCGGCGGCGCCTCGTTCTGCGGGCTGGCGCAAGGTGGGCGCGCGGGGCGAGTCGGCGCGCCCGGGGCCCTCGACGGTGGCCTCCAGCCAGTGGGCGGGCGCGCGCTCGGCCCGCTGGGCAGCGCGCTCGCCCGGCTCGGCCCGGCCCGGTCGGACCGATCGCGGCGGCTTCGACTTCCTGGGCGTCTACCGGCCTCCGCTCCCCGCTGCGGCCCCCGATGCGCGCGGCTGGGGCTCCTCGCCCCGGGCCGAGGCGCCCTCTCAGAACGTCCTCCGTGGCGCGCTCCCGGCGGCCTCGACCGCGGGCGGCGCCGGCCTGCAGCCCGGCCTCCCGGGGGCTCCTCGCGCAGCGGGCGCAGGGGGCCGACCGATCCGCCCCGACCTGGGGTTGACCCTGGGCGCGGTGGATCAGGGCCTCGCCAACAAGGTCATGCCGACCTGGGCCCAGCGCGCCAACGGCGAGCCGCTGATCCGGGGAGAGGGCCAGTTCATCGAGGCCCTCGCGCGCGCCTCCGAGCCCGAGGAGATCCTCCGCGTCATCTACCAGCGGGCCGCCCGCGGCGGCATGACCTCGGCCTCGACCGGCCTGCCGGCGCCGATCATCCAGGTGATCGAGCAGATCAAGACGGTGGCGGGCCAGGTCGAGACGGGTGAGTCCGTCTCGGTGCGGGGAGGCCCCAGCAGCGACGCCGAGGTGGTGCGCCGCTCGGGCGTCCGTCGCGAGGCGCCGCGCTCCACGGCCCGGGTCGCCGGCGGCATGACCGCGCTGCGCAGCCGGGGCTCGGCGACGCGGCGGGATGGCGTCGGCGCCGATGGCATCTCCAAGCTCAGCAAGAAGCTGCAGCAGCTGATCCTGTTGGCCGAGCAGCAGCGGCAGGCCGCGCGGCAGCAGGTGCGGATGGCAGAAGACAGCGCCTCGGCGCGCTCGGAAGGCCACGCGGCGCCGACCAGCGGGGAAGGCGGAAACGATCGTCAGGTTGACATCGAAGCACTCGGTCGCGAAGTGCTCGAGGTCGTAAGTCAGGAACTCGAGATGCGCCGCGTGCGCAGCCAGGAGGGCTCCGATGAGTACGGGTGGTGGTAACGTGGAGAAGGCCTGGTTCTTCAACGAGGACACGGGCAGCTGTTTCGACCTTCAGTACAACCCCAAGGAATTCAAGTTCGACAAGCCCGTGCAGTGGCAGCCCCACGACGAGCAAGGGAACGAGAGCACCCTGGAGTTCCAGAAGGCCCAGCCGGCGACCATGGTCGTCGACGTGCTGTTCGACACCACGGCGGACGGCAGCGATGTCCGCAGCTCGTGGGTCAACAAGCTGCTGGAGCTGACCAACCCCGAGATCACGCCGACCTCGGGCGAGGCGCAGGAGCTCGAGAAGCAGCGGCCGCCGATCGTCAGCTTCGTGTGGGGCGACTTCTACCTGACCGGTGTCATCGAGTCGGTGGGCGTCACCTACATGATGTTCGGCGCCGACGGCACGCCGCTGCGCGCCCGCTGCTCGGTCAAGATGAAGGAGTGGACCCCCACCAACGACTACGCCGGCGGCGGCGGAGGCAGCGGCTACGGCTCGGCCTCGGTCAAGCTGGTGCAGATGCAGGCCGGCCAGACCATCACGGCCATCGCGATCGCCAACGGCACGTCCGCCCAGGCCATCTGCGACGCCAACGGCATCGACGATCCCATTGACGGTGCGCAGCCCGGCGACACGCTCGTCATCCCCAGCGGGCGCTGATTCGGAGGTAGTTCATGTCGGATCTGGTGCGCTCGGCCACCTCGTACAAGGTGACCATCGGCGGGACCGAGTACAAGCAGACCGAGAAGGATGGCATGGCCATGCTCTCGGTCGAGGACCACATCGACCTCGTGCAGATGATGACGCTGCGCATGGGAGGATCGGAAGACCGGCCGACCTGGGCCATGAAGATCGGCGACTCGGTCCAGGCCCTGATGGGCTCGGGGGCCGAGCCGCTCTTCGTGGGCGAGGTCACCGCCTTGGAGCCGAGCTACCAGGTCGACGGCGTCAGCTCCATGGTCATCCGGGCCCTGGACAACATGCACCGGCTCGGGCGAGGTCGGAAGACCCGCTTCTGGGAGGACATGAAGGACTCCGACGTCGTCAGCGAGGTCGGGGCCGAGTGCGGCCTCTCGGTCGAGGCGGACGCCACCACCGAGACCCTGCCCTACATCCTCCAGCGCAACGAGAGCAACGTCGCCTTCCTCAAGCGGCTGGCGGCGCGCAACAACTACATCCTGCGCGTGGACCCCTCCGGCAGCAAGCTCATCTTCAAGAAGGCCGGCTTCCAGGGCTCGGCGGTCAAGGTCAAGATGGGGGACAACCTCCGCTCCCTGCGCATGGCCTACAACAGCGTCGACCAGGTCCAGAAGGTCGTGGTCCGGGGCTGGGACCCCTCCAAGAAGACCGAGATCGTCGGCGAAGCCACCACCAGCGACATCACCTCGATCGGCGGCGGCAAGAAGGGCGCCGAGGTCTCGTCCTGCTTCGGCGACTCGACCGCCTACGTGACCGACGTGCCGGTCACCAGCCAGTCGGCCGCCAAGGAGGTCGCCAAGGCCGAGCTCGAGCGCCTCTCCCGCGGCTACAACCGGGGCAGCGCCACCATCCAGGGCAACGACAAGGTGCGCGCCGGGGCCATCGTGGAATTCGAGGGGCTGCCGCAGGGGCAGAATGGAAAGGTCTTCGTGCTCGCCACCCGCCATGTGATCTCGGGGCGGTCGGGCTACACGACCGAGTTCACCTTCTGCAGCAACACCGAAGGCAGCTAGCCGGTCCGGCAGACGGCGCTCGCCTGGTTTAGTATCGGCGCCGCGAGTCGGGCCGATGTTGGCCGGGCCAGACAAGGGTGCTTTCATGGCGGTGCGCAAGGAGTTCCTCGGGCGGGGTTGGGCCTTTCCCTTCCAGTTCGACCCTGCGACGGGGATGGTCGCGCTCTCCGAGTACGAAGAGAACATCCGCCAGAACATCACCATCATCCTGGCCACCCGCCCCGGCGAGCGGCAGATGCTGCCCGACTTCGGCTGCCGCATCCACGACCTGCTCTTCGCCCCCAACACGCGCGCCACCGCCCACATGGTCTCGCGCCACGTGAAGGAGGCGCTGGCCCGCTTCGAGCGCCGCATCGAGGTCACCGATGTGGCGGCGCGGGTCGATCCGACCGGCGCCGTGCGGGTGGAGGTGGTGTACAAGATCATCTCTACCGGGGCGATGGACAGCGCCGTCCACGTCATCTCGAACACCCAACCTCGATGAGTGGCTGAATGCCCATCAAGCCGCCGAACCTGGATGATCGCCGCTACGCCGATATCGTCGCGGAGGCCCGGTCCCTGATCCCCCAGTACTGCCCCGAGTGGACCAACCTCTCGGATGCGGACCCGGGGATGACGCTCGTCCAGCTCTTCGCCTGGATGACCGAGCTGACGATCTACCGGCTCAACAAGGTCCCCGACAAGACCTATGTGCACTTCCTCAACTTCATCGGGGAAGAGCGCCGGCGGGCCCTGCCCTCGGTCGCGCCGCTGACCTTCTCGGCGCGGGGAGGCCGCACCTTCGAGGTGGCGGCCTACACCCGCTGCCAGACCCGGCAGCGCGAAGAGCGGCCGGCGCTGGACTTCCTGACGGTCGACCCGATCACCGTCCACGACAGCCGGGTGGTGCGGGTGACCGCGGTGCGCGGCGGCAGCCAGCCCGCCGTGCGGGAGCTGCCCTTCGGCCTGCACAACGGGCACACCGCCGCGATCACCTTCGCCGGCGCCCGCGGGGCCCAGTTCTTCGAGCTGGACCCGGCCGACTACGGGGCCGAGGCCTACACCCCCTACCAGTACCTCTACGTCGCCCACGACGATCTGCGCCTGATGAACATCCCCCGCGAGGTCGACCGCCGCGCCGGTCGGCTGCGCATCCGACGCACCAGCGGCGACGACCTCTCCCTGGTCCCCTTCTTCCGCTGGGAGTACCCCACCGAGCGGGGCTGGAAGCCGATCGAGCTGGTGGACGAGGAGGGCCCCGATCTGGGCCTGCCCGAGCGCTGCCTCGTCACGGCCCTGCCCGGCATCGTGCCGATCGACCGCTTCGGCCAGGGCGAGCAGCAGGTCGAGCTGCCCGAGCCCGTCGCCCGCAGCCAGTGGTGGATCCGCGGTCGCCTGGACTACGAGCGCTGGCTGGCCGCCCGGATGGAGGACGACCTCGAGATCGCCTGGAAGGACGACCGCGGCGGTGAAGAGCGGGCCATCCACAACTGGAGCGTGCGCGCGGTCGGCCGCACCCTGGAGTACTTCCTCCAGGACCTGCCCCCCCTGCGCGGCGGCTGGACCATCCGCTTCGCCCTGGTCGACCGCAGCGTGCCGGCCGGTCGCGCCAGCTACCTGCCCCGCTACCGCTGGTACTACCGCCGCGGCGAGACCTGGGAGGAGATCCCCTCGGAGCGCGTGCGCACCGAAGGCACCATGGTGATCATCACAGGGCCGCTGACCGATATGGCCAGCGACGGCTTCAACCTGCGGGCCGAGCGGGTCGAGGTCGCCTTCATCCGCGGCCTCGCGCCGGACCTCGAGCTGGACCTCAACTGGATCCGCCCGGTCGAGACCGATCTCTACATCGGCGACGATCCCAGCCGCCTCGTGCGCGCCCGCATGGACGAGGCCCCCTGGTCGCCCTTCCAGCTCGCCGCGATGATCCCCCCGACCATCGGTCGCCGCTTCTACGTGGGCTCGGACCTCTTCGAGAACCGCCGCCAGGCGCCCGTCCTGCTGGAGATCGAGGTCGGCTTCGAGATGAACGGAGAGCTGCTGGAGGAGCCCGAGGACAAGTACGCCCTCCAGCTCACCTACCGGGCCGAGGACAACTGGCGCGTGGTCTGGTCCGAGGACAAGCTCTTCGCCAACTTCCGCTTCTCGGACCTGGACGCCGACGGCGCCAAGCGCAAGGCCCGCCGCAAGATCCGCATCGTCCTGGACCCCAAGACCCAGCTCAAGGGCCTCGCGCGTCACCAGGTCGGCGAGACCGAGACGACCTGGCTGCGCTTCGAGCTCACCAAGAGCAACCTGACCGGCACCGACAAGGAGAAGAAGGAGCACCCGATCGTCCCCAAGATCTACGGCATCCGCCTCGCCGTCGACAAGACCATCGGCAACGACACCTACGAGCAGCCCATGCCCGGCCCGCGCATGGCCCAGCTCGACTTCCGCGAAGAGAACCGCCGCCTGACCCGGGTGATGACCCGCTCGGCCGGCCGCCTCGCCGAGTTCTTCCCCTTCTTCCCCTTCATCGACATCGCCGAAGAGAACCAGGCCCTCTACATCGAGATGGACAAGCCGCTGCCGGTCGGCTCGCGGCACGCCATCCAGTTCCGCTGCCGCGGCGAGACCTTCCTCCCCGACGGGGTCTCGATGGAGTGGGAGGTCCTGGAGAAGCGCGAGCACGGCCGGGTCGGCTGGACCCGCATCAACACCATCCAGCGCGAGGAAGAGGGCGTCGAGGAGCTCCCCTCCTTCGACCTCTCCCGCTCGGGCACCCTGGAGTTCTCGCTCGCCGAGCCGGTCGAGCAGAGCGAGTACGGCTTCTGGATGCGGGGCCGCTTCGTCCTGCCCGCCGAGATGAGCATCAAGCAGCTCCCCCCGTTGCCGCCGGTCACCCACATCCTGATGAACACCGTCGACGCGGTCAACCTGCACACCCAGCGCACCGAGCGCTTCAGCGGCCACGGCGTCCCCAACCAGACCATCCAGCTCCTGCGCAAGCCGGTCTACCTGCACCACGACGAGCGCGAGCGGCAGATCTTCCCGCGGCCCGAGCTCTTCGACGACATCAAGGTCTTCGTCGAGGGCGAGGCCGGGGTCAGCGAGGAGTGGGTGCCCTCGCGCGACGGCAGCCTGCTGACCGCGGGCAAGGACGATCGGGTCTTCATCGTCGACCCGGTCGACGGGACCCTGACCTTCGGCAACGGCATCCGCGGTCGGATGCTGCCGGTGGGCAGCAACAACGTGCTGGTCGACACCTTCCACGTCGTGCCCGGCGCCCGGGGCAACCTCGGCCCGGGCGAGATCGTGGTCTGCGAGGCCTACGGCGACTCGCTGGCGGTCACCAACCTCCTGCCCAGCCTGGGCGGCCGCGACGCCGAGAGCATCGAGGAGATCACCCGCCGCGCGCCCTCCATCCTGACCAGCCGCGACCGGGCCGTCACCCGCGGTGACTTCGAGATCATCGCCCGCGAAGCCTCCGGCGAGGTCGCCCGCGCCGCCTGCTCCAGCCGGCTGGACGAGGACGGCAAGGTCGAGGTGGTGGTGCTGCCCCGCCGCCGCGAGGACGAGCGGGTGCCGGACCCCTTCCTGGCCGCCGGCCTGCGCGACCACGTCAGCCGCTACCTCAAGCGCCGCTGCCTGATCAACGTCGACCCGGTCGTGCGCCTCGCCTCCTTCCTGGCCATCGACGTCAGCGTGACCGTCCGACTGCGGCCGAACGCCAACATCATCCAGGTCCGCGAGGCGGCCGAGGCCTGGGTCCACGCCTTCCTGGACCCCTACAACGGCGGCCTGGACCGCGAGGGCTGGCCCTTCCGCGGCACGCTCTACGCCCAGGACTTCGCCCGCATGGTCAGCGAGATCCCCGAGGTCCGCCACGTCATCGAGGTCAGCCTCTACGATATGCGCGCCGCCGACTTCCGTCGGGCCGTGCCCGGCTGGGAGGAGGGCCGCGGAGAGAGCGAGCTGGTCCTGGCCGAGCATGATCTCTTCGTCGTCCGGCGGGTGCGCATCACGACCGAGGACGCCGCCCGATGACGAGGTACCCGCTGGCCCCCTCGGGCTCCTCGGCGGGCCTCCCGGCGCGCGTCTCCGAGGCCGCCTGGTCCTCCGAGCGAGACGACTACCGCTACCTCGAAGAGGTCGTGCGCATCGCCTACCCGGTGCGGGATGGCCGCCTCTTCCTGGCTCGCCACCTGGGCAACCCGGTCGGCTACCGCCTGGTCGAGGCGCGCCGGGGCGAGGCCGTCGGCTGCGTACGAGAGGCCGAGATCCTCTCCGCCAGCGGCGGCCCGACGGTGCGCATCCGCTCGCTGCGCACCCTGCCCGACGGCACGCCGGCGACCTACTTCGCCCCCGAGGATCTCGTCGAGACCCGGGCCGTGGTGGTCGTCGACGGCGACGCCGCCCTGCCGCCCTTGCAGCCCAAGGACCGCATCCTCCTGCACGTCCCGGTGCGCTCCTACCTGCGCTTCCTGCCCGGGCTCTACCAGGGGGCGGTCCCGACCCAGCGCCGCGACGTGGTCCAGGCCGACGAGCGCGCCCTGCGCCGCTTCGGGGCCCGCGACCCGGGGCCCTCCGCCGCGCAGGCCGACTCCGAGCAGTTCCGCCGCTTCCTGTTCATCTTCCAGCACCTGATGACCACGGTCACCGAGCGCATCGACAGCCTGCCGACCCTGACCGACCCGACCAGCGCCGATCCCCGCTTCCTGCCCTGGATCGCCTCCTGGGTCAACTTCGAGCTGGACGAGTCCCTGCCCCTGCACCAGCAGCGCGAGCTGGTGCGCCGCTCCATCCGCCTGCACCGCACCCGCGGCACGGCCGAGGGCATCGCCGAGATGATCCGCGTCCTGACCTCGGCGCCGGTGCGCATCGTCGAGCGGCGCAAGCCCTTGCCCTGCGTGCTGGGGGCCATGACCCTGGCCGGTGGCCGGACCGTCGAAGAGCGCTACGAGCTCGCCGAGCCCCCGGCGCACTACCTGGTGCGCGAGAGCCGCGAGAAGACCACCTTCTTCGTGCTGCTGCTGGAAGACCGCAAGGCCTTCGCCCGGCGCTTCGGCGAGCGCGGCACGGCCACCCTGCGCCGCATCGTCCAGATCGTCACGGCCGAAGTACCGGCCCACATCACCTTCACCATCCAGTTCGACGAGTCGGTGGCCTGAGTGGCCGCTGCCTGACCCTCCCACCTCCGGTCCGCGCATCATGAAGCTCGACGAGAACCTCCTGCGCATCGCCCCCTTCGAGGGCCTGACCCTGACCGCTGCCGATCTGCTCGACGAGCAGAAGTATCACCGCAGCGGCCTGCACCGGCACAACCTCTTCCTGCACGGTCATGGCATCGTCCAGGGCCTGCAGGTCGAGCTGGAGCAGCGCAAGAACAGCTACGTCGCCCTGATCCAGGCCGGCTTCGGCATCACCCGCACAGGCCAGCAGGTCCTGCTGCACGAGGCGGTCGGCGTGCCGCTGGAGGTGCCCAAGAAGGACGGCGAGTACATGCTCTGGCTCTTCCACGTCGAAGCGGCCGACGAGCGCCACCTGCGGCCCATCTTCGACACCAGCGAGACCCGCTCCGCGCGGGTGCGCGAGGCCGTCGCGCCGCGCATCCACGCCATCGACGAGGACCAGGCCGACGCCGTCGCCCTCTGCCGCATCAACGTGCGGCTGGGCCGGATGGTGCAGGTCCTCCTGCCCGTGCCCCGCGCCGGTCGGCAGGAGCGCGCCGCCGAGAGCTACCTCAAGCCGCGCGTGGTCGAGTTCATCCGGGTCAACAAGAAGATCCAGGTCAACCTCTTCCGCACGGCCCTGCTGGGCGAGCTGGACCTGGCCTCGCTGGCCTTCCACTCGGCCTTGATCAGCAGCGAGTTCCTGCTGATCGAGGAGGGCACCACCGACCGGGTGCTGTACCGGACGGCGGGCTCGCTCATCCACTACGCCCACGACTTCTACAACCCGCTGCCCAAGACCATCGACCGGGTCGAGCACTTCAAGGAGTTCGTGCGCCGCGTCAACGCCGAGATCCCCGGCCCCGACCAGGGCAACGAGATCTGGCTGCGCTGGTTCGACAAGTTCGAGCGGCTGCTGCAGCCCCTGGCCAAGATCTCCGAAGAGCTGGAGAAGACGGTGGAGGCGCAGCGCTAGCCCCTCATGCACCCGCAAAGCCAGCCCGCCCAGCAGCAGACCGTCACGATTCGCGTACAGGTCATCGACCTCAACGCGTTCACGCTGGACCTGCAGGTCCCGACCTACCTCAAGGCGCGGGACCTCACCCAGCGGGTCGCCCGCGACGCCGGCCTGACGGCTCACTGGGATGGCGGTCGCCGCCGCCTGTACTGGCTGCGCGCCCGGGGTCGGCTGCTGGGGGACGAGGAGACCCTGGCCGACCTGGGGGTCATCGACGGCGAGCTGGTCTACCTGCTGCCCGAGCCGCCCGCCGGCAGCGGGGTGGTCGAGCAGCCCGCCGACTACCCGAAGAGCCACGGCTACGTCGGCCGCGGCACCCTGGCGCTGATCGGCTCGCTGGCGCTCAACGTCGTCTGGGCGCTGGGCTGGGGCGTGGCCCTCTCGATGCAGCGCAGCGAGCTGACCGTCTGGATCCCGGGCCTCGCCCTGGGCCTGTTCTGCGCGGGCTTCGCGCGCCACGCCTGGAGCGGCGCCGGCAGCCAGCTGCGCGTCCTGATGACCGGGCTGGTCCTCTTCCCGATGCTGCTGGTGCTCGCCGGGGTCGTGCCCGTGCTCTTCGGGGTGGACCCCGCGGTGGTCTTCAGCGACTCCATCGGCGGGCTGCTCTTCGGCCTGGTCGGGGTCTTCCTGGGCTGGATGGCCTGGTGGGGCGCGGTCGAGCCGCTGGCCCGCGACGCCGCCGCCAGCGAGGCCATGCCCGAGCAGGCCGCCGTCGCCGTCGTGCCCTGCGCCATCTGCGGCGGCGACGTGACCAGCGATGTGCGCTGGGAGTGCCAGTACGGCTGCGGTCGGTACTTCCACGTCGGGTGCTACAAGGCCCGCACCGCCGTCTACCGGGGTGACGATCGGCGCTGCGCCGTCTGCACGGCGGTCGTGGCCTGAGCCTCGCCCTCGCGGGCGGCGATGGCCCGCTCCATGGCCGGGTCGAACGCCGCCTCGTCGTGCGCCGCCCGCTGCTCGGTCAGGCGCGCCTTGAGCAGCTCCATCGCCGCCTGCTCGCCGGCCCGCCCATGCTCCAGGATCTGCCCCACCAGGCCGTCGACGCTCGCCTCGAGCCCCTCCTGCCGCAGGCGCAGCTCGGAGCGCAGGATGGCGGCGTCCGCCAGGGCCAGGGGGGTGTGCCGACGCCGCGCCAGCGCCTCCAGCCGGTCGACCGCCGCGGCGGCCTCGACCCGCAGATCGGCGCCCAGAGCCAGGCACGCCCGCATGCTGGCCGCCGCCAGCTCCAGCGGCCCGGCCCGGTCCAGGCGGAGGGCGCCGTCGATCAGCAGCGCGGCGTCGGGACCGTCCCCCGCCTCCAGCGCGGCGAACGCGGCCAGCAGCCCGGGGAGGGGGCCATCGGGGGGCGGGGTCGAGAGGGCCACTGCGCGGAGGCCCTGCCGGCCGCGCACCCGGTCGCCGCCCTCGCGCTGTCGGAGGGCCGCCCCCAGGAGCGGGGCGAGGGGAGGGGAGTCCGGCTCGGCCGCCACGCTTCGGACCCCCACCGCGGCCGTGGCGAGCTCGCCGAAGGCCCAGGTTCGCAGGACCTCCAGCCCCTGGACGGACTGCCGCAGGACGCGCAGCCGCGGCGCCGCCAGGGCCTCCGCCGCCAGCAGGGGCGCGCCGCGCAGCTCCGCCAGGGCGTCTCCGGCCTGAACGGCGTCGCGGGCCAGCAGCCGCAGGGCGCGATCCCCGTGGATCAGCACCTGCCGCACCGCCGCCCGCGGGTTGACCTCGCGGGCCGCGATGGCCCCCGCCGCGAGCTCGACCTGGGCTCGGCCCATCGCGTTGACCAGGTCGCTGGCCGCCGCCAGGGCGGGCTCGAGGGCCTCGGCCTCCAGCACCGGGTCCGGCGGCAGCTCGCGGGGGTCGGCCCCGCCGGTCCACTCGGCCAGCAGCGCGTCGATGGCGGCCGTCTCGTCGTCCTCGGGCAGGGGCGGAGGAGGGCTCGAAGCCAGCGGCGGGATGAACAGCAGCGGAGAGACGGGCAGCAGGCTGGCCAGCGCCCTCCCTCCCAGGGAGTCGGGCGGCATCGTCGGCTCGGGTCGTTGCTCGCTCGTGTCCAGGCGGCCGGCCAGGGCCGCGTCGGCGATGAACGGGGCCCGCAGCCGCCGGGTGCTGGCCAGCTCGCGGGCCGTCTGGACCGCCAGAGGCCAGGCCTCGCGGACCAGGGCCAGCCGGGCGGCGCGATCCGTCGCCAGCGCGAGCTCGTCGGGGGCGTCCCCCTGGCTGGCCGACTCCGCCTCCTGTGCCAGGGCCGCCAGGACCATCGTCGCGAGCCGCGCCGCCGCCCCCGAGCTGCCGGTCGAGGGCAGCAGGAAGAAGGAGGCCCCTCCGGCGATGCCTCGGGCCAGCGCCCGCGTGGTGGGCGAGAGGCCGTGGGCGGCCAGGAAGCGGGCCAGCTCCAGCGGTCGCGCGAGGGGAGCGAGGGCCGCGTCGCCGTGGGCCAGCTCCTCGGGGGAGAGGGGCAGGCCGGCGATGGCCCGGGCGTCGAGCAGGTCCAGCTCGGGCGTGAGGAAGCGGGCGTCGCCCCGGCGGGGGGAGGAGGGCAGGGGAGCGACCGCCGGGAGCAGGGCGTCGATCTGCTGGTGGTGAGGCTCGTAGGGGCTGTCCTCCTCCTCGTCGGGCAGCGGATCCTCGTCGAAGGGATCGCTCAGCTCCCGGATGGGCGAGGCGCGCAGCCGGGGCTGGGCCGCTCCCCCGCCCTCCGCGCCGCCCCCCTCGTCGTCCCCGCCGAAGAGCCGCCCCAGGTCCCAGGGGTCGTTGGGGCCCCCTGCGCCGCCGGCCCCTCCGCCGCCGCCGCCGTACTGCGGCCCTTCGCCCTCCAGCTCCTGCAGCTCCTCTTCGTCCTGGCTCTCGACGATCTCCTCGGCGACCTCCTCCTCGTGGCTCGACGCGGCGCCAGCGGACTGGCCGCCCGCCCGGGCCAGCAGGTTGGCCAGCGCGGCGTTGCCGATCTGGGGCTGGAGCAGCTCGGCCTGCTGGGCGCTGACCTCCTGCCCCTCCTCCAGCCGCTCGAGCTCCTGCTTCTCCTCGTCCTGCTGGGCCGTGCGCGCCTGCTGCTCGGCAAGCTGCTGGCGGTTGCGTTGCTCCAGTCCGACGGCCATTCTCAGAGTGTAGCGTGTCGCGGCGCCTCCCTCGGCCACGAAGGGGGGGGGCGCTGGGCTGAGCCTCGACTCGCCCGACCGGGAGAACCTGCTACGCTGCGGCTGAACTCCAAGGACCAGTGTCGCAAGGACCCACGATGAAGGACCCCAAGCGCGGAGAGCCGATCGCCGGCATGAGCATGACGGGCCGCCGCCTGGTCGGACCCGCTGCGGACCTGGTCGAGCTGAGCAGCGACAGCGGCCTGCGGCACACCGCGGTCGTCTTCCACGAGCAGTACCGCGGTCACGAGGCCATCGGCAGCGCCCTGGACGTGGTCCTGGGCTTCCTGGAGTCGCCGATGGTGACCGGCCTGGTCGAGCTGGTCGCCGTCGACCGCGCGCAGGGGGCCTTCGTCTACCCCAGCGGCGAGGTCTGGTCGGTGGCCGAGGTGATCCGCCTGCTGGCGGACCTGGGCGAGACCGCCGGCATCCGCGCCGGGCTGGAGCTGATGTACGTCTGCGGCCAGATCCTGACCGAGGCGGCCGACGTGGGCGACAGCCAGGGCGTCTACTCGCACGGGGGGCTGACCCCCTGGCGGGTGATGCTGCGACGGGACGGGCAGGTCCTGGTCATCGGGCACGCCCTCCCCCAGGTCGAGATCCTCACCTTCCACCGCGACCCCACGCAGGTCCCGCGCGAGGACTCCTTCCGCTACTGCCCCCCCGAGCGCATCGAGTCCGCGCCCGAGGACCTCAGCAGCGACCTCTTCAGCCTCGCCCTGGTCGCCTTCGAGCTGATGACGGGCAAGCCGGTCTACGACGGCCTCGTCCACGACATCCGTCAGCAGGCCGCCCGAGGCGAGGGCTCGCGGCGGCTCTTCCGCTTCCGCGAGGTGCTGCCGCAGTCGGTGCGCGACCTGCTCACCTACGCCCTGCGCCCCACCCGGGGCGATCGTTACCCCAGCGGCGCGGACTTCCTGGAGAGCGTGCGCGCGGTGCTGACCAGCGCGGACGCCTCGGGCCCCTCGCTGATGGACCTGATGGTGCGGGTGGCCGCCGCCGGGCAGCGCACCGGGGCGGCCTTGGAGGGGGGCAAGACCCAGATGCTATCCAAGGACGAGCTGCTGGCGATGCTGGGGGACGAGGCGGACCAGCCCCGGACCAAGAGCAGCAGCGGCCACGGCGTGGAGGGGCGGTCGGCCTCGGCGAGCTGGAGCCCGCCCCCGCCTCGCTCCTCTCGCCGCGGAGAGCCAGCGCCGGCCGCCGCCGAGGCCGCCGCTCCTCCCCCCGCGGCGCCAACGGCGCGGACGCCCGAGGCGCTGAGCGTGACCGCCGCAGTGGGCTCTGGCGCAGAGGGCGCTGGTGCTGAGGGCGCTGGCGCTGAAGGCGCTGGCGCTGAGGGAGAGGGCCGCTGGACCCGTGGTGCCCGCCGCACCCGTCGCTCGTCGGGGGGGGGCGAGCCCGAGCTGACCAGCGCGCCGACGCCGGGGCCGGCTCCGAGCCCCGCCGCTGCGCCTGCTGCCCCTGCTGTGGCCCCTGCGTCGGTGGCCCCAGCTTCGGGGGCCGCTCCCGCCTCCTCGACCGGGGACGCGCGGGACCTGCTGGCCTGGATCCGCTCCTCGGATGATCGGAAGGCCGGCGATCACCCGGCGGGATCGCCCTCGGGGGCAGCGCCCGACCAGGGCCGCGCGGCCGAGCTGATCGCCAAGGTGGTGCGCAGCTCCGGCGGGGGAGGCGGCGGCGACGAGGGAGAGGACGAAGGCGGCGAGGGCGAGGCCCGCTTCGCCAAGGGCCGGGTGCGCCGCTCGCGCCGCGTGAGCGAGGGAGCGCCCGCCATCCCGGGCCTGGACGCCCCCGCGCCCGGCTCTCCCCCTC
>ERZ761602.1203-NODE-1203-length-49094-cov-10.974061_pt1 | contig 49094 bp, 43 predicted proteins | sample MGYA00512165_ERZ761602 | MGnify/ENA primary metagenome ERZ761602 (study PRJEB28899, sample SAMN02445085) | bioreactor sludge metagenome | biome: EBPR sludge; isolation source: Thorneside wastewater treatment plant | place: Australia: Brisbane, Thorneside...
TGCCCTCTTGCCCTCTTGCCCTCTTGCCCTCTTGCCCTCTTGCCCTCTTGCCCTCCGAAACCATGCTCCACATCGGCCCCCACCTGATCGACCCGCCCGTGATCCTGGCCCCGATGGCCGGGGTCACCGACAAGCCGTTCCGGCAGTTGTGCAAACGTTTGGGCGCGGGGCTGGCGGTGTCGGAGATGACCACCTCGGATCCGCGCCTGTGGGACACGAAAAAGAGCCGCTGGCGCATGGATCATGTCGGCGAGCCGGCGCCGATCAGCGTGCAGATCGCCGGTTACGATCCGCAGCAACTGGCCGACGCGGCACGCTTCAATGTCGATCACGGCGCCGACATCATCGACATCAACATGGGCTGTCCGGCCAAGAAGGTCTGCAAGGTCGACGCCGGCTCCGCGCTGATGCGCGACGAGGCGCTGGTCGGGCGCATCCTCGATGCGGTGGTGCGTGCGGTGTGGGTGCCGGTCACGCTGAAGATCCGCACCGGCTGGTGCCGCGCAGTGAAGAACGGCCCGCTGATCGCTCGCATCGCCGAGAGCGCCGGCATCGCCGCGCTCGCGGTGCACGGGCGCACGCGCGAGGACATGTACGAGGGTGAGGCCGAGTACCACACGATCGCCGAGATCAAGTCGTTGCTGCGCATTCCGGTGCTCGCCAATGGCGATGTCGACTCGCCGCAGAAAGCACGCGAGGTGCTGCGGGCGACCGGCTGCGACGGCGTGCTGATCGGCCGCGCCGCGCAGGGGCGACCGTGGATCTTCCGCGAAGTGGCGCATTTCCTCGCCAAGGGAACGCACCTGGCGGCACCGACCGACGCCGAAATCGCCGCGATCATGCTCGGCCACTTGCGCGACCTGTACACCTTCTATGGCGAGCACCAGGGCTTGCGCATCGCGCGCAAGCACCTCGGCTGGTATGCGAAGACACGCGCCGATGGCGAGCAGTTCCGCCGCGAAGTGGTGCGTTTCGACGACGCCGACGGGCAGTACGACTTCACCGCGCAATGGCTGGCGGGCGAGACCTGGGCGCAGGCGGCGTAAATGCTCCTGGTGCGTCCAGACAAGTCTGGACCCACCGAAAGCTCTGCGCCACGCCGAGTGTGATGCCAGTAACTCGGGAGACAAGGGGCGCTCCCGCAGAACCTTTGACCCCCACCCACATCAAACACCCACGGCTCCTGCAGTGGATAATCGCCGGCTTCACTGCTGACAGGTAGCCTCGATGCCCTCGACCCAACCCCTGCACGTCATCGTCCTCGCCGCCGGCGAGGGCAAGCGCATGCGTTCGGAATTGCCCAAGGTGCTGGTGCCGCTGGCCGGTCGGCCGATGCTCGACCATGTGCTCGCCGCCGCGCGCGAACTGGCGCCCGAGGCGATCCATGTGGTCTATGGGCACCGTGGTGGCGCGTTGAAGGCCGCCTACGCGGACGCCAACGATTTGCGTTGGGTGCATCAGGCCGAGCAGCGCGGTACCGGGCACGCCGTGTCTCTGGCGTTGCGCGACATTGACGGCGATGCGCGCGTACTGGTGCTTTACGGCGACGTGCCGCTGCTCACCTCAGCCACGTTGCGCTCGTTGACCGAAGCGCCGGTGCACCTCGCCGTGTTGACCGCCTATCTCGCCGATCCGCATGGCTACGGCCGCGTCCTGACCGACGCCGATGGGCATGTCAGTCGCATCGTCGAGGAGCGCGACGCCACCCCCGAGGAGCGCCGCGGGCATGTGGTCAACACCGGCGTGGTTGCCGCCGAGGCGGGGTCACTGCGCACCTGGCTCGGCAAGATCCGCCCGGACAATTCCCAGGGCGAGTTCTATCTGACCGATGCGTTCGCGCTGGCCGCCGCCGACCAGGCGCCGGCGCTGGCGGTGCCGTGCGTCGACCCGATGGAGGCATTCGGCGCCAACGACGCCTGGCAACTGGCCGAGCTGGAGCGCTATCTGCAGCGCCGGCAATTGCGCGAATTGTGCAAGGCGGGGCTGCGCGTGGCCGACCCGGCGCGCGTCGATCTGCGCGGCGAACTGACCTTCGGCCACGACGTCAGTCTCGATATCGACGTGATTCTCGAAGGCCGCGTCACGCTCGGCAATGGCGTCAGGATCGGTCCTTTCGTGCGTATCCGCGATTGTCATCTGGCGGCTGGCACCGAGGTACTGGCGCATTGCGACCTGGACGGCGTGACCACCCACGGGCACTGCCGCATCGGCCCGTTCGCGCGGCTGCGGCCGGGTACGGATCTCGACGTCGGCACGCATGTCGGCAACTTCGTCGAGATCAAGAAGTCGCGCGTTGGCAAGGATTCCAAGGTCAACCACCTGAGCTACATCGGCGACGCCGTGATCGGCGCCAACGTCAACATCGGCGCCGGCACCATCACCTGCAACTACGATGGCGTGAACAAATCGGTCACGCATATCGAGGATGGCGTGTTCATCGGTTCGAACAGCGCATTGGTTGCACCGGTGACGATCGGCGCAGGCGCCACCATCGGTGCCGGCTCGACCATCACCAAGGATGCGCCGGCCGGCGAACTGACCGTCGCGCGTGCGCTGCAATCGACCCCACGGGGCTGGAAGCGACCACTCAAACGTGGCTGAGCCCGATCCGCCGGCGCTCGACGGGCGTGCGCGGATCAGCGCCGCACGTGCGCGTGCCGAGGTTCTCAAACGCGCCGTGGTCGACGCCTACGTTGCCACCATCAGTCGCGAACGGCTACGACGCACGCCGCTGGAGCGACTTGAGCGCGCGTGGCTGTGGATGCTGCCGTGGGCGGGTTATGTGGCACTGCTGTCGGTCGCTCGCAACTTGGCGATGCCGGCCGTGCTCACCGGCTGGGTGCTGATCCTGGTGTGGCAGATGTTCGCCATCGGCGCATACGACAAGCGCATCGGCGAAGCGAAACGGAATCCGTGGCACCTCGGCTGGATGCTGGCACCGACGCTGCTGTTCGCCAGCCAGAGCTGGGGAGATGCGGGGCTGGGCATCGCCAACGCGTTGATCGAAATCACCATCGTCGACGTCAGCGCGCTGATTGTCGTACTGGTCACGGTGATGGTGCTGCAGCCCGGCGAGGGCAAGGAAATGGCCTGGCCCGGCATCATCATCCTGGGATTGTTTGTCGGCTGCTTCCTGTGGGCCTTCGTTGCCGGCTGGCGGCAGATCAATCCGGAGCATGGCCTGCTGCGCGGGCTCGCGCTGGGCACGGCGTTCGTCATCCAGTTCGCACGCGACTGGCACTGGCTGCGACCGCTGACGCGCGGCAGCTACGGCATCGGCGACATCTACTCGAACGACGCCGGCCTGGTCTCGATCCTCGGGCAAATTGCGCTCTGGTTGTTGCTGCCGGGCGTGTTCGCGTTGCTCCGGCTGTTGTGAACTCCTGCGGCCTCAGGTCAGGTTGCCCTCAGGGCTAGCCCGCATTTCTCACACCGGTCGTGGATGATGGCGAAGGGATTTGCGCCGAGGGCAAGGCGCGAGGAGGAGGAATGGTTGCTCCATTGCGACGACGAGCAACGCAGCCCTCGGCGCAAAGACCAAGCCAGGGCCGCGAAGCGAAAAGATGCAGGCGACGGTGTGTGTATGGAGCCGAAGAGGTGAAATCGAGCATTGGCGGGGAAATCCGTGCATCTTTTCGCGCCGGTGTGAGAAATGCGGGCTAGGCGAAGGCAAGCACGCGCTCTTCGAAGTGCAATTCGATCCGATCGCCGTCCACTCGCAACCACGACGCGGCTCGCGGCCAGTCGCCGAGCACAATGCGGCGACGGCCGGCATTCAGTTCATGCACGCCGGGCCTGTGCGTGTGCCCATGGATGATCCAGTCGGCGCCGGTTCGCGCCAGTACGGCGTCGACCGCACTCGCATTGACATCCATGATCTCGGCCGTTGCCATCGCGGTATGCGCCGTGCTCTCGGCACGCGCCTGCGCCGCGAACATACGGCGTGACGACAGCGGTTGCGCCAGAAACTGCGCCTGCCATGCCGGATCACGCAGCTGGCGGCGCGCCGTCTGATACTTGACGTCGTCCGTGCACAACGTATCGCCATGCAGCAGCGCCAGACGGCGGGCGCCTGGCGCGATCAACTCCTCATCGCCGAGCAAGCGCGCGCCGCAGCATGCGGCAAAATCGCGGCCAACCAGAAAATCGCGATTGCCGTGCATGAAAGCCACTTCGACGCCGACCTCCGTCAGGCGCCGCAAAGCCCTGACCACGGCAGCGACCAACGGCGCATCGTCGTCGTCGCCAACGTAGGCCTCGAAGACATCGCCAAGCAGGTACAGCGCCCGTCCATCGGCAGCAACCTGGCCACAGAAATCCACGAAAAGGCCGAAAGTGTCGCTTTCGGCCGTGGTCATGTGCAGATCGGACGCGAAATAGATCGCGCCCACGGCAGAATTACTGCCCGGCCGGCTTGGCAAGATCAGCAGCGGCCCCGACCAGCGTGACCTTTTCGATCACCACATACGGGCGCGGCAGGTTCTGGAATTCCGCCGAGAACTGGCTGGTCGGCATCACCTTGATTTTGTCGACCACGTCCATGCCACTGACGACCTTGCCGAACACGGCATAGCCCCAGGTGCGGCCATCGGCCTTGCTGACATGATCGAGCGCCTTGTTGTCGCCGACATTGATGAAGAACTGCGAGGTGGCCGAATGCGGATCCATGGTGCGCGCCATCGCCAGCGTGCCGCGCGCGTTCGACAGGCCATTGTCGGCCTCATTCGTCACCGGCGGCCGCAGGCCACCCTTGGGCACCAACTCCGTGGTGTAGCCGCCACCCTGGATCATGAAATTGTCGATGACGCGGTGGAAGATGGTGCCGTCGTACTGTCCGGCCTTGACGTACTGGACAAAATTGTCGACCGACTTCGGCGCCTTTGCGGCGTCCAGTTCGACCACGATCTCGCCCTGGTTGGTGACAATCGACACGCGCGGATTGGCGCTCTGGGCACTGGCGGTTGCGGCAAAGCCAAAGGCAAGCAGCGCAAGGGCGAAACGATTCATGGCGAGCTCCTGTAGACAGTTCATCCGAGGGCGCGATTCATAGCAGATTTGGGCTGAATGCAGGGAGTTGTGAGTGGTGAGTACCACCCAGCGCCCCTGCCATTTCCGGTTCGGCCTTGAGGATGCCACAATCACACTTTGCCCTCCCGATAGCGCCATGTCCCTCGCCACCACCGACCTCTCCGACGCCCATCCCGACGCACCTGTGCTGGCGCCGATCTTCCGCGATTTCGGTGGTGTGACCGGCTTCCACGGTCGCGTCGTCACCGTGAAGGTGTTCGAAGACAACGCGCTGGTGCGCGCCACGCTGGAAACGCCCGGCGACGGACGCGTGCTGGTCGTCGATGGCGGCGGCTCGCTGCGCTGCGCGCTGGTTGGCGGCATGCTGGCGGAACTCGGGCGCCGCAACAGTTGGTCGGGCATCGTGGTTCACGGTTGTGTGCGCGATGTCGCCGAACTGGCCGCCGAGGCGATCGGCATCAAGGCCCTCGCCGCCCATCCGCGCAAGAGCGAAAAGGGCCTGCACACCGGACACACCGGCCGTGTGGTGGAATTTGCGGGCGTTCGCATCGCACCCGACGATTGGCTGTACGCGGATGCGGATGGGGTGCTGGTGTCGAGCGAGCGGTTGCATCCTTGAAAGCCGGGAAAAGGAAAAGGGAAAAAGGAAAAAGGTAGCAGCGAAGAGCGCAGTGCCGTGGCTCGTCCCTTTTCCATTTTCCTTTTCCCATTTTCCCCTGCTTGCCTCAACCACCAATCCCTGCCGGAGATCCCCACACAATGCCCCAATCCCTGCACCTGATCGCTCGCCCGCAAGGCGAACCGAAAGATTCCGATTTCGAAGTACGCAACGTCGCCACGCGCGAGTTGAACGACGGGGAAGCGCGAGTTGCCGTGCGCTTTGTTTCGGTCGACCCCGCGATGCGCATCTGGATGACCGAGCAGAAGTCCTACTGGCCGCCGATCGGCCTCGGTGAGGTCATGCGCGCCGGTGGCATCGGCGAGGTGGTCGAATCGAAGAACGCGCGGCTGCCGGTGGGCGCCTGGGTTGGCGGCATGACCGGCGTGACCGAAGAGTTGATCACCGAGGGCAAGGGTTTCCGCGCCTTCGATGCGCGCGCGCTGCCGGACCCGACCTGGGCGCTGCATGTGTTTGGCGCCACCGGCTTCACCGCGTACTTCGGGCTGAAGGAAATCGGCGAACCGAAGCCGGGCGAGACGGTAGTGGTATCGGCCGCCGCCGGTGCCGTCGGCTCGACCGTGGTGCAATTGGCCAAAGCCTGGGGTTGCCGCGTGGTCGGCATTGCCGGTGGCCCCGAAAAGTGCGCCTATGTGAAGGACGAACTCGGCGCCGATGCGGTGATCGACTACAAGAACGAAAAGGTCGGCAAGGCGCTGGCCGAGAGCTGCCCGGACGGCATCGACGTGTATTTCGACAACGTCGGCGGCGAGATTCTCGATTCCGTGCTGAAACGCCTGAAGCTGAAGGCGCGCATCGTGGTGTGCGGCGGCATTTCGCAATACAACGCCACCAGCGCGCCAACCGGCATCGCCAATTATCTGTCGCTGATCTCCGCCCGCGCGCGCATGGAAGGTTTCGTCGTCATCGACTATCTGCACCGCGGCGACGAGGCGATCGCCGCGATGGCGCCGCTGGTGGCGGCCGGCAAGCTCAAGGGCAAGGTCGATGTGATCGAAGGCCTGAGCAATTTCCCGGAAGCGCTGCGCCACCTGCTGGCCGGGCGCAATTTCGGCAAGCAGGTGTTGAAGGTCTGAGCGAAGCGGGGCACAGGGCACGGGGCACGGGGCACGGGAGAGACTCGCGCGGAACGAGGCTCTTGTGGGTCCAGACTTGTCTGGACGCTTTTGGCAGCCGCTGGCAAGAGCGTCCAGACAAGTCTGGACCCACAGAAGCTGGTACTCCCGCCGCCCCGTGCCCCGTTATTGCGTCCCACCCACCGTCAGTCCATCGACGCGCAGGGTCGGCTGACCAACGCCGACCGGCACGCTCTGGCCTTCCTTGCCGCACACCCCGACGCCCTGGTCGAGTTCGAGATCGTTGCCGACCATCGATACGCGGGTGAGCACATCCGGTCCGTTGCCGATCAGCGTGGCGCCCTTGACCGGCGTGGTGATCTTGCCGTCTTCGATCAAATAAGCCTCGGACGCGGAAAACACGAACTTGCCGCTGGTGATGTCGACCTGGCCGCCACCGAAGTTCGCGGCGTACAGTCCCTTCTTCACCGAACGGATGATCTCCTCGCGTTGGTGTGGGCCGGGGCGCATGTAGGTGTTGGTCATGCGCGGCATCGGCAGGTGCGCAAAGGATTCGCGGCGGCCGTTGCCGGTACTCGAGGTGCCCATCAGGCGCGCGTTGAGCTTGTCAAACAGGTAACCCTTGAGCACGCCGTCTTCGATCAGCGTGGTGCACTGACTGATCGTGCCCTCATCGTCGATGCTCAGCGAACCACGACGACCCGGCAACGTGCCGTCGTCGACCACGGTCACCAGCGGATTGGCCACGCGTTGGCCGATCCGCCCGGAGAATGCACTGGTGCCCTTGCGGTTGAAGTCGCCCTCGAGGCCGTGTCCTATCGCTTCGTGCAGCAGCACGCCGGGCCAGCCGGAGCCGAGCACCACGGTCATGCTGCCGGCTGGAGCCGGCACCGAGTCCAGGTTGATCAGCGCCTGGCGCACGGCCTCGCGCGCATGGGCGCGAGCGGCGTCGCCACTCAGATATTCATCGAAGCCGCGGCGCCCGCCGCCGCCGGAAAATCCGCTCTCGCGACGGCCATTGCTCTCGGCGATTACTTGCACGCGGAACTGCATCAGTGGGCGCACATCGGCCGCCAGCGTGCCGTCGCTCTGCGCGATCAGGATGGTATCGGTCTCGCTGGAGAGACTGACCATCACCTGGCGCACGCGCGGATCGAGGCTGCGTGCATAGGCGTCGATCTCCTTCAGGAGCGCCACCTTGGCCTCGGCGCTGGCGCTGTCGATCGGGTCGATTGCCGGGCACAGCGAACGCGGGTCGCACGCGATCAGGTGGCTCAGCGCGCCACTGCCTCCGCTGCGCGCGATGGCGCGAGCGCTGTCGGCAGCCTCCAGCAATGCCGGCGCGTCAATCGCATCGGAATACGCGAAACCGACCTTCTCGCCGGATACCGCGCGCACGCCGACGCCCTGTTCGATGTTGTGCGAGCCCTCCTTGACGATGCCGTCCTCCAGACCCCAGCCCTCATGGCGGGTGTGCTGGAAGTACAGGTCGGCGGTGTCGACGCCCGGCCCCAACAGCGCCCCGAGCGCGCGCTCGATCAGCGGCAGGTCGAGCCCGGACGACAGGAACTGGCGCTGCGCCAGGGCAATCGGGGAAGCGGTCATCAGGCAACTCGTGAACGGGGAGATCCCAGCATGATGCCGGAGTGGCGGGATTCAAGGTGTGAGGGCAGCGAAGGCGGGGACGATGGGCACGGGGCGCGGGGCGCGGGGTGCGCGGCACGCGGCGCGCGGCGCGCGGCATGGGAAAGGCTCGCACGGAACGAGGCTTTTGTGGGTCCAGACTTGTCTGGACGCTTCTAGCTCCATTGCGGCAAGTGCGTCTGCACGAATAGCCGAAAAGCGTCCAGACAAGTCTGGACCCACAAAGGCCAAAGCCGCTCCCGGAATAGCCGAAAAGCGTCCAGACAGGTCTGAACCCACAAAGGCCAAAGCAGCGGCGCGCCTGCTCGTCCCGTACCCCGTGCCCCGCTCTTACGATGCCGTCGGAATCTTCAGCACCGCGCCAACCCGCACGTTGTCGCTGTTGAGCGCGTTGACCTGGCGGATCTTGCTGACCGACACGCCGTGACGTGAGGCGATTTCGCTCAAGGTCTCCCCGCGCGCGACCACATGCGCGCGGGTTTTCACATTGGCCGCGATCCAGGTGCCCGGCGGCGGCGCGGCGTGGAAGTAGTCGCGAATGCCCAGCATCACCGCTTCGGCGAGGCGCACCCGGTGCTTGGGATCGTTGAGCTTGCGCTCTTCGTCAGGATTGCTGATGAATCCGGTCTCGACCAGCAGCGACGGCACGTCCGGCGAGCGCAGCACGACAAAGTTGGCGCGCTCGACGTAGCGTTTGTGCGCCTTGCCCATGCGCGTCAGCGACGCCAGCACGTGTTCGGCGGCCATCGAACTGGCCTCCAGCGTAGCGCCCTGCGACAAGTCCAGCAGCACCGCCGCCAGCGTCTTGTCCTTGCCGTTCAGGGAAACGCCGCCAACCAGGTCGGCGCGATTTTCGCGTTCGGCCAGATAACGTGCCGCCTCGTTCGACGCACCACGCGTGCTCAGCATGTAAACGCTCGAGCCCTTGGCGTTGCGGTTCAGCGCGGCGTCGGCGTGGATCGACACGAACAGATCGGCCTTCTGTTCGCGCGCCTTCTGGAAGCGCAGATGCAACGGGATGAAGGTGTCGTCCTCGCGCACCAGCACGGCGCGCATGCCCGGCTCAGCATTGATCCGCTCGGCGAGCAACTTGGAGACCTTCAGGGTGATCTCTTTCTCGTGGGTGCCCTTGGCGCCAACTGCGCCCGGATCGTTTCCACCATGGCCGGCATCGATGGCGACGATCACCTCACGCATCTCGCTCGCCGTGGCGCTCTGCGCGATGCGCGCGGGCGCGGCTGTCGTCGCCGGCGCCATGTCGATGACCAGGCGGTGGCGGAAGCGCCCGGCCGGATCAAGCACGAAGCTCTTCGGACGAACCGGCTCGTTGAGGTCGAAAACGATGCGCAGGCGATCGGCCTCCGGCTGGCCGGAGCGCACCGACTTGACCAGTCCGCGACCATTGCCGTCGATGCTGCTGCGCAACTGTCCACGCCTGACGTCGACCACCAGACGATCCGGATCGGCCAGCGTGAACACGCGATAGTCGGGCGCATCGGACAAGTCGATGGTGGCTCGCGTGTAGTCGGCACCGGTGCGCACGCGCACCGAGCGAACCTCGGTTGCAGAGGCCGTCGCCGCGATCGCGATCAGCAAGAAACCCAACGCGCGCCACATGTTTCTGGTAGTCCGGACAGCGGTCTGATCATTGAACCGCATATTACCCGTTGCTGACAAGCCTTTTTCTTACATATCCAACGCTTAGCCGACAAACTTGAACAGTTGCTTCACCATGGATTCATGCACCTCTGGTCACTCGTACGGCAATAGCGCATCGATCCAGGCCTGCCCCAGCGCACTTCCCGCGCGCAGCCGGGCGACGCGCCCATCGCCGGCGTAATCGAGGCGTACGGCCAGATCGAATGACTGCAGGCGCTGCCCGCCACGTTCGGGCCACTCGATCAGGATCAGTTCGTGGGCACGATCGGGCTCGCGCAGGCCCAGCGCATCAAGCTCATCCGCCGAGCCGAGCCGGTACAGATCCCAGTGGCTGACCCTCAAGCCGGTCGTTGCATAGACCTCGACCAGGGTGTAGGTCGGGCTCTTGACGCGCCCCTGATGGCCGAGACCGCGCAACAAACCACGAACCAGGCAGGTCTTGCCGGCGCCGAGATCGCCTTCGAGCCGGATCAGGCCCGGCCCTGCGACTGCTGCCAGACGCGCACCCAAGGCCAGCGTTGCTGCCTCGTCGGCCAACGCCAGCGACCGTTCCTGGTTCATCTGCGCTGTGGATTGGCGAGGCGACGCAGATGCGGCAGCAGATCGCCCGCCAAGGTGCCGCGTTCGCCGGCTTCAGCCGCAGCGGCAAGTCCGGCGAGCGCATGTACCAGCACCGCGGCACGCGCCGCATCGGCAGGGCTCAAACCCTGCGCCATCAATCCGCCGATGCAACCGGCGAGTACATCGCCGCTGCCGCCGGTGGCCAGGGCCGGCGTCACCAAGGGGCAGATCGCCACATTCTGCGGACCCTCGCAAACCACCGTCCCGGCGCCCTTGAGCACCACCGTGGCCTGGAAAAACTCCGCCAGGCTTTGCGCCGCGCGCAGGCGGTCGCTCTGGATCTCGCTGGTCTTCATGTCCAGCAGGCGCGCCGCCTCGCCAGGATGCGGCGTGATCACCACCCGCTCCGGCAACACGCACGCGGCCTGCGCCAGGAGATTCAGCGCGTCGGCGTCCATGACCACCGGCAGTCCGCGTTCGGTGACCGCCGCCAGCAGTGTCTGCGACCACGCGCTTTGACCCAGGCCGGGGCCAATCACCACGACACTGGCCTTGTCGAGCAAGGCGTCGAGATCGCCGGGGCCGGCAACAGCACGCACCATCAACTCCGGTCGCGCACTCAGGATGGCGCCGACGTGAACCGCGCGGGTGGCGACGCTGACGAGGCCGGCGCCGATGCGCGCGGCGGCTTCGGCAGCGAGACGCACGGCACCGCCATAGCCTTCATCCCCGCCAACCACCAACACATGCCCGAAATGGCCCTTGTGCGCGTCGCGCGCCCGCGGCGGCAACCAATCGACCAGCTGTTCCTGGCGCAGGACACGCGCCGCGGCGGGAACACAGGCGTACAGCACCTTGGGCAGTTCGAGTTCGTCGACCAGCAACTCGCCGACCAATGCCGGCGCGCGTCCGGTCAGCAGACCTTGCTTCAGGCCGATGAAGCTCAGAGTGGTGTGCGCCGCGACCGCGACGCCCGGCGTGGCGCCAGTGTCGGCATCCAGTCCGGACGGCACATCGAGCGCCAGTATCGGGGCGCGCTGCGCATTCATGGCGTCGATCAACGCGGCGTGCGCTGCCACCGGTGCGCGCGTCAAGCCGATGCCGAACAGGGCATCGACGACCAGATCGACCTCGGCAAGTTCGCCGCTGAAGATGGACATCTGGCCGCCGGACTGCTGCCACGCAGCGCACGCCAGGGTCGCCTCACCGCGCGTGGGCAGCGCCTGGTCTGGCGCGTAGACGTAGACCTCGCGATGCGATTCCGCGAGCAAGCGTGCAACCACATAGCCGTCGCCGCCGTTGTTGCCGGTGCCGCAGATCACGGCGATGCGCTGCGCCAACGGGAAGCGCGTGCGTACCAGCGCAGCGGCGGCGCGACCGGCACGTTCCATCAGTACGCCACCGGGCAGTTCGAACGAGGCGCCGGCAAGGCGGTCCAGCTCGCGCGCCTGCTCGACGCTGTAGGCCATATCGGGAGGCGCGTTGAGCGGCGGGCTGGGCATGAGGGTTACCGTTGATCGGCAGAGCGGCCGGGGCGTGGGCGCCGAGTATACTGACCGGCGGAGCGTTGCCCCGGTGAACGAAAAGCCAGCTCGGCGGGACTGCGCCAACAACCACCTTCGCCGGCGCGCCCGATCATGGCCGATCGCGAAATCGCCGACCCTGCGGCGCTGAAGACGGATATTGTGGCGCTCGGCCGCAGTCTCGGCTTCCAGGCGCTCGGCGTGTCGGCCGTCGACCTGAGCGCCGACGCCGAGCGTCTGCGCGAATGGCTGGCACGTGGCCAGCATGGCGAGATGCACTACATGGCTCGCCATGGCAGCAAACGCTGGTCGCCGGCCGAACTGGTAACCGGCACGCTGAGCGTGATTTCGGCACGCATGGACTACTGGCCAGGCGGCAGCGCTGACGCGCTCTCGGTGTTGCAACAGCCAGAGACCGGCTACGTATCGCGCTATGCGCTGGGGCGGGATTACCACAAGCTGTTGCGCGGTCGACTGCAGAAACTGGCCGATGCGATCGCCGCACGCATCGGCGGCTTCGGTCATCGTGTGTTCGTCGATTCGGCACCGGTGCTGGAAAAGCCGCTGGCGCGCAATGCGGGCCTCGGCTGGATCGGCAAACACACCAACCTGATCGCTCGCGATGCCGGCAGCTATTTTTTCCTCGGCGAGATCTACACCGATCTGCCGCTGCCGCCGGACCTCCCGGTGGCCGACCATTGCGGCAGTTGCCGTCGCTGCCTCGACGCCTGCCCGACTGGCGCACTGCCGGCGCCTTACCAGATCGACGCCCGGCGTTGCATTTCCTATCTGACCATCGAACTGCACGGACCGATCCCGCACGAACTGCGACCGATGCTCGGCAACCGCATTTACGGCTGCGACGACTGCCAACTGGTTTGCCCGTGGAACAAGTACGCGCGTCTGGCCGGCGAGCCCGATTTCCGCGCCCGCCATGGACTGGATGCCAGCAGCCTGATCGAACTGTTCGGTTGGAACGAGGCGATCTTCCTGGCGCGCACCGAAGGCTCGGCGATCCGCCGCATCGGTCATCTGCGCTGGCTGCGCAATATCGCCATCGCGCTGGGCAATGCGCCGCGCGAAGAGGCCATCATTGACGCGCTGCAGACGCGCTCGGCGCATCCGGACGAGACCGTGCGCGAGGCGGTGTTGTGGGCATTGGGGCGGCAACACAGCGATCGCAGCGGCGAGCGGTTTCCATCGGCCCTGGACCGCTCAGCGCAAGTGCGCCTGCCGTTGTAGGAGCGACGTGGATGTCGCGACAGTGCAACCAACCCTGCAGGTCGCGACGTGGATGTCGCTCCTACCGGCGCAGCCGCCGATAACGCGCCACCAGCGCCTCGGTCGACGCATCCATGCCGCCGATGGCGTCGCCACCCTCGACCCACGGCAACAGCACGCCGCAGATCTCCTTGCCCAGTTCCACGCCCCACTGATCGAAAGAATTGATACCGAGCAATCGACCGGCGAGGTAGACCTTGTGCTCCATCAGCGCCAACAGCGCGCCAATGGTGCGCGCATCGAGGCGGTCGAGCAGGATCGTCGTGCTCGGTCGATTGCCGGCGAACACGCGCTGCCGGGCGCGCGCCAGGCAATCCGGATCGGCTGGATCGGCCTCCTGGGCGAGCGCCTCGTCGAGGCAACGTCCGCGCAGCAACGCCGCGCCCTGCGCCGCCATGTTGGCGATCAGGGCGTCGTGGTGACCGGGCAAGTCATGTTCGACGTTGGCGGCAGCGACAAAACTGACCGGCACCACATCGGTGCCCTGGTGCAGCGCCTGGAAAAACGCGTGCTGCACGCTGGTGCCTACGCCGCCCCAGACCACCGGCGCAGTCGGGTATTCGAGCGCATCGCCGTAGACATCGACCGATTTGCCGTTGGACTCCATTTCCAGTTGTTGCAGGTATTCGGGCAAGCGCGCCAATCGCTCGTCGTAGGCCACCACGGCGTGCGTGGGATGACCGTAGCCGCAGCGATGCAGTAATTCGATCAGCGCCAGCAGGAAACCGGCATTCCCGCCCCACGGAGTGTGCAGCACATGCTGGTCGATCTGATGCGCACCGCTGAGCAGTTCGCGAAAACGCTCGATGCCGAACGCATAGACCAGCGGAAATCCAATCGCGCTCCAGACCGAATAACGCCCACCCACGGCTTCGTCGAACGCGAGGATGTGTTCGCTGGGAACGCCGGCCGCGCGCGCTGCCGCAGGCTTGGCAGTTACCGCGACCAGTCGTTGTTCGATCTCCGACGCGTTCAGTCCGTGTCCGCGCATCCAGGCGATCGCGCTCTCCGCATTCATGCGCGTTTCCTGAGTGCCGAAACTCTTCGACGCGAGCACGAAGGCACTGCGCCGTGGATCCAGTTGACGCAACACGGCGCTCAGCGCGTTGCCATCGACATTGGCGACGAAACGCAGGCGTCGTTGGGGCAATGCCCTGGCGGCGAGGGCGTCATGCACCAGGCGCGGCCCGAGGTCGGAGCCACCGATGCCGAGGTTGACCAGCGTCTCGATACCGGAACTGGCGAGACGTTCGGCCAGCACCTGCATTTGCCCCAGCGCGTGTTGAATCTGGATGTGGCGATCACGCAACGCACTCGCCACCGGCGTGCCCATCGGTACGCGCAACAGCGTGTGCAGCGCGGAGCGCCGCTCCGACGCATTCACCGTGGCACCATCGAACAACTGATGCAGCGCTGTGCGCAGCCCCATGCTTTCGGCGAGTTCCCCGGCCTGCTCGATCAGACCATCGGTCAGCGGCTGTTTCGAAAGATCGAGCCAACAGCCCGGAAGGTCGATGGCGAAACGGCGGGCGCGATCGGGATCGGCGGCAAACAAACCGCGCAGGTCGGCGCCTGCGCTGACGGCATGCGCGCGCAACAGCGCGACCAGTCGGGTTCGCAACTGGGAAAATTCGGACAAGGGTGCTCTCCGGAGGGCCTGCGACCCTGCTGAACAGACGGCCAGTCTGGCCGCATCGGAGGCAAAAAAAAACCCTCACCAATTCGGCGAGGGTTTAATCGGAGTGACGATTACCTCAACGCGCCCTGCGTACCCTGGCTGGTTGGTGTTGCTAACCTGTCAGAGTGGTTGTAAACGTACCACAGCTTGTTGCAAGAATCCATACACTGTTGCGTGCTGTTCAGTTGTTTGCAACACAGGTCAGGAAATCGTGAAACGCAGATTGTCGATCAGCCGGGCGCGGCCGAGCCAGGCGGCGGCCAGAACCACCAGATCGCGCTCTTCCGCGGACGCCGGCTGCAGCGTCAGAGCGCTGCGCACCTCGACATAGTCCGGCCGAAAGCCATCGGCTTCCAGGGCGGCGCGCGCTGCTGCGGTATGCCCGCGAATGTCTCCATCGACGGCGACAGCCGCGGCCACGCGCTGCAATGCGCGGTAGATCGCGCCGGCGCGATGGCGCTGCTCCGCCGTCAGGTACTGATTGCGCGAGCTCAGCGCCAGTCCATCGGCGTCGCGCGCGGTGGGCGCACCGACGATCTCGATCGGAAATCCGAGATCGACTGTCATCCGCCGGATCAGCAGCAGTTGCTGGAAATCCTTTTCGCCGAACACCGCGACATCCGGCGCCACGTGGTTGAACAGCCGCGCGACCACGGTCGCCACGCCACGGAAATGTCCCGGACGCACAGCGCCGCAGAGGATCCCGGACAGACTCGGCACGTCGACCCAGGCCTCGGTCTCGCCGTAGGGATAGATCGACGCAATGGTTGGCGTGAACAGGACATCGGTACCGGCGGCCTCGAGGAAACCGGCATCGCGTTCCAGCGTGCGCGGGTAGGCGGCGTAATCCTCGCTCGGGCCAAACTGCGTCGGGTTGACGAACACGCTGGCAACGACCTTGTCCGCCAGCCCGCGCGCGCGCTCGATCAGCGAGATATGCCCTTCGTGCAGATTGCCCATGGTCGGCACGAAGGCGATCTTCAGTCGCTGAATACGCCACTCGCGCAGCAGTTCGCGCATGGCGACGGGTTCGTTGAAACGCTGCATCGGTGCTCCGCTGGCTGTTGGTTGTTGACTGTTGGTTGTTGGCAGCCAGTCAACGGCAGAAGCAGCTCGGAGCGAGCTTCGCTGCCAATAACCAGCACGCAACAACCGCAAACCGCTTCTAGAAACTGTGTTCAGGCGCAGGAAAGCGCCGCGCGCGGACGTCTGCGGCATAGCGCTCGATGGCGCCATGCACGCTGCCGGTTTCCACCAGAAAATCCTTGGTGAAGCGCACCCGTTTGCCCGGCGTGATGCCGAGCAGATCGTAACTGACCAGGATCTGTCCATCGCATTCGACGCCGGCGCCGATGCCGATGGTCGGGATGTCGATGGCACGGGTGATCTCTCCGGCAAGCGTGGCCGGCACACACTCGAGCACCAGCGCCTCGGCGCCAGCGGCGACCACTGCGTGCGCCTGCTCCAGCATTTTCTGCTGCGCCGCCTGTTCGCGCCCCTGCACGCGGAAGCCGCCCATGCGCAGCACCGATTGCGGCGTGAGTCCAAGGTGCGCGCACACCGGCACCTCACGCTCGGTCAGGAATCGGATGACTTCGAGCACGCATTCCTGACCGCCCTCGAGCTTGACCATCGCCGCGCCGGCATCAACCAGCAGCCGCTTCGCCGTCTGCAGGGCCTGCTCCGGTGTGGCATAGCTGAGAAAGGGCATGTCGGCCATTAGCAGCGCATGCGACAGACCGCGGCGCACCGCGGCGCAATGGTAAACAAGGTGGTCGACGGTGACCGGCAAGGTCGTCGAGTGGCCCTGCACCACCATGCCCAGCGAATCGCCCACCAGCACCACGTCGACGCCGGCGGCATCCAGCACATGCCCGAAGCTGGCGTCATAACCGGTCAAGGCGACGATCGGCGGACCCTCGTGTTTCATGCGGCGCAAGGTCGGCACGGTGACCGCCTTCTGGCTCGGCGTGTGGGCGGCAGTGGCGTACATGGGGGCTCGCAGGGAATCAGGAAAGGAAAGTTGCGCCGCGTAAGGAACAACCTGACAATTTCGACGAACCGTCATTGCGAACGTAGCGAAGCAATCCAGCGCCTTTGCTTTGTCGTACTTGAGAACAACGACAACGCCACTGGATTGCTTCGTCGCTGCGCTCGCAATGACGAGGTTCATGGCTCGTGGGCAGCCTCGAACCGAAGCGGGCCACTCGCAATGACAGGGGTTCGTGGTTTGTGTGCAGCTCCGGCATGACTCGGGCCGCTCGCAATGCCGACATTTTCAGTGTTGTCCCAACCGCCAGCACAGACTAGCGAATTCTGGTTTGAGTAATGTCTTTACCGCGCCATGACCGGGAATCACCAGATCCGGCGCGATGTCGGCCAGCGGCAGCAGCACGAAGGCGCGCTCGTGCAGGTGCGGGTGCGGCAGTCGCAGGCCCGGCTCGTCGATGACCGCGTCGGCATACAGCAACAGGTCCAGATCCAGGGTACGCGGTCCGTAACGGCGATCGCTGCTGCGTTCGCGCCCGTGCCGGCGCTCGATGGCCAGCAATTCATCGAGCAGTTGCTGCGGCGTCAGCACGGTGTCGAATGCGGCGACCGCGTTGATATAGGGATCCTGGTCGGGATCGCCCCAAGGCAGCGAACGATAGCGTTCGGAAACGACCAGCGTTGCCGCATCCGTCAACATCCGCAGTGCCTCGATCGCGCGCTCGACCTGCAATTCGGGATCGCCGAGGTTGCTGCCGATGCCCACGTAGGCGCGGGCGACGGCAGTCATTCCACCGGGGCCTCGCCACCGCTGCGACGGCGACGTCGACGGCGCTTCCTGGCCGGCGCAGCGGCGTCGGTCGTCGGCATGGCGGCCATCGCAGGACCCGCCGGCGCGGCGCGAAACAACGCATCGAACTCGTTTTCGTGGCAGTGCTGCGCGACTTCCCAGCGACGCGCCTGCTCGGTCAGATGCGGATCCACCGCGGCGCGCAGCAGCAGGAAATCGAAAGCGGCGCGAAAGCGCGGATGGCGCATCAGACGACGCGCGCGACTCGGCGAGTTGGTGGCCAGGCGTGGCTGCAGTTCCCAGATCTCGCGGGTGATGATGGAAAATCGTTTGGGCAGCGCGATGCGCTCGATGGTCTCGCGGAACACCGCTTCGGCGGCATCCGCGAGGGCGCCTTCGGCATGCACATCGATGTCCGCGCAGGCCATCTGGAACGGTTCCCAGAGGAACGCGGCGAACAGGAACGCTGGTGTTATCGGCTTGCCCTCGATCACACGCGCATCGGTGCTGCGCAACGCGGCGCGAATCAGCGCACCGGCGTACGGCTCACCGCTGTCGGAATTGATGCTGACGTGGGGAAACAGGTGCTCGAACAGGCGCAGGCGCAGCAGTTGCTCGTAACTCTTCTCGGCGTGCCCGTACAGGAACAGCTTCTGCAGGTCGTCGAACAGGCGCGCTGGCGGGATACCGTCGAGCAGGTTGGCCAACCGCCCTATCGGTTCTTCGGTCGAAGGTGCCAGCGAGAATCCGAGCTTGGCCGCCAATCGCGCCGCACGCAGCATGCGCACCGGATCTTCGCGGTAACGTTGTTCCGGATCGCCGATCAGACGCAGTTGGCGCTTTTCCAGGTCCGCCAGGCCACCGACGTAATCGCGAACGGCGAAGTCGTCGATGCTGTAATAAAGGGCATTGACGGTGAAATCGCGGCGGCGCGCGTCTTCTTCCAGGGTGCCGAAGACGTTGTCGCGCAGGATCAGGCCCTCGGCCTCGACTTCGCGGTCTGGATGATCGTCGTCGACCCCGAGTTCGCCGCCGCCGCGAAAGGTGGTGACCTCGATGATCTCGTTGCCGAAACGCACATGCGCGATGACGAAACGCCGACCGATCAGGCGACAGGTGCGGAACACCTTGCGGATCTGTTCCGGGTGGGCATCGGTGGCGACGTCGTAGTCTTTCGGGTCGCCGCCGAGCAGTAGATCGCGCACCGCCCCGCCAACCAGATGCGCCTGATAGCCGGCCTCGCGCAGCCCGTAGAGCACACGCACCGCCGCTGAACTGATGCGCTTGCGCGAGATGTCGTGCTCCGGGCGTTGCAGCACGATCGGGTCATGCGCCGCCGCAGTGGCCGCCGCCGGGTGGGTTCTGTTGCTGTCCGTGTCTCTCATCTACTGTCCATGTATCGGTTCAGTTGCGGGCGCTGCCGGCGCCTGGTTGCGGGTGTGCCGACCTGCCCTGGTTGTGGCGCGTCCTGCGCACCGCTATTATCCGGTGGCTCTGCAACGCTCCCTTCGTCTAGCGGTCAGGACGTGGCCCTCTCAAGGCTAAAACACGAGTTCGATTCTCGTAGGGAGCGCCATTTTTTCGGTCTTGCGCGCCAATGCCCTTTGTTGTCATCGAAAACTGCATCAAGTGCAAGTACACCGACTGCGTAGAAGTCTGTCCGGTGGACTGCTTCCATGAAGGTCCGAATTTCCTTGCCATCGACCCGGACGAGTGCATTGATTGCACGCTGTGCGAGCCCGAGTGTCCGGCGAATGCCATCTTCCCCGAAGATGACGTGCCCAAAGGGCAGGAACACTTCATCGAGTTGAATCGCGAGCTGGCGCGCGGCTGGCCGACGATCACCACGCGCAAGGAAGCCCCCGCCGACGCCAAGGCGTGGGACGGCGTCAGCAACAAATTGCCGCTGCTCGAACGCTGATCGGCCGACGCGCCGTTCAACGCAGGCGCGCTTCCACCACGCCAAGCACGGTCATGGCCGGATCATCCACCCGCACCTTGCCGTCGTCGTCGACGATGGTCACGTTGCTACCGCTGCCCACGGCATCGACCTTGACCTGCATGGTCGTCGATGGCGAGGAACCGAACATGCGACCGAAGAATCCGGGTTTGGGCGCGTCCGAAATCAGCTCGACCTGATACACCATCGCCGATTCGTCCTGCTCAAGCACCTTGCAGCAGCCGCTGCGCTGCAGCGCGATGCCGACACGGCGCCAGGTACTGTCCGCTTCGTCGGCGATCGTCAGTACCGCATTTGCCGCGCGTGGCAGGCCACCGCGCGCTGCAGCCACCGTGTTGCCGAGTAGCGGCGGCGACACATCGGCATTGCTGGCGAGGCCAGCGACTGCGGGAATCTGCAGGGCCGGATTCACTGCCGGCCGCATCAAATCACGCGGAACCTCCAGCGGCGCCGTCTCACGCGAGTCCTCGTAGACGATCGGTCGGTTGATGAAAGTTCCGCAACCCCACTGCAAGCCGAGCGCGAGCCCGAACAGCACCTTTGCAACTGTCGCCATGCGCACGCAAGACATTCGGTAATCCATTCCTTCCAGTATTCCAGGGTGGCGCCGCCAGCTCGACTTCAGGCCGCCAGCGCCGCGTCGAGTTGCACCCGCGCAAGACGGAGTGCGGCGGCCAGCGCCGGTCGGTACTGCTCCGACATCGGCAACAGCGGCAATCGCGGCAGCTCGTTCATGCGCCGCATCATTGCCAATCCGGCCTTGACCGGGATCGGGTTCGGCTCACTTGCGATCGCCGCGTACAGGGGCGCAAGCATAGCGTCGATTTCCCGTGCTGCCTGCATCTGCCCCTCGCGCACGCTGCGACAGAGTTCAGCGCACCGTTCAGGAACCAGATTGGCCACCACCGAGATCACTCCGTCGGCACCCGCAGTCAGCGCCGACAACGCGGTTGGATCGTCGCCGCTCAACACCGCGAATGTCGGCGACCGCAGCGGCAGCAATGCAGCCATGCGTGCCGGGTCGGCAACCGCTTCCTTGATCCCGATGATGCGCGGATGCGGCGCGAGCCGGGCGACGCTGTCGGGCAGCAGGTCGACGCCGGTGCGCCCGGGTACGTTGTAAAGAATCACCGGAAGCGCGTCGTCGTCCGCCAATGCACGAAAATGGGCGACCATGCCATCCTGGGTCGGCCGCGAGTAGAACGGCGTCACGGCAAGCGCAGCATCGGCGCCCACCGAACGCGCCAGCCGCACCAATCGCAGCGCCTTGGCGGTCGCTGGCGAACCGGTTCCGGCGATGATCGGCACGCGTCCACCCGCGCGACGCACGCCGACTTCAAGCAGTGCCGCCAGTTCGCTCTCTTCGAGCGCGCCGGATTCGCCGGTCGAACCGCCGATCACCAGACCGTTGCTTCCCGCCAACAGGTGCCAGTCGACAAGGGCCTCGAAGGCGAGCAGATCGAGTGCGCCGCCGCGCTGAAACGGCGTGACCAACGCCGGAATGCTTCCTGCAATATGCACTGCCTTAGAATCCCTGCCAGAAATCATCCCGATCTTACTTGCGGCGTTTCCGAGCTGACAAGTATCCTGTCGGGCTGCCCCGGCCATCGTCCGGGCAGTTCGAAATCCCGCATTGCCAGTTTGACTGCCGTGTCCGACCCGACTCCCCGACTATCCGTCCCCGAGAATCACCTGCTGATTTCCGCCATTGCGCCGAATTCGGTGTCGCTGCTGACCGTGCTCGGCAAGCGCGTGCTGGATGCCGGCTGCAATCTGCTCGAGGCGCGCGTGTCGCTGCTGGGGCAGGAGGTGTCGGTGCTGCTGCTGGCTTCGGGCGCGTGGGATGCGATCGCCAAGTGCGAAAATGCGCTGACCAAGATACAACGCGACGATCAGATGGTGCTGACCATGCGCCGCACCAGTTCTCGCGAACTGACCGGCGCCAGCTTGCCATACACGGTCGAGGTCATCGCCGCCGACCGCCCCGGCATCCTGTATCAACTGGCGGAGTTCTTTTCGCGCCGCGGCATCACCGTCGAAGCGTTGAGTTCCTCGCGCTATCGCGCGGCACAGACCGGCGCCGAGATGTTCTCCGCGCAGATTTCCATCGGCATTCCGGCCTCGGCGCACATCTCGAGCCTGCGCGAGGATTTCCTCGAGTTCTGCGATACGCTGAACCTCGATGCGATCCTGGAGCCGCTCAAGGGCTGAGCGGCTTACGGCGCCAGGCGCCACCTTTTCGACGCGCAAACCCGCGCCGGTGCATCAGGCTCACGCCAAGTCGCTGCTCGTCGCTTGAAGATCGAGCACACGAACTCGCTTCAGCAGTCGTGCGGATGTGCCAGGGAAGGCTTCGCGGCCATGCAACACGCGCCAGTTGTCGATCACCAGCAGGTCCGCGGCGCTCAACGTCAGCCGTTGCTCGGCGCTGGCGAACCCAGTCGCGAACCGCTGCAGCCAATCGCGCGATCGCGATGCCTGCGCCGGTCGGCGACCATCGAGCAGCGCGTTGACCTCGGCTGAATTGAACCGCACTCGATTCGCTGCATCGACGGTGGTGACTTTGCCGCACGGATAGGGAAGCCGGTACTGTTCGAGCGCCACTCGAGTCGGGCGATCCACGGTCGCCAGCACGGCATGCGCATCGACCAGCAAAGTCTGCCCGCCGGCTGCGGCAGGCCGCCAGCAATGCAGCATGACCCAACGTGCCGGCAATCGATGGAAGCTCTCGTCGGTGTGCGGTGGAAATCGGGCGCTGCCGGCTGATTGCAGTGGTTTGCCGTACTGGTCGCCGACCTCTACGTCCATCGCCTGCACGCGCTGCACGCCACCCGACTCGGCAAGCCTGACATGCCGGGCCAGCGCGCGCATCGAGATCGGACCAAGTTCACCCGCAAGCCGTAGCAGCGAGCGGTTATCGGCATCCATAGGCACGCCGCGCAGGCGCACCGCGCCGAGCACGCAAAGCGCCTCCGCCCAGTCGGGCGGCGGTGGCCAGTCGATGTCGCGTATCGACGCATGCATGGGTGTTGGCCTGGTGTTGCTGTTGGTGTTGCTGTTGGTGTTGCTGTTGGTGTTGCTATTGGTGTTGGTGTTGGTGTTGGTGTTGCTATTGGTGTTGGTGTTGGTGTTGGTGTCGGACCGAGCATAAACGCGTGCGTTGCTGTTGCTCCGACAGTCAGACAAACCAGCAACCGACGCCTGCTGGGCGCGCCGCCGCGCCGACCATCGGACCGACGCGCACTTTCACGCAATTTTCGGCATTCTCGGCGCTTGCGGTGACCGCGCCCTACGGAGAGTCCATGAGCCAGAAGAAACGTACCTACGTCCTCGACACCAATGTGCTGATGCACGATCCGACGGCGCTGTTCCGCTTCGAGGAACACGACGTCTACCTGCCGATGATGGTGCTCGAGGAGTTGGACGCGGCCAAGAAGGGCGTTTCGGAAGTCTCGCGCAATGTGCGCCAGGTCAGTCGGTTCCTCAACGAACTGATCGAAAGCCATGGCAACGGCGGCCTCGACAAGGGTATCGCGCTGAAGCGCCCGGACGGCCTGGATCTCGGGCGCCACAAACCACGCGGCCATTTGCGCTTCCAGATTGCCGAACCGAAGGTGGACAGCCCGAGCTTCGGCAGCGTGAAGCCGGACAACCAGATCCTGCACGCCGTGCTGCAACTGCGCGACGAGAAGTCTCGCACGCAGGTCGTGCTGGTCACCAAGGACATCAATCTTCGCATCAAGGCAAAGATCCACGGCATCCCGGCCGAAGACTACGAGAATGACCGTGCACTGGATGACCTGGCGCTGCTGTACACCGGCGTTGATCTGCTGAAGGCCGAGTTCTGGAGCCGGCATCCGGAACTCGAATCCTGGTCTGAGCGGGGCCGCACCTACTACAGGGTCAAACTGAAACGCGACGAACGCTGGCATCCGAACCAGTTCCTGCACTTCGGCGACGACAACCAGGTGGCCTTGCGCGTGCTCAAGACCGAAGGCGGCCGCGCGACCCTGCAGATTGTCGACGACTACCAGACGGTTCCGAACCGCGTGTGGGGCATCAGCGCGCGCAATCGCGAGCAGAACTTCGCGCTGAATGTGTTGATGGATCCGGAGGTGGACTTCGTCACGCTGCTCGGCACCGCGGGCACCGGGAAAACCCTGCTGGCGCTCGCCGCCGGCCTGGCGCAGACGATGGACCAGCAGCGCTACAAGGAAATCATCGTGACCCGTGCCACGGTGCCGGTCGGCGAAGACATCGGCTTCCTGCCGGGCACCGAAGAAGAAAAGATGACGCCGTGGATGGGCGCGCTCAACGACAACCTGGAAGTGCTCGCCAGCCCTCAGGACTCCAGCAACTGGGCGCGCCAGGCAACCAACGATCTGCTGTCCTCGCGGATCAAGGTGCGCTCCATGAGCTTCATGCGCGGGCGCACCTTCCTGTCGCGTTACGTGATCATCGATGAAGCGCAGAATCTGACGCCGAAGCAGATGAAAACACTGCTTACCCGTGCCGGCCCCGGCACCAAGATGATCTGCCTCGGCAACGTCGAGCAGATCGATACACCCTACCTGACGGAAACCACCTCGGGCCTGACCTTTGCAGTCGACCGTTTCCAGTATTGGCCGCACAGCGCGCACATCACGCTGCGACGCGGCGAACGCTCGCGACTGGCGGACTTTGCCTCAGAGGTGCTGTAGGGCGAAACCTTCGCCTGAAGCGACGGTTTCGCCGATCATTTGCTTTTGTGGGTCCAGACTTGTCTGGACGCTATTAGTCTGGACCCACAGAAACGTCCGGTTTGCGCGGATTCCGCTGCGCGGCATCCGCCTTACGGGTCTGCGAAGCGGGTTGCCGCTGCTAGAAGCGAACGTTCCAGCTGGCCTCGAACTCGAGGTGTTCGGAGTCCGTCGGGTCTACGTTGCGCACGTAGGCCGAGCCGAGTACGTACTCGGCGCCGGCGTAACTCGCCATCAGGCGCAGATCACCCAACGCACCAAACGAACGACCGAGACCCACTGACCAGTTGGAATCGCTCTGGATGCCATCGATGGCCTGCTGCAGGAGATCCGCCGTGGGCATGGGCTGCAGGCTGGTGCTGTAACGCACCGACCATTGCCACGTCGGCCCGCTCCCGCGCAACGCCGCTGAATACACCGTCAGGTCGCGCCAGGCGAAGGTCGGGCTGCTGCTGTCGCCGAGCAGCGCTAGGAAGCGATTCGGCAGCGCGTAACTGGAGACGCTGTTGATATCACTGTACCTCACCCGCTCGGCACCGAGTACGAGCATGGTTTCCGGCGCCACCAGTGCGGTAATGCCGAGAACTGCAGTCGCAGGAATGTCGAGATCGCCGGGCTCGGAATAAACGCCGCGATAAGCCTTGTACGCATTCATGTCGACGCGCGAACGCAGGCCCAGGTTCCAGCCCATGCTGCCGCCCATCGGAGCACCAACGGCAAACGCCAGACCGGTGCCACGCGATTCCTCGAACGATGCCACCGCGCCGGGCAACTGGCTGTCGGGTGCATCGACCAGCGGCATCAAACTGCCGCTGGCGAACCGCTGGTCGGCGAACACCGCATCAGCGCTGACACCAAGTCCACTGTCGGATTCCACGAACAGACCCGAGGTGATCAGCCGACGCTCAAGTCCACCATCGTCCAGCACACTGGCCGAAGAAACCTCGTCGAACTGCGTTCGCGACGACGACTTTTCGGTCAGCCGCGCGGCACGCGCACCCAACGACCAATCGCGACCTGCAAACAAGGGAATCACCATGAATTCGCCGAGCGCCCTGCTCAGCGGATTGAGCGACGGCGCCTCGATCAGCGTATCAACGTCGACCCAACTGAAATTGGGTGCCAACCGCTGCGCGGCAGCAACCCGCAACGGACCCCGCAGCACGGCCATGGGCGTGTCGGAATCCCCCGAAATGCCTTCTAATGGCAGTTGGGCGTAGCTAAAAGAAGGGACGGCGAGAATCAAGCTCGCCGTCCCTATCAAAGTTTGCAAACGTGCTCTCGCCTGCATGCCCTCAAGCCCCGCTAGAAGAGAAGGAGTGTTGCTTCTAGCCGACGCCAGAATCGCAAAAAAACAACAGCGCGTCAAGTACGCAACACTACAAAGTTTATGTCTCATTTCCGCAACAAGGCGACTTCGACATGAGCAGACCTGTGCCACCCAGAGCTTTCGCACTGACTATCGCAGGCTCGGATTCCGGCGGCGGCGCCGGCATCCAGGCTGACCTGCGCAGTTTCGCCAGCCAGGGCGTTTTTGGGCTCACGGCGATCACGGCCATCACGGCTCAGAATTCGAGCGCAGTGAATGCGGTAAAGGTACTGTCGACGCGCATGGTGCGCGCACAGATCGATGCGGTTGTCGGCGATTTCCCGGTGGCCGCCGTAAAGACCGGCATGTTGGCAAGCGCCGCGATCGTTCGCCTGGTGGCGGCATATGCAGCGAGCACCCCGCATCTGCCATGGGTGATCGATCCGGTGATGATCGCATCGTCCGGCGCCACCCTTCTCGCCGCCGACGCGCAACATGGCGTACGCGAGCTGCTGTTGCCGCGTGCCTGCGTGCTGACCCCGAACGTACCGGAAGCCGAGTCGTTGCTCGGGCGCCCGCTGCGGCAGCAACGCCAGCTCGAGCGCGCCGCCGAAGACCTGCGCGCTCTCGGGCCGCAAGCGGTGCTGCTGAAAGGCGGCCACATGCAGGGGCGCGAGGTCATCGACGTGTATTGCGATGCCGATGGCATCACTCTGTACCGCGCACCGCGGCGCCAGCTCAATGGCCATGGCACTGGTTGCACGCTGGCGTCACTGGTTGCCGCCCGACTGGCGCTAGGCGAGCCGCCCGCTTTGGCCGTGGCCAGCGCCGTCGCGGCTTTCCGGATCGCACTTGAGCACGGGGCAACCGTGGGTGGCGCCAAAGTCTGGGTACCTTATCCGCTCGGTCCAAAAGCCCTGGTCGGATAGGAAGCAATGCGTCGCGACCATCAGCCCCGCGCGTCACCGGTCGCGAACTGCACGCCGCTCCGCCCGATTCCCGCAAGCGCGCCGACGTGGCAAATCGAATCGACCTACAGTCGCGCAATCAGGGCGTCGGCAAACGCTTCGGTTCCGGCACTGCCACCGAGATCGCCGGTCAGCCGATCGTTGGCGCCCAGCGTCGCGCGGATGGCGCCGCGCAAGCGCTGCGCCGCATCCGCCAGTCCCAGATGATCGAGCATCATCGCTGCCGCCAGCAGCAGCGCAGTCGGGTTGGCAATGCCTTTGCCGGCAATGTCCGGTGCGGAACCATGCACCGCCTCGAAGATCGCGGCATCGGTGCCGATGTTGGCGCCCGGCGCCATGCCCAGCCCGCCGACCAGCCCGGCGCACAGATCCGACAGAATGTCGCCAAACAGATTGGTGGTGACGATCACATCGAACTGATGCGGATTCATCACCAGTTGCATGCACGCGTTGTCGACGATCATTTCGTTGACGACGATGTCCGGATACTCGGCCCCCACGGCTTTCGCGGTGCGCAGGAACAGCCCCGACGTCGTCTTCAGGATGTTCGCCTTGTGCACGATGGTGACCCGGCGACGACCCGTACGCTTGGCCAGGTCGAAGGCATAACGCGCAATCCTTTCCGAACCTCGCCGGGTGACCTGGATCATCGATTGCGCCATTTCGCCATCGGATGACAAGGTCTGGCCCTCGCTGCGATAAGCGCCTTCGGTGTTTTCGCGCACGGTCAGGAGATCGATATCCGCGTAGCGCGATCGCGTGTTCGGGAACGACAGCGCCGGGCGGACGTTGGCATACAAATCGAAGCGCCGGCGCAATTCCACATTCAGCGACGAGAACCCGTCGCCGACCGGCGTGGTCAATGGCCCCTTCAGCGCCACGCGCGTGCGCGCGATCGACTCCAGCGTCGATGCCGGCAACAGCGTGCCCTGCTGTTCCAGTGCCTGCAGCCCGGCACTGGCGAATTCGAACGCCAAGCCGCAATCGAGCGCCTGCAGCACGCGCAGGCTGGCGTCGGTGATTTCCGGTCCGATCCCATCGCCGCGGATGACCGTGATCGTCTTGTTCATCATCATGATGATATGTGACTTCCTTGGAGACCGGTGCAGCGCGTAAACTAGTCGTCAGGCCACGTCGGGGCAACTCGCCAAAGGTCTGGCATTGGCATGCCATTCAGCGCCACACGAGGAGATCCAGATGTTCAAGCTCAGGTGGTTGATGCTGGCTTTGCTGCTACCGGCAACGTTGTCGGCGCAGGTGCCGCTGCACCGCATCGAGGCGATCCCCGCCAACCCGGCGCCGGGCAGCGCATTTCAGTTGCGCGTGATCGGCAACTGGCCCAACACCTGCGCGCCGGAATTGCTGCCGGTGGTCATCGACGGGGTCAACATCGACCTCTCGGTACGCCAGATCGATGCCATCTGCGGCGACGCCATCACCCCCTATTCGGTCACTTTCGATCCGGGCAGCGCACTCGGCGGCGGGGCGCTCGGTGCCGGCAATTACCGCGTGCGGTTCGCCATCAAGGATGCCACAGGCACCCCAACGCTGCTCGCGTTCCGGGTGGTCGACGTGGCACCGGCGAATGCACGCCGGGTGCAACCGGAGCCGGGTTTCTGGGCACCCGATCTCGCCGGCGAGTTCCTCACTCCGAATGGCGGCATCGGCATGATGATCGAACGCCAGGGCTCGATACTGGCGATGACCACCAATGCGTATGCGCCGGGCGGACAGCCGGCGTGGTATCTGAGTGCGGGATCGTTGGCACGCGCCAGCTTCCGCGCCGACTTGCTGCGATCGATTGGCGGGCAACCGCTGTGGATGACATCGCGCGGACCGCAATCGGTGGAGCCCGCGGGCACCATCGAAGTCGAGTTCGCTTCCGATGCCAGTGCAGTCGTCTGGTTCACGCGCGCCAGCGGCGACGGCATTTTCGACCCGCTCGACCTGATGCCGATCTCGATGCGACGCCTCAACTTCGCGCTCGCCAACGACGGCGAGTCGCTGTCCGGCAGCTGGCTGCTGAGCGCAAGCAACGGCGCGTTGTCGACGCGCATCGAACTCAGTTACCGCGCCGAGCTGAGCAGCCCCGGCGAGGCCGTGCTGGTCGATGCCGCTCAAGGCTACGAGTTGCGCTGCCTGATCGATCCCCAGCGCCGCGATGGTCCGCCAAGCAGTTGTCGTCTGTTCTTGCGCGGCAGCGAGATCGCACGATTCACCAACAATGGGCTGACGCGACTGACCGGCGGTCGCGACGGTGGCGAAGTCGTCCTGCTGCGCGTGGGTGAGTGAGCGACCCGCGGTCGCCGTCGCAATGGCGACCGCCGAGTTCCGAACAACGGGCTAAACCGCTGGCGCTGCCGGCGCAGGTTCTGCGGCCTCGGCGGCGGCCAACTGGTCGAGGAAATCGACCGCCCGCCGCAGGTGAGGGATGACGATGGAGCCGCCGACCACCAACCCCACGCTCATCGCCTCGTAGATCTCGTCGAAGCTGAGCCCGGCGTTTCGACATTGCGCCAGGTGGTAGGAGATGCAGTCGTCGCAGCGCAGTACCAACGAGGCGACCAGCCCGAGCATTTCCTTGGTACGCACGTCGAGATGCCCACCCTCGCCATAACATTGGCGATCGAGCGCGAAAAAGCGCTTGGTCAGCTGATTGTCGATGCCGAGGATGCGCTCGTTCATGCGCTGCCGGTAGGAGACGAACTGCTGCACGCGATCGCTCATGACGACGCTCCGGCCAGCAGCGGATCAAGTTTGCCGGCGCGATCCAGCGCCACCATGTCATCGTGCCCGCCGACATGCTGGCCGTTGATGAAGATCTGCGGCACCGTGCGCCGCCGTGTGCGCGCGATCATCTCGTCGCGCCGATCCGGCGCGAGATCGACACGCACCTCTTCGATGTCAGTGAATCCCTTGCGCGCCAGCAGGCCTTTGGCAGCCACGCAGTAGCCGCAATGGGCGGTAGTGTAGATCTGGATCGTGGGCATCGGTTGGTGTTCCGCGTGTTGGTGTTGGTGGTTGATTCTTTGTTGGCAGCAGGATCAGGGGCCGCGCACTTCGCTGCCAGCAACCAGCAACCTGCTCACCCAACATGACGCAAGATCTGAAAGAGAAGCCTTTTCCGCAAAGGACGCAAAGGAAAGCAAAGCCAGCAGAACATCAACACCTTGATTCTTGGCTCTCTTTGCGTCCTTTGCGTCCTTTGCGGACAAAAAAGGCCTTCCGCATGGTCGCCGCCAGTTTGATGCGCAAACAAGCGCACCGACAGGGGCGACCGTGACTCTCACAGACAACTCTCAGGTTTGGGCAATCCGGCAATTTTGCAAGCCTGTTTCGCCGGCCCATCCGGAAACAACTGGTAGAGGCGTCGACTGCTGGCCTTCGGTTCGCCCAGCAGCGGCGCCATTACCTTGACCAATACGCGCATCGGCGGGCTCAACTGATAGCGCTGGTGGTAGTCGCGCAGGAACTCGATGACCTGCCAATGGGCATCGCTCAATTCGATGCCCTCGCCCTGCGCCACGCGTTCGGCGAAACTGCGGTCCCACAGCGTGCTGTCGAGCAGGTACCCGGCGGCGTCGCAGGGAGCTTCCGCGGCGGACATGCTCAGGTCCACTCCAGCAGTACGCCATGAGCGGCAATGAGGTCCAGCCAGTGCAACTCGTCGACGACCTCGATGACGTTCGGCAATGCCGCAGCGTCGATCCGCTCTGGCGTCGGCAGCAACCAACGTACTGCGCGGCGCTCGCCCAGCAAACCCCAGATCGCCGCGCCAGCGGATGCGGGCCGCGCCTCCTGGAGCTCGCGCGCCGCGCGGTCGAGCAGCACGACAATGTCGCCGTCGACGAGCGCATCCGCGATCGCCGCCCAGGTGGAAGCGTCGTCCAGCGCGGTCGACACATGCTGCAGCGTCATCTCACCAGCCCTGCAGTGGCGCGCGGCGCAGCCACGTACGCCATTCGTCCGCATCCAGCCAGCGTACCACCAGCGCCGCCCGCTCGCTGTCGAATCTCCTCCTGCAGTCCTCCGGGGCACTGATGCTGTCGACGCCGAGCAGGGCCAGACTGGCCCAGACCCGGGTTCCGGCCGGAACCTCGGCATCGACGGCAAGCGGCATGATCAGTTCCAGGCCGTCGCCGGCAAATCCCAGCTCCAGCGGCACGTCCAGTGCTGCCGCAGCCTGCGCCAACTCGAAGCCCTCGCGCCAGGTCGCCGCGGCAGGCGCCCGGGTAAACAACATTCGCAACGGGGCGTTCATGTGTCGGCGCTGCCCAGGCGCAGCACCCGGTCGCTGCGCTCGTGAGCCAGCAACCAATCGGCCAGCCCGCCGAGACGGAACGGTGGCGCCAGCTCAGCGGGGGCGAGCATGTCGATCCGCGCCAACGCGGTGCGGCAGACCACGCAGTCGAGGCCGCTGGCGGCAGCGAGTTCCGACCAGCGTCCGAGATCGACCGGGTCGGCGTGTCGGTTCAGAGCCGCATAAGCGCCTTTGTGGTACAAAAAGAGGGTATCCAGAACATGGCCTGCGGACTGTGCCGCCTGCAGCATCCGCAACGCGACCCGAGGCGCGCTGGAACCCGCCGGGCTACCCAGCAGCATCATGGACAAACGCATGACCAGCCCGAGCAATGAGGTGAATCCGAAAACTACACGCGCAGCCCGCCAATGGCGATGGCTGGCGGCGGTTGCGTTCGCGCTGGTGGCCAATGCCACGTCGGCCATCGGCGCAGATGGATTGCCGGACCTCGGCGATTCATCGGCGCGCATGCTGTCGACCGATCAGGAGCGCGAGTATTCCGAAGGCCTGCTGCGCCAACTGCGCAATTACGACCTCAGCATCGATGATCCGGAACTGGTCGAATACCTGGAAACGCTGGCCTACCGGCTGGTGCAGGGCAGCGGCCGCAGCGACACCCGGTTCCATTTCGAATTGATCGACGTGCCGGTGGTCAACGCCTTCGCCTCCCCAGGCGGCATGGTCGTGGTGTTCTCGCAGTTGATGTTGCATGCCGAAAACGAGAGCGAGCTGGCTGGCGTGCTGGCACACGAGATCGCGCATGTCACCCAGCGCCACATCACCCGACGCATGGAAAGTGCGGTGGAGGATGCGTTGCCGATCCTGCTGGGCTCGATTGCGCTGGCGATCGCCACCCAGGGCCAGGGCGACGGCGCACAGGCCGCATTGGCCAGCGGCATGGCGCTGATGCAGCAGCGACAGATCAATTTCACCCGCGACAATGAGCACGAGGCCGATCGCGTCGGCATTCAGACGCTGGCCAAGGCCGGCTTCGACCCGATCGGCATGGCCGACTTCTTCGCGCGCATGGGCAGCCTGCACCGCACGCAGAGCGAGAAGCCGCCCGAGTACCTGCAGACCCATCCGGTCACCACCACCCGGATTGCCGAAGCCAAGGCGCGCGCCGACAACCTGCGTGCTCCGGACAGCCGGGCGACCAGCCTGGAATTTGCCCTGATGCGCGAACGCCTGCGCGTGCTGACATCGCGCGACCTGCCGGCGCTGGTGGGCCATTACCAGGACACCAGGCGCGCCGCAAACATCGACCGTCGAGCGCTAGCTTATGGACTGGCACTGGCGCAGACGCGCATCGGCGATGCCGGCGAGGCGCGAGAGGCCCTGCTGCAGCTCGCCAGTTCCGATCCGGAACGCCTCAGCTATCAGCTGGCGCTGGCGGAGACCGAGCGCCAGCAACGGCAATTCGATGCCGCCGACGCCCGTTACCAGCGACTGTTGGCGGAACGCCCCGGGCATCGTGTCGTTTCGATCGCCTACGCGCGCTCGCAGATCGAGCGCAACAGCAGCGAGTCAGGGCGTCGCGCAGTCGAAGTGCTGCGCCCGGTGGTCGATCGCAACCGCAGCGATCCTGGCCTGCTGGAGCTTTATGCGCGCGCCAACCAGTTGGCGGGTCAGCCGGTGCGCGCGGCAGAAGCATGGGCGCAGGCCTACTTCCTGCGCGGCAAGTTCGAAGACGCGATGCGTCAACTCGAGCAAACCGCGCTGCGCGAGGATCTGGACTATTACGAACGCGCGCGCATCGACGCCCAGGTGGCCGCGTGGCTGCCCATCGTGCTGCGCGAGCGCCGTCGTGCCGAGGACGACGAGCGCTCGTAGGGCACGAGGGCACGAGGGCACGTAAACGCAACTCGGAGCGAGCTTGAGATCCCGCTTTCCCTATTTCCCTGTTTCCCTCTTTCCCACTTCCCCTCGTGCCCTCAATTGACGTCATTTCTTATGACATCGTCACACGACGGTCATAAACCAAGGGTTGAATGACGGGATCACTGAGCGACTGGCGCAGGAGAATCTCGTGGAACAACGCGTACTGGTGGTCGAAGACGAAGCCGCCATTCGCGACATGATCGCGTTCGCGCTGAAGCGCGCCGGGCTGCAGCCGATGCTGGCCGAAGACGCGCGCATGGCGCAGCACCTGATTGCCGAGCGACTGCCGGATCTGATCCTGCTCGACTGGATGCTGCCGGGTGCCAGCGGTCTCGAGTACGCCCGGCGCCTGCGTCGTGAAGAGCTGACCCGCGAGATCCCGGTGATCATGCTGACCGCGCGCGGCGAAGAAGACGACCGCGTGCTCGGTCTGGATGCCGGCGTCGATGACTACATCGTCAAACCGTTTTCGACGCGCGAGTTGATCGCACGCATCCGCGCCGTGCTGCGCCGCACCCAGCCGCAGGGCGACGGACAGACCGTCAGTCTCGGCGGATTGACCCTGGATACACTGAGCCATCGCGTGTTCGCGCACGAACGCCCGGTTGCCCTGGGGCCCACCGAGTATCGCCTGCTGGCCTTCTTCATGACCCATCCGGAACGTGTCTACACCCGCGGGCAACTGCTCGACAACGTCTGGGGCAGCGGCGTTTATGTCGAGGAACGTACCGTCGACGTGCATATCCGGCGCTTGCGCAAGAGCCTCGAGCCGTGCGCTCTGGAGGACTACATCCAGACCGTGCGCGGCGCCGGCTACCGCTTCTCGACCACCGTCTGAGCCGACCAGCGCGCCACGCCGACGGCAGTCGTGAAATGATGCGGCGATGAACGCATTTCGCGCCTTCGAACGCAGCCTCATGCAACTGGTCGCGCTGGCCGGCGTTGGCCTGCTGCTCGGTGCGTCGGCCGGACACGCCGGGTTCGGCATGGCGGCGGGACTGCTGCTGTTCATCGCGCTGCTGCTGCGCCAGTTGTTGCGCCTGCAGCGCTGGCTGGGTTCGCGCCAGTTGCACGCTCCCGAGACTGACGGCGCCTGGCAATCGGTGTTCGACAATCTGGAACGCCGCCGCAAGGGCGAGCGCCGCCGGCGCCGGCGACTGCTGGATGCGCTGGAATCGTTTCGCGATGCCGCCCGCGCGCTACCCGATGGCATCATCGCGATCGACGACAGCGACACCATCCACTGGTTCAACAAATCGGCCAAACGTCTGCTCGGATTCCGCTATCCGGCGGATGTCGGCAACCACCTGACCCACCTGGTGCGCTCGCCACGCTTCGTGCAGTGGCTCAGCGAAGGACGCCTCGACGAACCCCTGCTGGACTTGCCGTCGCCGGAAGACGAACGCGTTCGTCTGCTTTGTCGGCTGATCGCCTACCGCCCCGGTTTTCGCATGCTGATCGTGCGCGATGTCAGCAACCTGATGCGACTGGAGCAAGTGCGGCGCGACTTCGTCGCCAACGTGTCGCACGAGCTGCGCACGCCGCTGACCGTGATCAACGGTTACATGGAGGCACTGGAGCCAGAAGAACTCGGCGAATTCGCGCCGTTGTTCGTGCAGGTGCGGCAGCAGAGCCGGCGCATGGCCCACATCGTCGAGGACCTGTTGACGCTGTCGCGGCTGGAAGCGCAGAGCGTGCCGATGGACGAACCGGTGGCGATGCAACCGCTGCTGGCGACCCTGCTGCGCGATGCGCAGGCCTTGAGCGCGGGGCGTCACCAGATCGCGATCGAGGCTGCCGCGGACCTCGATCTGCGCGGTTCCGGCAAGGATTTGCACAGCGCATTCTCCAACCTCGCCGTGAACGCGGTGCGCTACACCCCGGATGGCGGCAGCATTCGGCTGCGCTGGGACGTCACGGCCGATGGCGGCGCGGCGTTCAGTGTCATCGACACCGGCCAGGGCATTCCGGCGCCGCACCTGCCGCGGCTGACCGAGCGCTTCTATCGGGTATCCAATTCGCGCTCGCGCGACAGCGGCGGCACCGGCCTTGGGCTGGCCATCGTCAAGCATGTGCTGAACGCGCACGACGCCCGTCTGGAGATCGAATCGCGCCTCGGCCATGGCAGTTGTTTCCGCTGCGTGTTCCCGGCGGCGCGGGTGCAGCCGCGCGAGTGCACAGTGGCTGATCGAGCCGGATAGCGGCTGCAGCGTAGTGCATTCTGTCCGTAAAGAACGCAATGGACGCAATGGACGCAAGGAAAACGATGCAAGCCGAGCGAATCCGCCGGGCGACCGGGCCAAAGCCAAAGCTGATGCGCTTTCCCTCGCGCTCTTTGCGCTCGTCGCCGACCCCATCCTCCTGGCGCGGCGTCCCGCGTCACACGGCGACCGGACCCGAGCCTTGCCCATTCTGCTACCTTTCCCATTTTGAATGACCGCCCTGCCACCGTGACCGCCCGCGACCCGCGCCTGTTCCTGAATCGAGAAATCAGCCTGCTCGCCTTCCACCGGCGGGTGCTCGCGCAAGCACAGGATCCGCGCATACCGCTGCTCGAGCGGCTGCGCTTCCTGTGCATCTCGTGCACCAACCTCGACGAGTTCTTCGAGGTGCGCGTCGCCACCATCCGGCACCAGCTCAACTTCCTCGGCAGCCTGCCGTGGCCGGACGGGCGTTCGCCGACCGAAGTCCTGCTCGCCATCCGCGAACAGGTGCTGCAACTGATGCGCGAGCAATACCAGACCTGGAACAGCGAGCTGAAGCCGCAACTGGCGGCCGAGGGCATCCGCTTCCTCAGCCGCGACGACTGGAACGCGAAACAGCGGCGCTGGCTGCACACCTTCTTCCACGACGAACTGATGCCGGTTCTGAGTCCACTTGGCCTCGATCCGGCGCACCCGTTCCCGCGCATCCTCAACAAGAGCCTCAATGTGGCGGTGGCGCTCAAGGGCAAGGACGCCTTCGGTCGCGAAGCCGACCTGGCGCTGGTGCGCGCCCCGCGCTCGTTGCCGCGGCTGGTGCGCCTGCCCAGGGACGTCGCGACCGATGGCTACGACGTCGTCCTGCTGTCGGCGATCCTGCAGGACTTTGTCGACGACCTGTTCCCCGGCATCAAGGTCAAGGGCGCGTATCCGTTCAGGGTGACCCGCAACAGTGAACTGCTGGTCGACGAGTTCGATGTGGACAATCTGGCGCTTGCGCTGAAGGACGAGTTGCTCGACCGCGGCTTCGCCCGCGCCGTGCGCCTCGAGATCACCGACTCCTGCCCGCGCGCGCTCGGCAGATTCCTGCTGGAGCACTTCGAGCTCACCGAAGACGACATGTATCGGGTCAATGGGCCGGTCAACCTGAATCGCGTCGGCGTCGTGTACGACCTGGTCGACCGTTCGGATCTCAAGTACCGGCCGTTCCAGCCGCGGGTGCAGACGCCCAAGCCCGGCAACAATGTGTTCGATATGGTGCGCGAGGGCGATGTCCTGATGCACCATCCCTACGACAGCTTTTCGACCGTGGTCGACCTGCTGAAACAGGCTGCCAGCGACCCCGACGTGCTGGCGATCAAGCAGACGCTGTATCGCACCGGGCGGCGTTCGGTACTGGTCGACTATCTGATCGAGGCGGCACGGGCGGGAAAGGACGTCACCGTGGTGGTCGAACTGCGCGCCCGTTTCGACGAAGAAGCCAACATCGATCTGGCCAACCGTCTGCAGGAAGCTGGCGTGCAGGTGGTTTACGGCGTGGTGAGCTACAAGACCCACGCCAAGATGCTGCTGATCGTTCGCCGCGAGCAGGGCAAGCCGAAGCGTTACGCACACCTCGGCACCGGCAATTACCATCAGGGCACCTCGGCGATCTACACCGACATCGGCTTGATCACCTGCGACAAGGACATCTGCGAAGACGTGCACAAGCTGTTCCAGCAGTTGTCCGGGCTCAGCGCAGCGATGAAGTTGAAGCGCCTGCTGCATTCGCCGTTCACCCTGCATCCGGAACTGATCCACAAGATCGATCGCGAGGCCGAGCACGCCAAAGCCGGGCGCCAGGGCAAGATCCTGGCGCGCATGAACGCACTGAGTGAACCACAGGTCATCGAGGCCCTGTACCGGGCATCCCAAGCCGGCGTCGAGATCATGCTGTTCGTGCGTGGCATCTGCGTGCTGCGTCCGGGCGTTCCCGAAGTCAGCGAGAACATCCGCGTCCATTCGATCGTCGGTCGCTTCCTCGAGCACAGCCGCATCTTCTACTTCCGCAATGGCGGCGACGAAGAACTCTACGGATCTAGTGCCGACTGGATGGAACGAAACCTGTTCAATCGTGTCGAGACCTGCTTTCCGATCCTCGATCCGCAGCTGCGCCAACGCGTTTTCAACGAGACGCTGGAGAACTACATGGCCGACAACTCGCAGGCGTGGAAACTGGAGGCCGATGGCCGCTACACGCGCGTCGAATCCGGCGACGACATGCCGCACTCGGCGCAGGCCTCGCTGCTGGCACGGATCTGCGGCGGATGAACGAGGCACGCCCGTTGCCCGCCGACAACGAACCGCTGGCAGCGGTCGACCTGGGCTCGAACAGTTTTCACATGATCGTTGCGCGTTTCGCCGATGACGGCCTGCAGGTCATCGACCGCCTGCGCGATACCGTGCGCATGGCTGCCGGGCTCACCGGAGACGGCCAACTGACCGCAGAAGTGCGCGAGCGCACGCTGACCTGCCTGTCCCGTTTTGGCCAACGCCTGCGCGGCATCAAACGCAATCGCATCCGCGCGGTTGCCACCAATTCGGTGCGCCAACTGCGCAACCCGCGCGCCTGGCTGATGACCGCCGAGACTGCGCTCGGCGCACCCATCGAAGTCGTGTCGGGGCGCGAGGAAGCACGCCTGATCTACCTTGGCGTGGCGCATGGGCTGAACGATCCACGCCAGCGCCAGTTGGTCATCGATGTCGGCGGCGGCAGCACCGAGCTGATCATCGGCCAGGGTTTCGACACGCTGGAAACCGAGAGCCTGCAGCTCGGCTGCGTTGCCACCACGCAACGCCACTTCGCTGACGGCCGGATTACCCGCAAGCGCTGGCAGGACGTGCAGTTGCGGCTGCCGATCGAGTTTGCGCCGATCGTCACGGCGTACAAACAGCGCGGCTGGAAACGGGTGATCGGCAGTTCCGGCACGATCAAATCGATCAGCGCCATCCTGACTGCGTTCGGCGGACGCGAACGCGAGATCACACGTGCCGGACTTGTCGATCTGATCGACCGGCTGATCGGCGTCGGTAACATCAATCGAGCGCGCCTGCCCGGGCTCAGCGAAGATCGACGACCCGTGTTTCTAGGCGGACTCGCCGCACTTTGGGCGTGCTTCGAGGCCCTCGACCTCCAAGTGCTGCGCGTCAGCGACTACGCGATGCGCGAAGGCCTGCTGTACGACGCACTCGGCCGCTTTCATCAGCAGGACCCGCGTGAACGCAGCATCCGCGCGCTGGCCAAACGTTATTCGGTCGACCAGGCCCAGGCCTTGCGCGTGCAGCAATCGGCAATCAAGCTCTTCGATCAGGTCGCCGAGTCCTTGCGCCTCGGCGATGAGACCCGCGAGACGCTGTTCTACGCCACGCTGGTGCACGAAATCGGATTGGCGATCTCGCATACGCAGCATCACAAGCATGGCGCGTACATCATCGAGAACTCCGACCTGCCGGGCTTCTCGCGGCGCGAGCAGGAAGCGGTCGCAGCACTGGTTCGCGGACACCGCCGCGGCATCCCCGAGAACAACTTCGAACATGTGTCGGCGCGCGATCTGGAGTCCCTGCGGCGAACCCTGGCGCTGTTCCGGCTGGCCGCCGTGCTGCACCGTACGCGCGCCGAGGAAGCGCTGCCGGCACTGACGCTGGAAGCCGCCGGTCGCGAACTGCGCTTGTCGTTCCCGCGCGGCTGGCTGACGCTGCATCCGCTGACGTGGGCCGACCTGCGTCAGGAGAAGGACTTCCTCGAAGCCATCGGCATCCAACTGCGCCTGCGCGTGGCCCGCGATCCGGGCAATCCGATCATCACCGAACTGCTGGATCGGGCGCTGTAGCGGGACGCCGAAAAAAGCGCTGGTCCGCAAGGGAAAGCAAGCTGCGAGAACGAAGCTGGCAGCCGGAGATCGTGCGCCACGCCGATCCGTATTCTGGCTTCGCTTCCGTGCGCCCTTCGCGTCCTGTGCGGACGAATCGAGCTTCGGATCTACCGCGGCGGCCTGCGCGGCCAAGTGCCTCCGCGTGCCAAAAGTGACGCAGATATCGTGAGATCACCCTCGATTTCATCGCCCAACTGCGCATTTGTGACACTTTTCGTCAGGTGACCCCTTGATTTAACCCGCGTTCATCGGCACCATACTCCTACGTATGGTGTTGGGGCGGATGGCGACAGCCCTCCGATGGCACCGGCGAAATCTCGAAGGTTCACGCGCGGCTGCATCCGCATCCGCGCATTCACGTATCTGGGAGGGTAATCGTGAAGCTCAATCGTCTCACCGTGTCCATCGCAACTTGCCTCATTGTCGCGACGCCGTTCGCGCACGCCAATCAGATCGTCGCCAAACAACTGGCGGGTTCGCCGTCCGAGTTCACGGCCATGCAGCCGGCCAACCCGGCCGACGCCGCCATTCACTCGAAGAGCGCACTGCTGCCGATCGAAATGGGCGTCGACAAGGCCGGCGGCATGAGCGCGCAGATGACGCTGCCGGTGGAAACCGACAGCGTGCGTTTTCTGGTGTTCAGCGGCGACGCAATGGGCTGGAACGTCGGCCTGCGATCGCCGACCGGTGGCACCGAGAAGGCCGCACGTGCGCTCGCCAGCGACAATCGCCTGATGAACTTCGGCACTGGCAATGCGCAGCACCCGACCGAATATTACGCGTTGGAGGGCGTCGAGAGCGGTGAGTGGACGGTCAAGCTTTCGGCCGCCAACGGCGCCTCGCAGCGCGGTTTCGTGCTGGTCGAAGGCCAGTCGGACACGCAACTGGTGTCGTACCAGACGCACACCCGGCAGATCGTCGGCGAGCGCATCGGCTTCGTGGCCAGCCTGTACGGCGAAACTGAAAGCGGCGAAGTGCTGCACGCGAAGGCTGCCGGTCACGTCGGTTCGGCGACGCTGCGGGTGACCACGCCGTCCGGCGAGGTGCAGAATCTGCGCATGTACGACGACGGCAAACATGCCGACGGTGCGGCCGGCGATGGCATCTTCGGCGGCGATTTCCTGGCCGACAAGGCCGGTCAATACCTGGCCCAGGTCACCGTACGCGGCAGCAACCGCAACGGACGCCCGGTGGTGCGCAGCGCCGAGCACCCGCTGCCGGTCGTCGCGCGCACGATCGAGCTGGCCGGCACCAAGGCCGCCGCGACCACTGCAGCGGTCGCCGGTCGCCTCGATCTCAATGTCCCGGTCGCGGCCGACAAATCAGGCCAGCACTACCGTGGTTATGCTGAAGTGTGGGGCACCAGTGCGAGCGGCAAACCGGTCGCAGTCGCCTGGGTCAGCGGCATGGTCACGCCGGACAAGGGCGCAGTCAGCTTTGGCCTCGATACCCGCTGGGTGGCCCTGGCAGGTGCGCAGGCGCCATTCGAACTGCGCAATCTGCGCCTCGAAGAACCGGACTCCTTCATCACCATGGCCAGCGCCGATCGTCTGCCGCTGAGCACACCGGCGCTGAACATCAAGGCGCGTCCGAGCGAGATCGTCATCGACGAAGCGATGACCCAGGGCGTGCGTCCGGCATCGATCGGCAACAGCGACAAGGGAGTCGGCACGCGCCTGCTGCTGGTCCATGGCTACTGCTCCGGCGGTGTCTGGCCGGCGTCCCAATTCAGCAACGCATCGACCTTCCTCGACGCCAACCAGAACCGCACGCACGACCAGTTCGCGCGCTTGATCCAGAGCTTCGGCAACACCTGGAACTCGTTCGGCGTGGTCGCCCACAGCCAGGGCGGCGCTGCTTCGCTGCACCTCTACACCTACTACTGGAGTGGTCTCGACAACGCCACCGGCGCGCGCCTGATCCAGTCTGTGGGCACTCCGTATCAAGGCACCAACCTGGCCGGCATCCTGGCCACGCTCGGATCCTGGTTCGGCGTCGGCTGCAGCAGCAACGCCAACCTGTCTTACAGTGGCGCCACCTCGTGGCTGGCCGGCATCCCGACCTGGGCACGCGGCAAGGTCAACTACTACACGACCTCGTTCAAGCTGACCAACTGGTACACCAACGACTACTGCCAGTTCGCCACTGACCTGGTGCTGTCGGATCCGGAAGACGGTACCACCGAGCAGGCCAAGGGGCAGTTGTCGGGCGGCGTCAACCGCGGCCACGTCACCGGCCAGTGCCACACCGCAGGCATGCGCGACCCGGCGCAGTACCTGAACAGCTCGCGCAACTCGACGATGAACAGCAACGCTGCGCGCTGAAACTCGGCTTCAACGCAACACCGAAAGGGCGCCTCAGGGCGCCCTTTTTTGCGAGCGGCGCTTTCTCACCGCACCTTTGGCATGGGTAGAGCGGAGCTTGCCCCGCGGCTCCTTTGGCTTTGGTAGAGCGGAGCTTGCTCCGCTACTGTTTTCGCCAGACCCAAGCCGAGCAAGCTCGGCTCTACCAAAGCTACGTGGTTCGCGGCTCGCGCCCAGCCCCGCTACCCCTATGCCGTCCTGCGCAGCGCCAGCGTCACCAGCCGCGCATACAGCTTCTCGTGCAGATTCGCCGGCTTGTCGTAGCGCAAGCGCTGCAGATACGGCTGCTCGGCGGCGCCGGGCTTGGCGCCGAGGGCACTGGCGATCGCGCGCAGACGATCTCCAGTGCGCGCCGTGTTGGCCTTGAGCCAGCGCAGCGCCTTGACGATGCGTTCCTCCGTGGCGTCGAAATCGGCGCCGAACGGAAACAGCGGGAACAGCCCCTTGGCCTTGGCCGGCGCCATCGCGGCGGCGATCGCTTCGGGCGTGTTGCGCCGAAAGCGCTCGGGAATGACCCACGCCGGATCGAGTTTGCCCGCGGTGCGCGCGCGTGCGGCGATTTCGTCCTGGAAGCGCGCATCGGCGATGCCGATCATGCGCTTGATGCATTCCTCATCGGTCTGGCCGCGCAGATCGGCGATGCCGTATTCGGTGACGACCATGTCGCGCAGGTGGCGCGCGATCGTCGTGTAACCGTAGTTGAAGACGATGTTCGAGCGCACTTCACCGCCGCTCTCGCGGGTGGCGCGCATCATGATCACCGAGCGACCGGTCGGTACTTCGTGGGCCATGGCGACGAAGTTGTACTGCCCGCCAACGCCGCTGACCACCTGACCGCTGTCCAGCGCATCCGACACTGCGGCACCCAGCACGGTGGTCATCATGCAGGTGTTGAAGAATCGCGCCTCATGGCGTTGCGCCAGATGCAGCGCTTCATGGCCGCCGTACAACTGGTTGACGTGGGACACGCGAGTCATGCAAAAACCCTCGTAGTCGTCGCCCTTGAGTCCACGAATCCAGTCGTACAACGCGTGCGAGCCGAGGTAGAACGCGCCATGCAGGTAGCGTCCATTGCGCAGCGCGACGCCGTCGATCACCCGCGCCACGGCATCCCGCGCAGCGCCCTCGGGCAACAGCGCATCGACCAGCGTGCCGTCCGGCAAACGCAAGTTGTCGCGATCGGCCATGACGCTGCCAACCGGCAACAGCCCGAACTGCGTCAGGTTGGCGACCGCGTCCACCGTCAACGGTCGTGGGTAGACACCCGCTTCGACCAGCATGTCGATATCGTCGGCACGCAACACGTTGCCCACCTGCCGGCGATTGAGCAGATTCTGCAATTGCAGGTTGTCGTACACGCGACGTTTGAGGATGCCGGCCTGGTGCAACTCCATGAAACCGTCCATGACCATTTCGCTGGCGCCATAGAGACCGGCCTGCAGCGGCTCGAAGCCACCGAAACGCTGCGCCAGCAGACGCTCGTTCGCCGCCAGCATCGGATCCAGCGTTGCCCGGTAGTCGGCGTTGTGGGCGGTGCGCAGTTTCAGGCCGTAGACCAGTGCGTCGGACAGCGCACCGATACCGATCTGCAGCGTACCGCCATCCTTCACCAGCGCGCTGGCATAGAGACCGAGCACATATTCGGCGTCTTCGACCGGCTGTCGCGGCAAGCCGAACAATCGATGCCGTTCATCCGGGTCCTCGACGATCGCGTCGAAAAACTCCGGCCCGACTTCGGCGTCGTTGCCGGCAAAGGGAAGATCGCGATGAACCACGCCGATGACCGTCAGGTGGCGACCGTCGGCGTTGACGCGATCGCGCAGGTCCATCGTCGTGTCGGTATTGCACGACAGGCTGTAGCGTGGCCCATCCGGCGTGTCGCGCCGGGCGACCATCTGCAGCGCCAGGTTGACCCCGGTCGCCGCGACGTCGCGCGCAACGTGCGTGTAGTTGACGCTGGTGTAGTTGCGCTGCGCCAGCGGCTTGCCGAGCATCGAGCCCGACTGCAGATAGAACTCGCGGATTTCGATGTTCGCCGGTACCGTGTTCGCGCGCAGGTCGGACAGGTATTCGAGGTCGGGATAGTCGTCGCCCCACCAGCGTTTGGCAAAGGGACCGAGGAAACGCTTCTCGAGGTCTCCCGCCGGACTCGGTCGTGCCAGCGACAGCGCCGTCATCAGCTTCATGTGCACCGAGGGATCCGCCTTGGCGGCACGATAGAGCGCGTTGACAAGCCGGTTGGGCTTGCCGAGCCCGAGCGGCGCGGCGGTGATCCAGTGCTTGCCGACGTGCTCGCGCACGAATGCCACAGCGTCCTCGGTGCGGGTGAAGTACTTGGGTCCAGTCATCGCGATCTCCCGGTTTCTACCCGCGATCATAAAGGCGCCTGCGACCGCCTATTTGCGCGAGAGCAACCCAAGGCGTCGGACCCGCGAGGTTGGCCGCGGGTCGACGCCGGCGGATACGCGGATTACACCTGAGCGTGGCAGCGATTCCCGTCGAGGCGCAGTCGCGCTGGACATGCCCCGGAACTGGAGCCATCAAGAACGGCGATTGCAGCCACAGCCCGCTGAAACTGCCGCTCTCCACGTCGCCGCATGCGTTGGCTTTTTGCGCAATGCCAGGCCCGTTCCCGGCTGACGCGGGCAGGCCAAAGCACGCATACTTCGCCGCATGCGACCGCAACCCCCTGCCCCTCCCTCGCCGCGCGCCCCTGGCCTCGGCGATTACCTGAAAGCGGCCTTCACCTGGCGCTGGAATCTGCTCGGCCTGTTCGCCGGCGGCGCTTTCGCGCTGCTCAGCCCCGCGCCGGGCGCCGTCTTGCCGCTGCTGGCAGCGGCTGAGCTGCTGTACCTGACGGGCCTGATCTCGTTCCCGAAGTTTCGGCGTTCGGTCGACGCCAGGATGCTCGGGCGCTCGCCGGAATGGGAGCAGCGCGAGGAGGATCCGCAGACCCTGCTGACGCGCATGCTGAACGAACTGGGGCCCGGTCCCGCGGCGCGTTTTCGCGACCTGCGCGATCGCTGCCTGCGCCTGCGCCGCATAGCACGCGGTGTCGCCGCGGGTGCGCCGGAAGCGCCCGAAGCCGATCAGTTGCGCGGCGGCGGCCTCGACAAACTGCTGTGGGTGTTCCTGCGCCTGCTGTATGCGCAGCAGGGTCTGTGGAAGTTTCTGGAACAGACCGACCGTACGGCACTGGAAGCCCAGCTCAAGGACCTGGAGCTGCGCCGCGGCGCGCTCGCCGAAAACACTGACGAACGCATCAAGCGCTCCTTGACCGACGCCATAGCCACCACCACGATGCGACTGGACAATCTCAAGTCGGCCGAAACCAACAACGAGTTCATCGAGCTCGAACTGGAACGCATCGAGTCGAAGATCCTCGCGCTCAGCGAGATGAGCGTGAACAACCAGAACCCCGACTTCATCAGCACCCAGGTCGATACCGTTGCCGAGACCATGACCCACGCCGAGCACGCGATCCGCGACCTGAATGCACTGACCGGCCTGTCGAGCAACATCGAGCAGGCACCGAGGATGTTGCTGGAGCGTTAGGGAACCACTGATCAAGTCGTCATTGCGAGGAGCGAAGCGACGCGGCAATCCAGAACATCTCCAAAATCAAAGTCCTGGATTGCTTCGCTGCGCTCGCAATGACGCACTTTGGACTTGTTCCGAGGTTTCTTAGGAGAGGGGGAATAGGGGAGCTTGAGAGCGAGGAAAAGGGAAAAAGGAAAAAGGAAAAGGGAAGAGCCAGGCGCGGCAATATGTCGGCTCCAGGCGTGTTTTTCCGCTGCTGTTCCCTTTTTCCATTTTCCTTTTCCCTTTTTCCAGCCCCTTCGATGCCCCTCCTGACCCTCACCAACGTCGACTACTCGGTCGGCGGACCGCTGCTGATCGAAGACGCCAACCTTGCCATCGATGCCGGCGAGCGCATCTGCGTGGTCGGGCGCAATGGCGAGGGCAAGTCGACCTTGCTCAAGCTGATTGCTGGCGAGATCTCGCCAGACGACGGGCGCATCGCGCGCAACGAGGGTCTGCGCGTGGCGCGCATGCCGCAGGAGGTACCGCGCGACCTGGCCGGCACGGTGTTCGACGTGATCGCGCTGGGCGCTGGCGACACCGGGCGACTGGTTGCCGAATACCACCACCTGAGCCATGCCGCCGAGTTCGATGCCGAGCGCATGGCGCAGTTGCACGAGGCAATCGACAGCGCGCACGGGTGGACGTTGGAGGCGCGCGCCACGCAGGCGGTCGAACGCCTCGGTCTGACCGACGAAACCGACTTTGCGGCGCTGTCCGGCGGCATGAAACGCCGCGTGTTGCTGGCGCAGGCGCTGCTGATGGCGCCGGATCTGCTGCTGCTTGACGAGCCGACCAACCACCTGGACATCGAGGCGATCTCCTGGCTGGAGACGTTCCTGAAGGAGTTCAACGGCGCGATCATGTTCGTCACCCACGACCGCGCCTTCTTGCAGGCGCTGGCGACGCGCATCGTCGAGATCGACCGCGGTGCGATCACCAGCTGGCCGGGCGACTACGCCAACTACCTGCGGCGCAAGGAAGAACGCGCGCACGCCGAGGCGATGGAGAACGCGCTGTTCGACAAGAAGCTGGCGCAGGAAGAAGTCTGGATCCGCCAGGGCATCAAGGCGCGGCGCACGCGCAACGAGGGTCGCGTCACCGCGCTCAAGGCGATGCGTCGCGAGCGCGCGGCGCGGCGTGAGCAACAGGGGCTGGCCCGTATCGAAGTGGCCGAGGCGTCCAGTTCCGGCAAGCGCGTGCTGCGCGCCACCGATGTCAGCTACGCGATCGGCGGACGCACGCTGATCCGCAATTTTTCCACCACCATCCTGCGCGGCGACCGCGTCGGCATCGTCGGCCCCAACGGCGTCGGCAAGACCACGCTGATCCGCCTGCTGCTGGGTGAACTGCAACCGGACCACGGCGAGATCGTGCGCGGCACGCAGCTCGAGATTGCCTATTTCGACCAGTATCGGGCGACCCTGCGCGAGGACTGGAATGCGCTCGACAACGTCGCCGAGGGCCAGGAGTTCATCGACATCGGCGGCCGCCGCGTGCATGTGCTCGGTTATCTGCAGGACTTTCTGTTCAGTCCGGAACGCGCGCGTGCGCCGATCACGCGACTGTCCGGCGGCGAACGCAATCGCCTGCTGCTGGCGCGGCTGTTTGCGCGGCCGTCGAACCTGATGGTGCTCGACGAACCGACCAACGATCTGGACATCGAGACGCTGGAGTTGCTGGAAGAGCAGATCGGCGCTTACGCCGGCACCGTGCTGCTGGTCAGCCACGATCGCGCTTTCATCGATGCGGTGGTCACGCAGACGCTGGTGCTGGAGGGCGATGGCCGGGTCGGCGAGTACGTCGGTGGCTACAGCGACTGGGAGGCGCAACGGGCGAACGAGGCGACGCGCTCGCGCGCCGCGGAAACCGCCCGCGCGGCCAGCAATGCGGCGCAGGTCGCCGGCCCCACCACCGCGGCGAAACGCAAGCTGAGTTACAAGGATCAACGCGAGCTTGAACAACTGCCGGCGCGTATCGAAGCGCTGGAGGCCGAGATCGCGTTGCGCACCGAGGCGATGAATCAGCCGAAGTTCTTTCAGCGCGACAGCGGCGCGGTGATGGCTGATCAGCAACTGCTGGCGACGCGACAGGCTGAGTTGGAAGCGGCTTACGCGCGTTGGCAGGAGCTGGAGGGCTGAACAACGCCCAAATAGAGCCGAGCTTGCTCGGTTTGGGATCGCCGCCCAAAGGCAGCGGAGCAAGCTGGACAAGGCTCTTGTAAAGCCGAGCTTGCTCGGCTTGGGATGCCGCCCAAAGGCAGCGGAGCAAGCTGGACAAGGCTCTTGTAGAGCCGAGCTTGCTCGGCTTGGGATGCCGCCCCAAGGCAGCGGAGCAAGCTGGACAAGGTTCTTGTAGAGCCGAGCTTGCTCGGCTTGGGATCGCCGCCCAAAGGCAGCGGAGCAAGCTCCGCTCTACCAGAGCACGGGAGCGTCTACCGCCAGCGCTCCACCGCCACAATGCCGCGCAAGGCCTCGACCTCGTTTTCGCGCTGGCGCGCGTCGAAGCGCTTGCCGGCGGCTTGTTCCTCGAGCTTGCGGCGCTCCGCGGAGTCTTTCGGCAAACTCGCCGCCGAGCGTTCGATGTCGCGCGCCTCGTTCAACAGTTCATCGCGCCGCTGCAACTGAATGCGCAAATTGTCGCCGACCTCGAAGCCACGCTTGAGTTCGCTGGCGGCTTCGTCGGTACAGACGCTTGGGTCGATCACCTTGCCGTCGAGGCCGAGCTGGTAACCACGCAGGGCCACGCAATAGCGCTTGAGACCTGCCTCGCGCCCGGCCTGGTAACGTGCGGTTTCGGCGTCATCGAGTACGCAATCGGACTTCGGCAGCGACGGCGCCGCGGCACGAGCGCCTTCCGAGCTTCCCAGGTTAGCCAGATCAATCGTCGGACAGCCGGTCCGATCAGGGCGTTGGCATCCGGCAATCGACAGCATCAGCAGCGGCAACAGCAAATTTCGCATGGGTATTCCGGCAATCGAACGAGAGTCGATCCATGCGCCGATTCTTCCATAGTGGAACGCTGGCGACGCAATGCCGTGCATGCGCGATCATCCAGGTCCATTGATGTTTACCGGAGCCCTCCCATGTCGCTCGACCGCTGGCGCTTAGAAGGACAGACCGCCCTGATTACCGGTGCCAGCCGTGGCATCGGTCGCGCCTGTGCGCGCGAACTGCTGCTGCTCGGTGCCGACGTGCTGCTGGTGGCGCGCGATCCAGACCACCTGGAATCGGTACGATTCGAGCTCGAAGAGGAGTTTCCGGCGCGCGAGGTACGAGCGGTTGCCGCCGATCTGGCCGAGGCCGAACAGCGGCTGGAGGTTTTCGACTGGATCGCCGACATTGGCGCCGAGCTGAACCTGTTGGTCAATAATGTCGGCGGCAACACGCCGAGACCGACCTTGGCCTACGCCGACGACGATGTGCGCGCGCTGTTCGAGAACAATGTGATGTCGGCCTTCGCGATGTCGCGCCAGGCGCATCCGCTGCTGACGCGGCATGCGGCCACCGCGATCGTCAACATCACGTCGGTGTCCGGGCTGACCCATGTGCGCACCGGCTCACCCTACGGCATGACCAAAGCCGCTTTGGCGCAACTGACCAGGAATCTAGCCTGCGAATGGGCGGCCGACGGCATCCGCGTCAACGCCGTGGCACCGTGGTACATCCGCACCCAAAGATCCGAGATCGCGCTGGCGGATGCCGCCTACGCCGAAGAAGTCCTCGAACGCACCCCGATGGGCCGCATCGGCGAACCCGACGAAGTCGCCGCCGCGGTCGCCTTCCTGTGCCTGCCGGCGGCGAGCTACATCACCGGCGAATGCATCGCGGTGGATGGCGGGTTCTTGCGCTACGGGTTTTGAGCTTTGCTTCACTGTGAGCGGGTTCACCCCGCGAGCTTTGGCTCTGCCTTTGTGGGAGCGGGTTCACCCCGCGAGCTTTGGCTCTGCCTTTGTGGGAGCGGGTTCACCCC
>ERZ761602.1204-NODE-1204-length-49054-cov-71.201453_pt1 | contig 49054 bp, 28 predicted proteins | sample MGYA00512165_ERZ761602 | MGnify/ENA primary metagenome ERZ761602 (study PRJEB28899, sample SAMN02445085) | bioreactor sludge metagenome | biome: EBPR sludge; isolation source: Thorneside wastewater treatment plant | place: Australia: Brisbane, Thorneside...
TCCGACTCCGACTCCGACTCCGACTCCGACTCCGACTCCGACTCCGACTCCGACTGCAACTGCAACTGCAACTGCAACTGCAACTGCAACTGCAACTGCAACTGCGACTGCAACTGCAACTGCAACTGCAACGTCGACTTCGGCTCCGACTCGCGACTTCCTAGCGACGGCACCACACTTCTCCCCTCCCCCGCCGCGCGGGGGAGGGGCGGGGGAGAGGGCCGCCCCGGCCAGCGCGCGCCGACGGACCCCGCCGCGGCCGATGGCGCGCCCGCAAGTCGTGGCGCCAGCCGCTGCGAAGGACCACCCTCTCCCCCAACCCCTCTCCCGCGCCGCGGGAGAGGGGAGCAGACCCCGCTCCGAGTCCCGTATCCCGTATCCCGTATCCCGTATCCCGTATCCCGTATCCCGAGTCCCGAGTCCAGAGTCCAGAGTCCCGAGTCCCGAGTCCCGAGTCCGGTAGAATTGCGGCCCCTTTCAAGGTCGACCGCGCCCCCGCATGAGCGCCGAACCCCGCAACGACTTCATCCGCCAGATCATCCGCGACGACCTGGCCAGCGGACGGCACCAGGCGATCCGCACGCGCTTCCCGCCGGAGCCGAACGGCTACCTGCACATCGGCCACGCCAAGTCGATCTGCCTGAACTTTGGCCTCGCCGCCGAGTTCCCCGGCGTGTGCAACCTGCGCTTCGACGACACCAACCCGGCCCGCGAGGACCCCGAGTACGTCGAGGCGATCAAGGAGGACGTGCGCTGGCTGGGCTTCGAGTGGGCCGAGCTGCGCCACGCCTCGGACTACTTCGAGGTGCTCTTCCTGGCCGCCGAGAAACTGATCCGCCAGGGCGACGCCTTCGTCTGCGACCTGAGCGCCGAGCAGGTCCGCGAGTACCGCGGCACCCTGACCGAGCCGGGCCGGCCCTCGCCGTTCCGGGAGCGCGGCGTCGAGGAGAACCTCGACCTGTTCCGGCGCATGCGCGCCGGCGAGTTCCCCGACGGCGCGCGCACCCTGCGCGCCCGCATCGACATGGCCAGCGGCAACATCAACCTGCGCGACCCGGCCCTGTACCGGATCAAGCACGTCGCCCACCAGAACACCGGCGATGCCTGGTGCATCTACCCGATGTACGACTTCGCCCATGCCCTGAGCGACGCCATCGAGGGCATCAGCCACTCGCTGTGCACGCTGGAGTTCGAGGACCACCGGCCGCTGTACGACTGGTGCGTCGACCGCGTCGCCCTGCACCAGGACAAGGCGCTGCTCGCGCCCCTGCTCGCCCGCGGCCAGCCCGACCAGGCCGCCAGGCCGCGCCAGATCGAGTTCTCGCGCCTCAACATCAACTACACGGTGATGAGCAAGCGCAAGCTGATGGCCCTGGTCCAGGAGGGCCTGGTCGCCGGTTGGGACGATCCGCGCATGCCGACCCTGCAGGGCATCCGCCGACGCGGCTGCACGCCGGCCTCGCTGCGGCTGTTCGCCGAGCGCATCGGCATCTCCAAGCAGAACTCGCTGATCGATTTCTCGGTCCTGGAAGGCTGCGTGCGCGAGGACCTCGACGCCAGCGCGCCGCGGGCGATGGCGGTGGTCGAGCCGCTGCGCCTGGTGATCGACAACCTGCCCGAGGGCCATGAGGAGTCGCTGGTCTTCGCCAATCACCCGAAGGACCCCGCCTTCGGGCAGCGCCAGGTGCCGTTCTCGCGCGAGCTGTGGATCGAGGCGGCGGATTTCATGATCGACCCGCCCAAGGGCTTCCACCGCCTGGTGCCCGACGGCGAGGTGCGGCTGCGCGGCGTCGGCATCGTCCGCTGCACCGGCGTCGAGCGCGACGGCGACCGGGTGACCGCCGTGCATTGCACGCTGGACCCGGACACCCGGCCCGGCGGCCCGGGCGCCGACCGCAAGGTCAAGGGCACGATCCACTGGGTCAGCGCCCGCCACGCGGTGGCGGCGACCTTCAGGCTGTACGACCGCCTGTTCCGCGTCCCGGACCCGGACGACGAGTCCGGCGGCCTGGGCTACCGCGACCACCTCAATCCCGACTCGGTGCGCGAGCAGCGCGGCTGGGTGGAGCCGGGCGCGGCGGGGGTGACGCCCGAGTCGCGCCTGCAGTTCGAGCGGCTGGGCTATTTCGTCGCCGACCGCCGCGACCACGCGCCGGGGGCGCCGGTGTTCAACCGCACCGTCACCCTCCGCGACACCTGGGCGCGGGCCGCGGGCTGATCCGGGCGCGGCCGAGGCGATTCCCCTGGACGCCTTCCTGATCGCCACCGGCCTGGTGGCGCTGGCCGAGATCGGCGACAAGACCCAGCTCCTGTCGCTGCTGCTGGCGGCGCGCTACCGCCGGCCCTGGCCGATCATCGCCGGCATCGCCGTGGCCACCGTGCTCAACCACGCCCTGGCCACCGCGGTGGGCGCCCTGCTCGCGCAGTGGCTGGACCCGCAGGTGCTGCGCTGGCTGGTCGGCCTGGCCTTCCTGGCGATGGCGCTGTGGGCCCTGCATGCCGACCACCTCGACGAGGGCAAGGTCGCCGGCGCCAGCCATCTGGGCGTGTTCGGGCTGACCGTGATCGTGTTCTTCCTGGCCGAGATGGGCGACAAGACCCAGCTCGCCACGGTGGCGCTGGCCGCGCGCTTCGATGAGGCGGCGTTGGCCGTGGTCGCCGGCACGACGCTGGGCATGCTGCTCGCCAATGCACCGGTGGTGTTCGCCGGTCACTGGCTGCTGCAGCGCCTGCCGATGATCTGGATCCGTCGCCTGGCGGCGCTGGCCTTCGCGGTGCTTGGTATCCTCGTGCTGCTGGCGCCCGGCGGCGCCGGCGGCTGATCGGCCCGGCTGCGCCCATCCCGGCGCCTGGCCGGGAGCCCACATCGTTCGCGCCGTGCGCGGCCGGTCCCACCCTGCGAGTCCGCCCATGCGTCCCGACCGTTACCTCCTGATCCTCGTGCTCGCCCTGCTGGCCATCGGCTGCGGCGCGGGCAGCCGCGACCGCGACGCGGCCGGTCCGGCACCCGACTTCGCTGCCGCACCGCCGCCGCCCCCGCTCGAGCAGCCGGTACCGCATGACGGACTGGAATCGCCGCCGCTGGCCGGCCACGCCGGGCTGCGTTCCGACTGCAGCCAGGACGCCCAGTGCACGATCATGGATGTCGGCAATTGCTGCGGCCACTACCCGGCGTGCGTCAACAGCGACTCGCGCCCCGATCCCGCCGCGGTGTCGCGCGAATGCGCCGAACGCGGCGTGGCGGGCATCTGCGGCTTCCCGGTGATCGAGGCCTGCGCCTGCGTCGCCGGACGCTGCGAACCGAAACCGGTCGGCGAAGTCGTCGACGGGCCGGGCGGACAGGACGGCCGGTGAACGGGCTGCCCGACGTCGTGGCGCTGCACCTGCCGGCCTGGGTCGGCGGCGTGCTGCCGAAGTCGCCCTGCATCGACGACCAGGCCAAGGTGGCGCTTGCCGTGGCCCTCTCCGAGGGCAATGTCCGTCACGGCAGCGGCGGACCCTTCGGCGCGGCCGTGTTCGGCCCCGACCACCGCCTGGTCGCCGCCGGCGTCAACGTCGTCCTGCCGCAGGCCTGCTCGGTGGCGCATGCCGAGATGATGGCCTTCATGCTGGCGCAGCAGGCCGTCGGTCGCGCCCGCCTCAACGAGTCGGGGTCGGGCTGGACCCTGGCGACCTCGGCGCAGCCGTGCTGCCAGTGCTACGGCGCGAGCATCTGGGCCGGCATCGACACCCTGCTGATCGGCGCGCGCGCCGAGGATGTCATGGCGCTCACCGAGTTCGACGAAGGCCCGCTGCCGGCCGACTGGACCGGCGAGCTGGAACGGCGCGGCATTGCCGTGCGCCGGGACATCGCCCGGGAGGCAGCCTGTGCGGTGCTGGCCGACTACGGCAGGCAGGGCGGCGCCCGCTACTGAGGCAGACCTGACCGCACCGGACGCGGATCGAATCGCCCGCCCGGGTCCGCCACCCCTGCCGGGACGGGCGCAGCACCGCACTTCTCCCCCGCCGGCGGGCTTTGCCCAGCCCCGCACTTGTCCGCTTCCCCGCTCCTGATCCGTGGCGTGTCTCAGCCCACCGCCGGGCGGCGCGGCGCCGGTGCTACGGCACCGCGCTTTCCCCCTCCCCCGGCTGCGGGGGAGGGGAGCACATCGCGCTCCCTCACCCCCTTCCCGCCTTGCCCGGTCCGCCGTCCTCCTCCTCGCTTCGCCCGGCGCAAAAAGAAGGCCTCCCATCCGGGAGGCCTTCGCGAGGTACCGAGGTTGCCGGCGCCAGGCCGGCGAGGGCGATCCGTCCCAGGATCGCCCTCTGCCAGTCAGCGGGCGCCCGCGATCACGTTGTCCACGGTCGACCAGGAGTTGGCCGGGACATCGGCCGCGTCGATGGTGATGTGCGCGATCGGCGTGGTCGTCACGAAACCCCGGAAATCACTCGGCCCGGTCGAGGCGTAGGTCACCGTCGTGCTGTCGGCCAGGGTCAGGGTGATCTGGCCGCCGTTCGGGGTGAAGGTGATGTCGGTGCCCCAGAAGTTGCCGCCGATCGCCGTCACCGGTGCGCCGGTGAAGGTGATGCGGATGGCATCGACCGCGGAATCGTGGGAGATGATGCCCGGGTCGTTGTACAGCTGCTGGGTGCCGGTGCCGATCGCCGTGACCGTGTAGGCGAAGCCGTTGCCGCTGAAGCTCAGCGACGGGATCGCGGTGCCGACCGGCACGCTGGCGAAGTCCTCCTCGAAATGACCGCCCTGCACGTTCTGCAGGAAGGTCGTGCGGTCGGTGTAGACCCCAGGCGTGCCGCCGGTGGCGCACCCGGGCAGGCCGGGCGCGCACTCGAAGCCGTTCTGGAAGATCACGTCGGCCGGACCGCCGATGATGGTGGTGTTCACCGTCCCGGCGTTGTTGCCCGGGTTCGGCTCGGGCTGGTCGCCGGACACCGTGCCGGTGGTCTGCACCACGCCGTCCTCGGCATCCGGCGCGACGCTGACGTTGACCTGCAGCACCGCGGCGAAGCTGCCGACAGGCAGGCTGCCGGACACCAGGTCGCAGGTCACCACCTGGCCGGTGGCCGAGCAGTTCCAGTTGCCCGAGCCCTCGACCAGGCTGCCGGAGACGAAGCTGAAGTCGTCCGGCAGGTCCAGCACCACGCTGACGCCGGTGGCGGCGGCCGGGCCGAAGTTGGCGACGCTGGCGGCCAGGCTGACGCTGCCGCCGGCATTCACCGTCGACGGCACGCCGAACAGGCTCAGGCCCAGGTCCGCGGTGGTCGCACCGACGGTGAACTCGACCGGCACCTCGACCAGCGGCCGGGTCGGATCGTTGCTCAGCACGCACAGGCTGGCCTCGTAGACGCCGTTGGCCAGGCTGGTCGCGTTCAGGCTGACCTGCACCTCGTCGGCAGGGCCGCCCGACGGCACCACGCCGCTGGCGGCGTCCACCGACAGCCACGGCACGTCGGCCGGATCCGAGCAGTTGCCGCCCGCGACCGCGACGCTGAAGGACAGCAGCTCGGCGCCGCCGGCGACCGCCCCGATCGACGTCGCAGCGCCGGTCGTGGTGTCGACGGTGAACATCTGGCTGTTGCCGCCACCCTGGTAGCCGGCCCAGTACAGGGTGCCGGTGGACGGGTCGAAGTCCATGTCCTGGGCGAAGTTCGCATTGACCCCGGTCGGGCCGATCACGGCCGGCGTGCCGTTGGTCTTGTCGATGGCGAACAGCACGTCGTTCTGGATCTCGATGCCGTACATCAGGCCGTCCGGGGAGACCGCGATGGCGATGACGATGGCATTGGCCGGCAGGCCGCCGCCGGTGACCGAACCCACCAGGGTGCCGGTGCCGGCCGCGACGTCGATCCGGTAGAGCTGGTTGGTGCCGGCGCCGGGGACGAGCATCGCGTAGAGATTGCCGGTGGTGCGGTCCCAGGCGGCCGACGTCCAGGTGCCGGTGGCCGGCACGCCGGTCAGCACGCCGAGCTGGTTGACCGCGCCGGTGGCCGTGTCGACATAGCCGTAGGCGTTCTGCGCCAGGGCGCCGCCGCCGGTGGCGATGAAGAAGTGCTGGCTGAAGTCGTCGCCGATGAAGGCCTGGGCGAAGATGGTCGCCGGGCCCGGATCGACGATCGGTGTCAGCGTGCCGGGCACCAGGGCGTCGAGCGTGACGTAGTCGGCACGGCTGAAGCCGGTACCGGTGTAGGCCGGCACGGCGCCACCGCCGAACAGCGACCGGCGATCGCGCTCGACGGCGCCACGCGGCACCTCCAGCGCCAGCTTCGCGGCGCGCGCCGCGTCGATCGGCTCGGCGACCAGGCTGGCCACGCCCGGGCCCGGCATCACCTGCCGCGGCAGCAGCGGGAAGTGGGCGCGCGGGTTGGCGGTACCGGCCGGGGCTTCCTGGATGTCCCAGAACAGGTCGCCCGCACCAATGTTGCCGATGGTCAGCGTTTCGGTGGTCGACTGGCCGGTCGCGGCGACGCTGGCAACGATCTCGGTCGGCGCCACGGTGATCGACGGCGCCACCACTTCCAGGGTCACCGGCACCACGACCAGCGGATCATCGCCGTCGTTGCTGTTGACGCACAGGAAGGCCTCGTAGCTGCCGACCGCCAGGCCGTCGGCGTCGACCATCACGCTGGACACGCTGGACAGGCCGGCGCCGGTGGTGCCGCTGTCCGGATCGGCCATCAGCCAGGGCACGGCGTTCGGGCTGGAGCAGCCGGTCGGCATCGTCTCCTTGTGCAGGGTGACGGTGACGTCGGTCCAGTTCATCGTCGCGGCCGAGGTGCTGTTCCAGCCGTTCGTGAAGGTGAGCGTCCAGTTGCCGGCGTCGTCGGCGCCCGGCGGGAACGGGAACACGTCCTCGTGGCCGCTGGCGTAGGTGCCGTCGTTGTTGGAACCCGAACCGTCGAAGTCCCAGGGGTTGACCGCACAGCCCGGGATCGCCGACGAGAAGCCGCCGACGTTGTACACGGCGCCGTCCGGACCCTCGATGCGCATGCACATGTCGGACGCCCAGGAGCTGTTGCCGGTGATGCCGGACACCGTGCCCTGGAAGCTGAAGCCGACCACGCGGCCGCTGGTGAGCACGCCGGCCGGCACCACCGCCACGAACGGCGTGCCGCCGTTGGCGGCCGAAGCGATCGAGAAGTCGGGGATGTCCAGCACCTCGTTGAGCGCCGGATCGAACTCCACCGGCTGGCCGAACAGGGTGTCGGTCTCGATGTCCCAGACCAGGTCGGTGGTGCCGCTGTTGCTGATCGTCAGCGGCTCGGCGTCGGCGCTGCCGGTGGTCACCGTGAAGCTGAAGCTGCCCGGGCTGACGCCGATCTCCGGCCCGCCGACATCGACGGTGTTGCTGTCGGTGGCCGAATTGTTGTCGGTGTCAGGATCGAAGGCGCCCGCCGGCACCGCGACGGTGGCGGTGTTGTCGATGGTGCCGGTCGCGGCCAGGTTCACCGTGCAGGTGGCCAGGAAGGTCACGCTGCCGCCGACCGGAAGGTCGACCAGCTCGTTGATGTTGCCGGCACCGTTGGCGTTGCCGCAGCTGCCGCCGGCATCGCCGGCGCAGGTCCAGGTGCAGCCGGTCAGGCTGGCCGGGAAGGCGTCGGCGACGGTGGCCCCGACCATCGGGTCCGGACCGGCCGCGTTGCTGGCGACGATGGTGTAGGTGGTCTGGCTGCCCGGGGTGACCGTGGTCACGCCGTCGGTCTTGGTGATCGACAGGTCGGCCTCGAGCTGCACGGTGGCGCCCGGCTCGGCCAGGGTGAACAGCCCGAAGGTGGTCACGCCGGTCACCGCCATGGTGTTGGCGCCGGTGTCGATGGTGCCGCCCAGGTCGGTGAAGGCGCCGCCGTCGCGCCGGAAGGTGACCAGGTCGGCCTCCGTCACGGTCGCCGGCAGGTCGGCCGGGTCCAGGTAGCTGAAGGTGACATCGGCGCTGTCGACGCCGCTGCCGGCCAGCACCCAGTGCCGGTCGATCGCCAGGTCGGCGGGCGCGATCTGCGGCGCCTTGCCCTGTACCGCGGCGACCGTCATCGTCGCCGGGAAGGTGCCGGCGGTGGCGGTGGCGATCACCGGGGTATAGCCGTTGGCGGTACCGACCTCGAAGGTCTTGGCACCGGCGGCGGCGTAGGTCTTGCGCAGGTTGCCGTGCACGTAGCCGTTGGTACGGACGACCACCGCGGTCGCTGCGCTCAGGACCATCGTGTTGCTGCCGGTCTCGAAGATGCCGTTGGTGAGCGTCAACGCGTTGGTGGTGGCGCCGGTCGCCGAGAAGGCATCCAGGTCGCCGCCAGCCAGCACCAGTCCGTTGATGTTGTCCAGGGTGACGCGATTGATCACACGGGTCGGATTGATCTCGAAGCCGGTCACGCGTTGCGCGGCCTCGGGAGCATAGATCAGTATCTGGCCACCGCTGCCCTGGTTGTGCGCCGGGCTGACGTCGAAGCTGCCGCCGGCCGTAGTCAGGCCGGTCGAACCGATCTGCACGACGGTCGTGGATGCACCGCCGTTGCCCAGCGTGATCTGGTTGCTGTTGACGAAACCGCCCGTGAACAGGTTCACGCGGTTGACCACGATCGGCGCGTTCAGCGTTGTGGTGAACAGGCTGTTTGCGCTGATGCCGACGCCAGCCGCCGGCGCCGCCAGGGTGCCGAACTCGCCGGTGCCGCCATAGGTCATCGGGCCGGTCTGCGAGCCGAAGTCGAAGCGGGCGTTCGCGCCGGTGTAGGTGATGGCACCGTTGTTGAGCACGCTGTTGCCGCGCAGGAACATCGCGGCGTTGTTGATGTTCAGCGTCATCGTGGCGGCCACCTCGAACGCCGGCAGCAGGCCGCCATTGGTCCGGAAGGTGGTGTTGGCCGGGGTCGCCGGGGTGCCGAAGCGCAGAACGCCACCGGTGATGGTGGTGTTGGCCAGCGGCGAACGGACCGTGTAGTCGAGCTGGGTGGCGCCCGTGTTGCGGTTGATGATGTTGATCTCACCGCCGCTCATGATGAAGGTCGAGCTCGCGCTGAACAGTTCGAATGAGCTGAACCCGGACCGGTTGTTGCCGATCACGGCGACGTTGACCACGCCACCGCTCTGGTTCCAGGTCACCGCGCCTTGCGGATCGATGCGGCCGGAGGCGTTGAGGGTGCCGCCTTCGATGCGGAACAGGCCGGTGGTGCCGCCCATGCCGTCAGCGATGCCGAGACCGACGTTGTAGGTGCCCTGGCTGATCCGCAACAGGCCATTGTTGAGCGTGGTCGTCCCCGAAGCGGTCGGAGCCACGGTGAAGTTGGGGTTGTCCAGCCACAGGCCTGCGGTCGCGCCGATCGTGTAGGCGGCGGTGGTGAACAGGCGGTTGGTCACCGCGTAGGTGCCGCCGATCCGCAGGGTGCCGCTGGTGAGCGTCAGGAAGCCGAAGGCGTCGGTGGTAACGCCGCGCACGGTCAGATTGGCCGGCACCAGGTCGAGCTGGTTGGCCTGCGCGCCCTTGTTGACGGTGAGCGCGCGCAGGTCGGTCGTGGCGCCGTTGCCGCCGAAGGTGGCGGGCGTCGCCCCGGTGAAGATGATGGCGGCACCGGCGGTGTCGCTGTTGGTGCTGAAGTCCAGCACGCCGTTGTTGGTCAGGTTGCCCGGTACGGTCAGGGCGTGGGTGACCACGGTGCCGGCCGCGGGCGAGCGGAAGATGCCGTTGCCGGCGATGGTGGCGCTGCCGCCCAGCACCAGGGTGCGCGCCGTGGCGCTCTCCCACTCCAGGGTGGCGGGCGCGCCGCCGGTGCCGACGGTGAGGTTCAGCGCCACCGCCGCGGTGTCGATGAAGACCGTGCTGCCGTCGCTGATGGTGACATTGTCGCCGCTGGTCGGCACCTGGCCACCGACCCAGGTCGTGGTCGCGCTCCAGTTGCCGCCGGCCGGCGTGGAGGCGATCTCGCCGGGCGGGCTGGTGCCCTGCACGCCCTGCAGGGCGGTGCTCAGCGCGCCCTCGGAGACCGCGAACACGCGCCAGGTGTAGGTGGTGGAGAAGGTCAGGCCGGTGGCGGCGAAGCTGGTGGCGTCCTGGGGTGCGCTGCCGACCAGTGTGAAGTTGGTGCCATCCGTGGAGCGGTAGATCAGGTAGGCCAGCTCGTTCGGGGAATCGACCCATTCCAGGGTCATCGAGGTGGCGGTGATGGCGCTGAAGCTCAGGGTGGTCGGCGGCGCCGGCACCGGCGGCGTGAAGCCGAAGGTGCGGCGGCTGCCGTCGGCCGCCGAGGTGAGGACGTCGATCGGACCGGCGACGTAGAGGTTGGCCACGGCCGGGGCGACGTTGCCGTCGTAGCTGGGCGCCGGGACGCCGCTCTGCGGCGCGGTCACCGTGCCGATGGTGCCGGCGACGTTGCCGGATGAGAAGCCGATGTGCGGGTCGCGCGAGTTGGCATCGCCGGCGCCGGCCACGCTCATGGTCATCGAGCCGTAACGGAACTCGATCCGGCCGGTGGTCTCCGACAGCAGCACCTGGAAGGTGAGGTCGGCGGTTCCGCCGCTGTTGAAGTTCGCCTGCATGTTGAGGAATTCGACCACCAGCACCCGGTTCGGGGCGGTCCCGTCGACGCGGAAGTGCACGCGCCCCGTGGTGTGGGTGCGGAGATCGGCGCCATAGGCGCTGATCAGGGCCAGGCCGGCCTGGCCCAGCGGCTTGTAGGGCCCGGCATTCTGCACCGCGGTCGGGCCCAGCCGGATCAGGCCGTTGGAGTTGGCCGAGAACTGGCTGTAGGCAGCGCCCTGGAAAACGAAATCGAAGCCGATCGGGGCCACCGCCGAAGCCGTATCGTCCGAATTCGCCGCCACGAGCTGCGTGGTGCCGGTCGACATGTCGACCAGGCTGCCGTTGGTGGCGGTCGCGAACGCGTAGTTGTCGGTCGCTTCGACGAAGCCGCCGTTGCGCGGCGCGCCCGTCTCTGGCTGGAGGTCTTCGGCAGGCTTGCCGGCGAGCGCCCTGGCCTCGGCGTCGCTCAGCTTGACCCAGGGCTCGTCAGGCGTGATCTGGCCGACTTCCAGATCGGCGGCATGCGCCGGGCTGAGGGGGGAAAGGGTTGGCAGGGCCAAGAGCAGGGCACAGCCGAACGCAACCGCGCCGCGCCGCAAGTTGTCGAAGAATTTCATGTTGTCCTCCCGATGACGAATGGCCGCGCGCATGACGCGACCGGCTCCTGATCCGCGAACGCTCCCCCCGGGGCGCCTGTGCGGGACCTGTTCTGCGACTATAGGGACATGCCTTCGGGTTCGTCCACCTTTCACCCCGTCCCCTTCGATGCTGCATCGCAGTATCCAAGCGCCGCCTGGCTGGCCCTGTGCCGCCCCGGCTTCGAGGCCGAATGCGGCCAGGAACTGCTGGCCCGCGCCCAGGCGCTGGGCCGCGCCGTCTACCTGCGCGCGCGTCCCGCTTCGGGCGTGGTCGAGGCGGTGGCCAGCGACGGCCAGCCGCTGCCGCCGGCGCCGGCCCTGCGCGAACTGATCTTCGCCCGCCAGTGCGCCGGCCTGCTGGCCCGCTGCGAAGGCCTGGCCGCCGGCGACCGGGTCGCCCCGCTGCTGGCCGCCCTGCCCCCGGATGCCGGGCCGTGGCGGGAACTGCTGGTGGAGGCGCCGGACAGCGAGGACGGCCGCGCCCTGGCGCCGCTGGCGCGCGCCCTGGCCGGCCCGCTGCGCCAGGCGCTGGATCGTGCCGGCCGCCTGAACCCGGCCGCCGGCCTGCGCCTGCACGCCTGGACTCTGGCCGGCGACCGCGTCTGGCTGGCGCAGGCGTCACTGGCCGACAGCAGCGGCCAGCCCGGCGGCATCCCGCGCCTGCGCCGGCTGGCCGGCGCGCCCAGCCGCTCAGCCGCCAAGCTGGACGAGGCCCTGGCCGTCATGCTGATCCCCGCCGAACGCGAACGCCTGCTGCGCCCCGGCATGAGCGCCGTCGACCTCGGCGCCGCGCCCGGCGGCTGGACCTGGGTGCTGGCCCGCGCCCACCTGCGCGTCACCGCCATCGACAACGGCCCGCTTGCGCCGCAGGTGCTGGATACCGGCGTGGTCGACCACGTCCGCGCCGACGGCTTCCGCTGGCGCCCGGCCCGCCCGGTCGACTGGCTGGTCTGCGACATGGTCGAACAGCCCGGCCGCGTCGCCGACCTGATCGGCCGCTGGCTGACCGACGGCGACTGCCGCCACGCCCTGTTCAACCTCAAGCTGCCCATGAAGAAGCGCCACGCCGAGACCCTGGCCTGCCTGGCGCGTCTTCGGGAAAGCGCCGGCATTGCGCTGGAGGTGCGCTGCCGGCAGCTTTATCACGACCGGGAAGAGGTGACGGTGGTGGCGTTGCGGGTCTGAATCGTCAAGATTGCCGTTCCTGCGGCGGCGAATCCGCGTTGTTCATTCGGCACCGAGTTCCGCTCCTGCAGCCAGCCAGGAGAAAATGACTATCGGGCAGAAGGAACTGAACCTGACCCCGTTATTCGCCCCTCGGCCTCCAAATCCTTGACGCGCTTTAGGTCGGGCGCCTCCAAGCCGCCGTACTTCGACTTCCACTGGTAGTGGGTGGGAACGCTGATCCCGGCCTGACGGCAGATGTCCTTGACCGGCAGACCGGCATCGGCCTGCTTCAGGATCGCAACGATCTGGCTCTCGGTGAATCGGGACTTCTTCATGGAACCTCCTGGCGCTGGGCAACATGCCAGAAAGTTCTACCTAGGGGGTGTCTACCGGATGGGGGAGCTTACGCGCCTCGGCGGGCAGGCTGCGTCGGAAACGGCCCTTCGCGCCCTCGCGATGGCGAAAACCGGCTGGGCAACCTCGCCACGAACCGCTCCGCACCCCGCACCGTACGCGCACAGCGCCCACGCGACACCCCACCTCGGCACCGTCGCGAATGCTTTTCCCTTAAGAACGTATCGGCAAGCCTGACCGGGCTTGTTCAACAACCGGATCAGATCGCGGCTGCGCGCGATCTATCCTTTGCCGTTAGCCTCCATGCTACGAACCGATTTCACCTTGGAAGTACTCGACGGCACCATGCCATTTGGGACCCTGCTTATTGAGCAGGGGCTCCATCAATTGAATTAGTCCGGCTTCTAGCTGATCTAGCACCGTGACGACGCCTACGCTTCCTACAGAAACTTTCGCAGAGTGGTTGAGCTTACCTTGCTTTCCAACCTCGAGAAGGCCCAGCCACGAGAAGCGATTCCACCGATTCCACAGGTGATCGTCACGATGGTCGCGCAGACGCGACAGCAGCCGCTTATCACCTTCACCGGTCTGGCCGATGTAGGTTACGCGATGGAGGTTTATGTCGGTGCCCTCGTAGAGGATGTAGATACCGCGTTGCTCACGAAAGTCGACAGTCGAAGTGCCCTTCGCACTGTGTCCATGTAAGCAGCCACTGTTTCCAGCACCTCTCTTGCCAAAGTTCACCAAGTCTCTTTCCCAGAAGATGCCGTAGTTCCTAACGATGATCGACATAGATCCCCCAATGAAGGCTAGCGTTGCGTTAACCCGCCAGCCGGAGCGAAACGGAGGTTGGTCGGGTTCGACGCATGGTTAGCCGCCGAATGCATCTGGCTCTTGAATCTCGGGAACATTGAAGATCATGGGCGTTCCGCTACTAAAGGCCTTGCCTACTGCGATGGCGTGGCGCGGCTTCAACCGGGTCAGCGAGGAGATGAAATCTTCCCCCATATAGTTTCCGAGAAAATCTGCGCTAGTTTTATCAAATTGCTGAAAGGCCACCACGGAGTTGCACTGAGTCAGAACGGTCTTGGAGACGTTGGCCGTTCGCTGAGCAATCACAACAAACCCGATTCCGTACTTCCGGCCCTGAAGCGCGATTTGTGCAATACTGTTAACTACCGAACTCGAACGCTTATCATCTATACCAAGAAAGTTCCATTCGGGCACGATCGTGTGGGCCTCCTCTAGAACTACACATATGCGGCGCCCGCCAAACCTGCCACTCTTGGCAAGGTTAAATAGTGCCCTGAAGAACCATCTGGTATACTCCAATATGCCTGTTGAGTTGGTCACGTCAGGTAGCTCGAAAAGTGTGGCTTTATCCTCGCCGATAACGAACTCACGCAGAGCGGCTGCAAAACCGTCTCGCAGTTCTGTTTCCTTTCGCTCTATCAAGTCCCGATCCCTTTGGTTCGGAAACTTGTCTAACTCTACTCCAATGGCGTCAACTGCCTCGAATAATGCTTCTGCGCCGCTTCCGGTAATTAGAGGCGCTCTGATTAGATCGGATAGACGCCGACCATACTCATTAGTGAAATCAACACAGATAATCTTCGTTCCATCTGCCGCGATTTGCCGAACCAAGTTTCTAGAAAACACTGACTTCCCTGAGCCAGTAACACCTAAGACAGCAAGGTGGTGCGTCACTGCCGTCTCGCGATCAATAAAAACTGGGAAGGCCGTATTCGGAATTTTCCCGATCTGGAATTCGGTCGCCGCCGGTTCCGGCGGATCTATGTTCTCTGCTAGAAGAACGACAGCTCCCATACTTGGAACCCAGCCAAACCTATCAAAGCAGCGTTCAGGTGCATTCCATACTCCGAGCTGTACGGCTTCGCCAATTATCAAGCCGGCCTGGTCCCTGGAGTCTAATGATTCTATGCCAGTTATACCCTCTACGACCTGGTACAGAACTCTTGTCCCATCCAGAGCTACTTCAAGGAGGTCGCCTTCTTGAACTGGTGCTTGATGGGCGTATTCAAATCGTAAGCGCTCGATAGTGGAACGCTCACATACCACTCCAACTAGCCGAGCGAGGGATGGCGCGAGTTCGGCAGGGCCTAATCGATAAACTGAACCAACTGAGGGCCTTTCCGGCACAACAACATTCTCTATTTCTTGCGCAATCTCAGGAGCGGTCAAGAGTTTTAGCCAATTCTCTTCGTTGAGCGTGTAGCTCTCAAGGACAAACCCAAGCCTCCAGGTGTTGTCGGTTGCAGCATTTGGTCTCAACCCAACCACTTCAAATCGGGTGACCGACTCCGATCCGGGTAGTCTTTTGGCCAGGTAGGTTGGGCCAGCTTGGACCCCAAATATTCTTCCTACCTCCTCTACGCTGGTCGTACGCCTTTTCGTAACGTCGAGAATTGCCTTCTGGGGATTGACTAGCAGGATTGTCGCTGCGAATCCAAACGCTATGACAAACAGCGGGGATTGACTGTCAACGTAGAAGAACAGGGAGAGAACAAACAGCGAAAACCAAAGCAGTTTTCCATTTCCAAAGCGGACCGCAACAATCTTTAAGGCCCGCGCTAGTCGGTTCCTGAGAGAGGTCTCGCTAAATCCAGAATCCACGAGGAGCAAAGAAGTCAACGCCACAAGCAGAAGTACGGCGTTATAGACCCAAAATATCCAATACCAAGCACCCATTTCGTGAAGCTGCCCATACATAGGAGAAAGCAGCAATAGGATCGCAACTGTGGATGCAATTACGTCTGTCGGGCGGGTGAAGTAGTGCTCAGCAAAAAGAATAGTAAATCCAAGCATGATGAGAGCCGACATCATCATCACACCTTTTTCGGCCATCGCCCCAATGTCCGACCGAAATACTAAATACCCAACAAGCAGCACCACCATCGTGCTAGCGAAGACAAAAATTCTTTGACCTTTGGTCATGCTGACCTCTGCTGGTGATGGCCAACTACTAATCGACGACAAGTTGCCGTGATAACTCGTCCGCGTAAGCCGGGCGAGCGCGAAGCAAGATTGGAAAACTCCTACGCGTTTCAGTGGCTTGGTCCTGGCACGGCGTCTGCGCTATCCGCCTAATCTGTCCGTGTTTCCAAGGAAAGAAGTGGCGTGGTGGAATCCTCGCAGCAGCCGCATCAACCCGCAAGTCAGGGACGCGGGCCCTCAGAACCCGAACCCCGCCGCCCTCGCCCGCTCCTGCACCCGCCAGCGCTGCTGGCGTAAGCTTCCCCGTCAAGCAGGCAGCTCAGAAGTAGAACCTCCGGCCACTTTCTGGCGGTACTCCAAGGGCGTCAGATCGTCCAGGGAATCGTGCGGTCGCTCCTCGTTGTACTCGATCATCCACCACCATGCGGCTTCCCGAACGTCCTGGATCCGCAGGAAAAGATGCTGGTCCAGTACCTCATCCCGGAATGTCCGGTTGAAGCGTTCGATGTAGGCGTTCTGGTTCGGCTTGCCCGGCTGGATGTACCGGATGGCCATTCCATGGGCTTTCGCCCAGGCCACGAACGCTTCACCCAGGAACTCCGGCCCATTGTCGGTGCGTAGGACCTGCGGCAGGCCATGGTCGCGGCGCAGCTGCTCGAAGATCCGTACCAGGCGGGCCGAGGTGATCGAGGTATCGACCTCGATGTGCAGCGCCTCGCGGTTGAAGTCGTCCACCACGTTGAAGGTCCGGAAGCGTCGGCCGCAGGCCAAGGCGTCCGACATGAAATCGGCCGACCACACCGTATCCGGCAGCTTCGGCACGTACAGCGGCACGCTCTGACGCTTGGGCAAGCGGCGCTTCGCCGCACGACGCAGGTTCAGTTGCATGGCCCTGTACACCCGGTAGATCCGTTTGTGGTTCCATTCCGGCCGAGACCTGCGCAGCAGCTTGCGACACTTCCAGAAGCCTCGGGCAGGCCGATCCTCGACCAGGCCAGCCAGGGCGGAAATCACCTCGGCATCCCGCACCGTCCAGTGCACCGGTGGGCGGTACCAGGCGGCGCGTGACAACCCGACGCAGTCGCAGGACCGGCTCAGGGGCCGTGCGTGCACCTCCACCAGGTACCGCACCGCCTCGCGCTTCTGCGCCGGCCCTACAGTTTTTTTGCAATCAGGTCCTTCATCGCCGCGTTGTCCAGCGCCAGCTCCGCATACATCCGTTTGAGCTTGCTGTTCTCAGCCTCCAGCTCCTTGACCCGCTTGAGATCGGAGGCCTCCAGGCCGCCGTACTTGGACTTCCACTGGTAGTACGTCGGGACGCTGATCCCGGCCTGCCGACAGATGTCCTTGACGGGAAGGCCGGCATCGGCCTGCTTCAGGATCGCAACGATCTGGCTCTCGGTGAATCGGGACTTCTTCATGGAACCTCCTGGCAGGGGGAACATGCCAGAAAGTTCTACCTATGGAGTGTCTACCGGATGGGGGAGCTTACGCTGGTTCAGGCGGTCGCGTTCGCGCTTGTGGTGGTCCAGCCAGCGGTCGTCGATGCGGCGGCTGGTCTCGGTGGCGTCGTCGGCGCGCATGGCGCGGCGCAGGCGTTCGATCTCGCGGTCCTGCTCGGCGATGCGCTGGTCGGTCTCGTGCAGTTCCTGGCCCAGGTGCAGGCCGGCCAGGAAGGCGGGTTCCAGATCGGGCGGGCACTGGCCGTGGTAGTCGCCGTTGCGGCTGCCGTGGCGATAGCCCTGGCTGCCGGTGCAGAACGCGGGCAGGCCCTGGGCATGGCCCTGCAGCCATTGGTGCTGGTCGGGCACGACGCCGTGGCGCTGGCAGGCCTCGCGGTGCCGGAACACGTGGTCCGGGCCGGCGCCGGCCAGGGCGTCGGACTGGCCGAGCTGCCACCAGTCGACGCTGTGGCACTGCTGTTCGCTCAGGGTGGCGCAGCCGGCCAGCAGGGCCAGGACGGGAAGGGGCAGGCGGGCAGGCAGGGACATGGCGGTGGGCGGGTGGCGGCGGTCCTTGCCTGACACGCGCAAAGCGCGGCGGGCGGGCCACCGGGCCTGGACGAGGGTCGGGTTGCGTGCGCAGGACCGCACCGTCCGGCTGGCCGCGCCACTCGCCCCGTGGCCCCCGCCGCCGGCATCCTTCGTGCTGCCCTGACGGAAGGCGCCGCCGGCGCACACGGGGAGTGGCAACGGGCATGGACAAGCACGACCAGGGATCCCAGGGAGCCGGCAGCGGCAAGGAAGCGCCCAACCTGGGCCTGACGCCCGCGCGGCGGATGCTTGCCGTGCTGGTTTCCTTGGGCGTGATCGCCGTGATCCTGGCGCCGTTCCTGGACCAGATGCTCGGGCCGCTGCTGGCCATGGCGTTGCTCGGCCTGGGCATGCCGTGGCTCAGCCGCCAGGCCGCCGTGCATGCCGATTCGGTGGTCGAAGAGCGTGCCGGCTGCCTGGTCATCACCACGCCGCGCCCCAGCAAGCTGCGCAAGGGGGCGCTGACGGTGCTGGCCTTCGTGGTGTTCTTCGCACCCGGGCTGCTGACCTTTGGCACCCTGGCCCGGACGGACGACGCCCTGCCGCCGCTCACCGGCCTGGTGGCGGCGGCCCTGGGGCCGCTGGCCCTGGTGCTGCTGCCGGTGCTGGTCCTGGTCCTGCTGTTCGGCGACCGCACCACCGTGCAGCGGGTGGTCTGGGGCCATCCGCGCCTGTACCGCAGCGTGGCGATGGGGCCGCTGGAGCTGTTCACGCAGCGGGTGCCGCGCCGCCCTTCGCGGCCGCCCGTCCTGGTGCCGCCGATGGGCGTGCAACTGGAAGGACTGTTCGAAAAGGGGGACGGGCTGAAGCAGACCCGGGCCACGCTCGCCAGGCAGGGCTACACGCCCGAGCAGGTGAAGGCGCTGGCGGCGCAGTACCTGAAGGACGCCGCCACCTACGGCCAGTTGCACGCCAGCACGCTGTACTGGTCGGTGGTGCTGCCGGGCCTGCTCGACCGCGACCCGGGCGCGCGGATGGCGGCGCGGCCGCAGTCGCTGGAACTGGCCCGGTTCAGCGAGGAGGCCCCGGCGCGGGCGCTGCTGGCGCGCCTTCTGGCCTCGCAGGCGCCGCTGCCGCGCAACCTGGACCGGGTGGTCGGCCAGGACGGCATCATCTCGCGCGGCCTGAGCACGGCCGCCGCCTGGCTGCTGCGCGCGCCGCTGTTCGCGGGCCTGCTGGTCTGCCTGGTCGCGGCGTGGCTGGCGGCGCAGGCGCATCTCACCGTCATCGGCCGCCTCGCCGTCGAGCCGCCCTGGGACACGGTGGCGCAGGCGCAGCTCGAACGTTTCGAATGGCTGGTCGCGCCCTGGACGAGCGAAGACGACCCGCTGGGCGGCTACACCGCACATACCCTCGTCGAGGTGCAGGTGCAGGTCGGCGCGGACGGCGACGCGGCCAAGGCTCACCGGCCGCTGGCCTGGCCCCACTATGGCCAGAAGTCCCAGGGGCAGCCCGTGGAACCCGGCAAGGTGCTGGAGGACGCCGCGCGCAGCGGCCTGGTGCCCGCCCGGCTGGACTTCGCGATCCCCCGCCAGGTGCTGGACATCGAGGTCGACGAGCACGGCGTGCTGCGCTTCGACCGCCTGGAGATCGACCGCGCGCGCGGGCGGGGCGCCGACGGCCCCTACCGGCGCATGTACTTCGGCGTACTGGGCGGCCTGGACACGCTGGACCGCAGCCTGCCGATCCACTGGATGCAGCCGGGCGTGGACGAGCGCTTCCGCGTGGTCTACCGCGCCGACGAGCCGGCCGGCACCCCGGTGCAGCGTGAGGCCGATGCCCTGGCGGCGACGCCGGCACGCGCCGGGCTGCAGGGCAGCAGCGCGGTGCTGGGCGGTTTCGGCGTGGCCCTCGGACTGTTGCTGGTGGCCGGACTGGCGGCACTGAACGGCCACTGGCAGGCGGCCGACTGGCACCGCGTGCTGGGCATGCTCGCGCTGTGGCTGCTGGTCTGCGCCAGTGCGCTGTACTGGATGCCCCGGCATCCCGCCCTGGCGGGCTGGCTGGGCATGGACAGCGCACCGGTCAGCGCCTGGCGCGCGGCCCTGCAGGGCGGCCACACGGGCGAGGCGGCAGCGCTGCCCGCGTACGAAGACGCCGACCTGGTGCGCGGCCACTGGGCGCCGGTCGGCTCGCGCCACGCGCGCTGGCTGGCCGTGCTCGACCTGCTCGAGCCGCCCGCCCAGCGCGCCGACAGCTTCGAAGCGGCGACCCGGGCCGTGCACGCCGCACTGGCCGAACGCCTGGCGGCGCTGGACTGGCCGCAACGGCTGCGCTTCCTGGCCCGCTACCGCCCCGACCTGCTGCGCGACAACGGCAGCAGCGCCATGCACGACGCGGTCATCGCGCCGGCCATCTGCGCCTGGCAGGCCAGCGGCGACCCGCAGGCCGAGGGCATGCAGCGCTATCGCGCCGTCCTGAGCTACGCGCGCTGCGGCTGAGAACCGGGGTCATCCATCGCCGCGCATGGAATCCGGCTGGTCGCCCGTCAGCGAGGTTCGAGGAGCGCGACCCCGTCGAAGCCGTCGCCGAAGATCGGATCGACGACCAGCATGGCCAGCCGCCCGCGCGGAAGGCCTGCGACCCGCTGGAAGTTGCCGCCGGTGAGCACCCGTCCGCCCGGCAGATCCAGGAAGGCCCGCGGGGCACCGGCCGTGGTGCCCGGGTTGAAGCCCGGATCGATCTGCCCGTCCATGCCGATGCCGGCCAGGCGACCGCGCTCGAGGCCGCCGATCAGTGTGAACTCGCCGCTTGCCAGCAGCATGCCGCCGGCCGTCAGGTGCAGGGTTGTCACGGCCCCGTTGGCGGCCGCGGTGCCTGCGACGCCGGCGTTGAAGCCGGGATCCAGGGTGCCGTCCGGCGCGACGCGGCCGAGCCGCGTCCGGAACTGGTTGGCCAGCAGTTCGAAATTGCCGCCGACCACCAGGCTGCGATCGGGCAGCGTCACCAGGCTGCGCACCGGGCCGTTGGCATTGACGATGAAGCCCGGATCGACGCTGCCTGCGAACAGGATGCGGGCGAGCCTGGCGCGGCTCTGTCCGCCGACCGTGCTGAAGATGCCGCCGATGTGGATGCCGTCGCTGCTGACCGCCATTGCCTGGACCTGGTCGTTGACGGCGACATCGAAGCCTGCGTCCAGGACACCCGCGGGTGAGATGCGCGCCAGGTTCGAGCGCGGCTGCCCGGCGATGGTTCCGAAACCACCGCCGACCACGACCTGTCCGTCCGGCTGGCGCGCCATGCGGATCACGAAGCCGCCGATCGACAGGTTCGGGAAGCCCGGATCGAGGGCGCCGGCGGGGTCGAGCTTGGCGATCCGGGCACGCGACTGGCCGTTCACCGTCGAGAAGTTCCCGGCGATCAGGTAGCGGTTCTCGTCGGCCAGGTACAGCACGTCGCGGATGGTGTCGTCGACCGCCGGGGCGAACGCCGGATCGAGCTGGCCGGCGGCGTCCAGGCGCGCGATTCGGGTCCGCGGCTGCCCGCCCAGGACGGTGAATTCGCCGACCACCAGCGCGCCGCCGCCGGGCAGGCCCGCGAAGGCGTTGACGGCGGCGTCGGCCTCGATCGCGAAGCCCGGATCGACCTGCGCGGTCTGCACGGCGGCGACCAGGCGGGCGACGCGCTGCCTGACCACCCCACCGGCATTCACGAAGGCGCCGCCGATGATCAGCTTGCCGTCCGGCTGGCGCGCCATCGACGTCACCTGGTTGTCGGCGCCGGTGGTGAACCCGGCATCCAGACTGCCGTCGGCCTGCAGGCGCACGAGCCGCGAGCGGGGCGCACCGCCGGCATTCGCGAAAGTCCCCGCCGCCACGACGGCGCCGCCGGGCTCGACCGCGAGCGCGAACACGCTGCCGTCGAGCGGCACCTGGAAACCGGGGTCCAGCGCGCCGTTCGGCAACAGCCGGGCGATCCGGCTGCGTGGCTGGCCGGCGACCTCGGTGAAGGCGCCACCGATCACGATGCGGCCATCGCCATCGAGGGCGATGGCGAACACGGCGCCGTTTGCCTGTGGCGCGAAGCCGGGGTCCAGGGAGCCGTTCGGCAGCAGCCGTGCGATGCGCTGGCGGGACTGGCCGCCAAGCTCGGTAAACAGGCCGCCGACCAGGATCCGCTGCTGGGCGTCCACGGCCAGCGCCGTCACCGTGTCGTTGGCGCCCGGATCGAAGCCACCGTCGAGCGCGCCGGTGGTGTTCAGCCGGGCGATCCGGCTGCGCGGTTGCCCGGCGATCTGGGAGAAGGTCCCGCCGACCAGGATCTGTCCACCGGGCTGCTCCAGCGCAACCCTGACCTCGCCGTCCGGAGCAGGATTGAAGCCGGCATCCAGGCCCAGGCCGGCGGTCAGTCGTCCGAGATAGGCGCGCGGCTGTCCGCCGAGCGCGGTGAAGGCGCCGCCGACCAGCACGCGCCCGTCGCTTTGCAGCGAGAGCGTGCGGACCATGCCGTTGGCCGGCGTCGAGAAGCCGGTATCGACCACGCCGTCGGCGCCCAGCCGCGCGAGATTGACCCGCGGCACCGAGTTGACGCTGGTGAAGCTGCCGCCGACCAGCGCACCGCCCAAGGGCTGGGCGACGAGCGCCGTCACCAGACCGTCGGCGTTGGCCTGGAAGTTGTCGTCGACGCCCTGGCCATGGGCGAGGCCGGCCACGGCGAGCAGGGCCAGGACGGGCAGCAGCGTGCCAGGCCGGCCGCGGCGTACCGCGGGGGTCGTGCGAAGGGTGGGCGGTGGCTTCGGCACGGTCATGGGCTCCGCGAGGGAATCGATGACCGCCATGGCGCGGAATGCGCGTCGCCTGTGTCATGGGCAGGCCGCGGCGAGGCACGGAACCCGGACACCTGTCGGGTCCGGCGGGAAATCTCCGTAGATCCATGCAGGGCCGCACGCCGCGTGCGGTCCGCGTGGGCTCCCGGAGGTGTGCCATGACCCTGTGCAACCTGGTCCTCACCCCGATCGTCGGCATCCTGCGCGTGCTGGTGGCCTTGCTGCGTCAGATCGTCGAGACCGTGTGCGGCTGGGTGACGCGCACCATCCGGGTGGTGCGCGAGGTGGCCGAGCGCGTCTGCCGCCGGCTGCCCTGGCCGCTCAGCGTGCTCTGCGGCTGGGTCCGGCGCCTGATCGAGGTGCTGGAGACGGTCACCGAATGGATCTGCGAAATCGTGCTCAAGACGATCGTCGAGTTCGTCGAACTGTTCGTCGAGTACCTCATCTTCGTGCTCAAGTGGGTGTGCTGGCTGGTCGACTGGGTCGCCTTCCGCTGGCTGGCCTTCCTGCTCTGCCGGGCGGGCATCGAACTGCGCAGGTGCATTCCGCTGTGCCTGACCATCCTGACCGACGACCGCGGCCGAACGGCCATCACCGCAGAACAGGCGGAACAGATGGTGCGGGATTCCAACGAACTGCTGCGCCAGTGCAATGTCACGCTGGTGGTCGGCAGCATCCGCTTCGTCGCGAAGCCGGACCTCATCGAGAACGTGCCGACCGGCGCCGGGCAACTGTTCAGCCGGGCCTTCGCCTGGTTCAACCGCAATGTCTGCGATTGCTGCAGCGGGGTGACCGTCTACTTCATCCGCAGCCTGGACAGCGGCGCGCGCGGCCATGCCATCCCGGGGACCAACTACGTGCTGGTCGCGGTCGATGCCCTGGTCGACACCGCGACCCTGGTCCATGAGATCGGCCACCTGGCTGACCTGTGGCGGCACGACGACGAGGTCGGCAACGTGATGTCGGTGTTCAACGGCTCCCCGCGGACGCGGTTGCGGCCTTCGCAGTGCTGCCTGATCGGCTCGGCGCGCTTCGCCCGCCTCTGCCATCGCTGAGCCTGGCGGGAACGGGCACACCGCCGTCGGACACGTGGAACAGCCCAGGCCCCCGGTGTACGCCCTGCGCGGGGCGGCCCTCTACCCCGCCCCTCCCCCGCCGGCGGGGGAGGGGAGAAGTGCGGCGCCGTCGCAGGGGCGAGAACGGAGTCGGTTCGCGCTTCTCGCGCAGTCGTCCGAGACAGGTCAATCCTGCTCCCGGCTTGTCGCAGTTTGTCGGCGACGCCGGCGACCAGGCCCTGGCGGGTGTCCGCGGCGCCCTGGTGCCCGGAGCGCTGATTTGCTCTCATCATGGCGGCCTTGACCGGCACAAGGAGATCGCGGGATGACTGGGGACTTCGCTGTGGTGTTCGCGCGCCTGCGCCGCCTGATGCTGGAGGCGGCGCCGGGCATGATCGCCGCCAAGGACGCGCCGGGGACGCTGGAACTGCGCACGCCGGAGATCGACCCCAGGACCCGGCAGCCCGGCTGGTTCGGCACGGTCACCCTCAAGAAGTCCTACGTGGCCTACCACCTGATGCCGCTGTACGTTCGCCCGGAACTGGCGGACGGCCTCTCGCCGGAGCTGTCCAGGCGCAGGCAGGGCAAGACCTGCTTCAACTTCACCCGCGTCGACGAAACCCTGTTCGCCGAACTGGAACGACTGAGCCGCGCGTGCGCTGACTGACCTGGACCTGGTCCGGTCCGCCACCGCGACGGTCACCGGAAGTCGCGCCCGAAAACAAGCCGGCGGGGCGGCCGATCCACCAGGCGCGACTGCGGCTGCCGCTGGCACAGCACGCACCGGTCCTGCGCGGCGGTCGCCGCAGCGTCCGCCGCCCTTGCTGGATCCGCCCCCCGTGCCGGCCGGCGCGTGCCGAGCCCTGCGCGTGCCTGGTCGCAGCCTCGCAGACCGGAAAGGCGACTGCACGCATAGCCGCCCCATGTCGCCTGGGCTCCTGGAGGCACCACCGGGCGGGTGCCGCGCGGCGAGGGGCCGGTTTCGTTCGCGATGGCGAACCGCGCGGGCCCGCGCAGGCCGCCGGTGTTCGCGCTGCCGAACGCGGCCATTCGCCAGGTCCAGGCGCAGCGGGCCTGGCACGCCCCATGCGGAGGGAACCCGGTCGGATCGCATCGCCGGGAGGCTGGCGGGCGCCGGACCGCAAACCACCATGGAGGCTCACCGATGAACCTGCGCAACCGATGTCTGGCTGTGGCGCTCGCCGCCGCGCTGGCCGTACCGAACCTGCACGCCGAACCCTTCACCTTCCAGGGCGTGCTGGAACAGGCCGGCAACCCGATCAACGGCGACACGGACCTGCGCTTCCGCCTGTTCGGCGCCGCAAGCGGCGGCAGCCCGCTCGGTGCCGCCTTCGACGCCCCGGCCTGGCCGATCGCCGACGGCGTACTGACCATCGACCTGGACTTTCCCGGCGTCGTCTTCGACGGTACGCCGCGCTGGCTGGAGATCGAGGCGGGCGGCGTCGTGCTGTCACCCCGGATCGCGGTGCTGCCGGCGCCGCTGGCAGCGTCCGCCAACGCCCTGCGCGGCCGCAGCGTCAGCGCGACCGCGCCGGCGGCAGGCCAGGTCCTGAAGTGGAGCGGCAGCCAGTGGGCGCCGGCCAACGAGGCCGGCGGCAGCTACAGCGCCGGCACCGGCCTGTCCCTGGCCGGCAGCGAGTTCTCGATCGTGCCGACCTTCCGGCTGCCGCAGGGCTGCAGCCTGAACCAGATTCCGAAGTGGAACGGCAGTGCCTGGACCTGCCAGGCCGATGCCGGCACCAGCTACAGCGCCGGCGCCGGACTGAACCTCGCCGGCACCACCTTCAGCGTCGTCTTCGCCGGCTCGGGCAACAGCTTCAATGCCGCCCACAGCAATCACCAGCACCTGGGGCAGCACTGGGCCGGAAGCGGCAGCCACGGCCTGACCGTCACCAGCACCGACGCCTTCACCGCCCTGCGCGGCTTCAACACCAATGCCGGCGGCGGCGCCGCGGTCGGCATCCATGGCGAGGCACAGGACAACCCGCAGGGCGTTGGCGTGCTCGGTATCGGATCGGCTCGGGGCATCGAAGGTCGGGCTGCGGCGAATGCCGCCGATGGCGTGTTCGGCGTCAACAACCTCGCCGCCGGCACCGGGGCGGGCGTTCGCGGCGTGGTCGTGTCGCCGGACGGCCGCGGCGTGCTGGGCCAGGCGACGGCGATCACCGGTTTCAACGCCGGCGTGCGCGGCGAGTCCGCGTCGGGTACCGGCGTCGGTGTCGAGGGTGCGAGCACGGCGACCGCCGGTGGCACCGGCGTGCGCGGCATCGGCAGCAACGACGATGGCTACGGCGTGGTCGCGATGAACCTGTCCGGCAGCGGCGAGGCGATCGCCCTGGGCGCCACCAGCAGCTCGCCCGAGGCCGTCGTGGTGCGCGCCCAGGCGACCAGCGGCACCGGCACCACCACGGCGATCGAGGCGGTGGCCGCATCGGGCAACGGCACCGGCGCGCGCGGCCAGGGCTTCATCGGCCTGCGCGGCATCGGCACCGGCAGCGGTGTCGGCGTGCATGGCAGCGGCGCGACCGGCCTGCTGGCCGAAGGCGTCCAGACCGGCCTGTGGGCCACGGTTTCGGGCAGCGGCGCGACGGCGGTCGATGCCGACGCGACGCCGGCCTCAGGCGGCGCGCTCGGCGTGCGCGCCCGCTCCGGCGCCGCCAGCGGCGCCGGGCTGCGCGCCGAGAACACCGCGACGACAGGGACGGCCAATGCGATCTTCGCCACGGCACAGGCGACCAGCGGCGACACGCTGACCGTGGAAGCGCTCGGTGCCGCCAGTTCCTGGGCGATCCGGGCGCGCAGCGCGGGCGCCGGCGGGCGGGCGCTCAGTGCCGAACTGACCAACCCCGCGACTTCGGGCATCGCGGTGTACGGCCAGGTCAACAGCGCCAGCGGCCGGGCCGCGCAGTTCGTCAACCTGGTTCCGGGCGCCGAGGCCGCCCGCTTCGACGGCAACGTCAACGTCGTGGGCAACGTCGCCAAGCTGGGCGGCAGCTTCCGGATCGATCATCCGCTCGACCCCGGCAACAAGTACCTGTACCACAGCTTCGTCGAGTCGCCGGACATGATGAACCTGTACAACGGCAACATCGTCACCGATGCCCGCGGCTTCGCGACCGTCGAGCTGCCCGACTGGTTCGAGGCGCTCAACGGCGATTACCGCTACCAGCTCACGGTGATCGGCAGCTTCGCCCAGGCGATCGTCGCCGAAGAGGTCGCCGGCAACCGCTTCGTGATCCAGACCAGTCAGCCGCAGGTCAAGGTCAGCTGGCAGGTGTCCGGCATTCGCCAGGACGCCTGGGCGCGCGACCACCGGATCGAGGTCGAGGTCGACAAGCCGGCCGGTGAGCGCGGCCGCTACCTGTATCCCCAGGGCCATGGCCAGCCGGTCACCAGGGGCACCGTGATCGACCAGGCCGACAAGCCGTCCGGAGGTGCGTGATGGCCCGGACATGGCGCGCCGCGTTCTCGGCAGGCCTGTTTCTGGCCGGGAACGCGCTCTGCCCGCCGGCCGCCGCACAGCTGGCCAACGGCGGGTTCGCCACGGGGCTTGGCGGCTGGCAGATCCAGAACAGTCCCGGGTTCTCGGCGTCCTGGGTGGCCGAGGACGCGCAGGGCGCACCCGCGTCCGGTTCGGCGCAGATCGGCAACGCCAACCCCGGTACCAACGCAGCAGCGGGCGTGCTCACCCAGTGCCTGCCGGTCAACCCGCTCGAACCTGTCCCCTACGGCGCTTCCGCGCGCGTGCTCGACGAAGGCGAGGCCGATGTCCAGGCCTGGCTGGTGGTCATGCAGTTCGCCAATGCCCTGTGCAGCGGCGAGGCCGCGGCGATCGAATCGTTGACCGTCAACCCGGGAACGCCGGACTGGCAGTCCGCCTCGTCGACCTGGCATCCCGCAGGCCCGCACATCCAGTCGGTGCGGGTCGCGCTGTCCATCCGCAAGGCGATCGGAACCGGGATCGGCGGACTGGTGCGCTGGGACGATGCCTTTTTCGGCGAGGCGGCGATCGCGCTGAGGCGCTGGACCATCGATGCCGGCGGTGGCAGCGCCGGCGGCGGCGGCTTCGAATTGCGCGGCTCGACGGTCGGCCAACCCGACGCCGGCAGCGCCTCGGCCGGCGGCTTCGACCTCCAGGCGGGCTTCTGGAGCGGCCGGCCGACGGCTCCGGGCGACCGCATCTTCGCCAACGGCTTCGAGTCGCCCTGAAGCCGCTGGCCGCACGGGCCGGGCGCATCTGACGGTCGCCACCCCACTGCGGCGTTCGCCCCTGCCCGCTTGCGCGCGGCAGGGGACCGCCCCGGCAAGTCGACATCGCGCCTGGTCTCCGCTGGCCCAACCCCGTGCACGCCGGCGGCAGGCGGGCTTCGACCAGCCCACCGTTTGCTACCAGGGTGCGGGTGCCGCCCTGACCACCTGGAGCTCGGCGCCGCGGCGCGCGGAGTACTGGGGTCGCGGAGTACCGGGGTCGGAGTTCGCTTTCCGCGTGGTCGATTCAGAGAAGTCGACGCCAACCCCAGTTGCCGACTTCGTGTCCGCCCAGCTTGCGCAGCAGCGCGGCCAGGACCTGGCGGGACAGGGCTTCGTCGCCGACGAGCAGCGGCTTCATGGCGCGGAGCAGCCCACCCTGGCCGCCGCCGGGAAAGCGCCGGGCCGGCCTTGCAGCCCACGCAGGGACCGCGGAGCGCGGTGCTATGCTGGAGAACCGGCGCCGGCCACGCGCCACGGAGCGCACCCATGCGCTTTGCGACACTGCTGCCGTGCTGCTGCGCCGCCGCGCTGGCCCTCGGCTGTTCCGGGCCGGACCCGGGCCCGGGCCGTGCCAACGCGCCCGGACCCGCGCTGGCCGGCAGCGACTCCCCCACGACGCCGCTGGCGCAACCGCGCATCGTGGTGCAGCTGGGCCATGGCGCGCCGGTGGTGGCCGTGCGCTGGGTGGACGATGGGCGCCACCTGGCGTCCATCGCGCGCGACGGCTCTCTGGTGTTCTGGCAGGTGGCCGGCGGCGTGATCCTCGACCACGCCCAGGTGCCCATCGACCCGCGACGCCTGCTGCCGCAGGGCATGACCCCCCCCGCGCTGCGCTTCCACGCCCTGGACGAGGGCCCCGCCGCCGGGACCCTGGCCATCACCTTTGCCGCCGCCACCGTCGCCGATGCGGCACGCGACTGCCCCGAGGCGCACCGCGCCGGCACCCCCTGGTGCGGCTTCCTGCTGGACCTGGCGACGCGCGCGGTGCGCGCCGATGCCAGCCTGCCGGTTCCGGCCGCCGACACCGTCGATGCAGACCGCCACTGGCCCCCGTCTCCGGATGGCCGGCTGCGGCCCGAACCCAACCACGGCGACGGCCGCCGCGGATTGCCCGACCTCGCGGACGAACACTTCGGCTCCATCGATCCCAGCTGCACGGCGCTGGACCGCTGCCGCTACGGCGTCACCCTGCTCGCCAGCGACGGCGGCGTGCCGCCGCGGGCCTTCACCGCGGACCCGCGCGGCTTCTTCCTGGATGCCGAGCTCTCCGCCGACGGCCTGCGGCTGCTGCGCGTGGAGCGGCCGTTCAACGCCGAAGGCGCCCGCGTGGAGATCCTCGACCTCGGCAGCGGCCGCAGCGCCCCGGCCTTCGCACCCGCCCAGGCCTACCACCAGGTGCGCTGGCTGGACGAGCAACGGTACCTGTTGACCAGCGAGGGCTACGCCGCCACCGACGACACCGAAGACGCCCTGGCCGGCTTCCCGCCCGCCCTGGTGGTGGAGCCGGGTTGCGCCGCCCGCGGCGACTGCCCGCGGCTGGAGAGCCGATGGCAACTGCGCCCCTCGGCCGACGGCGGCTTCCTGGGCCTGGGCCCGCTGGCCGACCACTGCTACCGCGCGCGCTTCGGCGGCACCGCCTGCATCTTCGACGACCTTCGCCCGGACGACGGCCACGAGACCTACGACCCGCCCGCGACCGGGCTGGTGGCGCTCGACGGCGCGAGCGCCCTGCGCCGGCTGGCGCAGGACGCGCTGGAAGACCAGGTGACCACGGCGATCGAGACCTCGCCCGACCGCCTGCAGGTGGCGGTGGCAACGCGCGTGCGCGACCACGCGCAGGCCCCCGGGGCGAAACAGGTGCTGCGGGTCTGGCTGATGGATGCCGCGGGCCGGGGCACGCCGCGGCTCCTGGCCGAGGCCACCGACCGGCTCGGCGACGCGCCCCGGTTCACCGACGAGGACAGCATCCGCGCGCTCTCGTTCAGCGCCGACGGCCGCCACCTGGTGTTCAGCCAGTACCGGGGGGCGACGCAGGCCGACCTGCACCTGCTCGACCTCGCGACCGGCACGCCGGCGCGCATCGTGCCCGGATTTGCGCGACGCGCCGTGGCCCTGGGCACGCAGCGCGTGCTCGGCCTGGACGATGGCGTGCTGCTCGACCTGGCCAGCGGCGAGCGCATCGCCGCCCTGGACGCGCCCCTGCCGCTGGCGCGCGCCGGCTGGATCGAACGCAGCGACCTGCTGTGGGCGACCGCGGCCGATGGCGCGATCCGTTTCTGGGATGCCGGCGACGGCCGCGCGGCGCTGGCCCTGCACCTGCTCGCCGACCAGCGCTTCTTCGCGCTCACGCCCGATGGCCGCTACGACACCAACCTCGCCGCCGACACCGCGCTGGTGCGCTGGCTGGTGCCGGACGCCCCCTGGCGCAGCCTGGCCGCGCAGACCTTCATGCGCGACTACTACGAGCCCGGCCTCTACCGGCGCCTGCTCGATTGCCGCGGCAACGGCAGCTGCGCCGAGGCCTTCCCGCCCCTGCCGGCGATCGCGGCGCTCAACCGCGTGTTGCCGCAGGTGCGCATCACCGGCGTGCAGGCGTCCGCCGACGGCACCGAGGCGACCGTGTCGATCGAGCTGCGGGAAGGCGTGGACGCGCAGGCGGCCAACGGCAGGACGCGCTCGGGGCTCTTCAACCCGCGCCTGTTCCGCAACGGGCGGCTGGTGGCGGCGGCGCCGCGGGTCGAGGTGCCGCCGGCCGACGATGCGCTCGCGGCCTGGCGCGCGTCCCAGGCGGTGCCGGCCGCCGACGGCATCGCGACACTGGTCTTCACCGTGCCCCTTCCCACCGGCGACGGGGGACGGCTGCAGGCGTTCAGCGCCTACGCCTTCAACGAGGACCGCATCAAGGGCGACACCGCGCGCCTGGACTGGACACGCCCGCCGGCCGCGCCCCGGCCGCGCCGCGCCTACGTGCTGGCCATCGGCATCGATGCCTACGACACGCCACGGTTCCGCCTCGGCTACGCGGTCGCCGATGCACGGCTGATGGCTTCGCGCCTGGCCGGGATCCCCGGCCACGAGGTGCGCAGCCTGGTGCTCGCCGCCGCGGGGGGCGCGCGCGTGGATCGCGCGACGATCCTTCACGCGCTCTCGCTGCTGGCGGGCGAGCCGGGCCGCGAGGCGACCCTGGCCAGCCTGCGCGCCGGGGGCATCGACGCCAACGCGCTGGCGCCCGCGACGCCCGACGACACCGTGATCATCAGCTTCTCCGGGCACGGCTGGGCCAACCCGCAGGGCGACTTCTACCTGATTCCCGGCGACGGTCGCTGGCCGGTGGGCGAGGCGCTGCCGGACCTCTCCACCTTGGTGTCGACACAGGATCTGGTGACCCGTTTCCAGGCGATGCAGGCCGGCGAGATCGCACTGGTGATCGATGCCTGCCACTCGGCGGCGAGCGTGGCCGACGGCCGCTTCAAGCCCGGTCCGATGGGCGACAGCGGGCTGGGCCAGCTGGCCTTCGACAAGGGCCTGCGCATCCTCGCCGCCACCCAGGCCGACGACGTGGCGATGGAGGATGCGCGCCTGGGCCAGGGCCTGCTCACGTATGCGCTGGCGGTGGACGGCCTGGGCGCCGGGCGGGCCGACGTGGACGGCGACGGCCGCCTCCGCATGGACGAGTGGCTGGGCTACGCGGTGGACCGGCTGCCGGGGCTGGCGGTCGAGATCAGGACCGGCCGGCTCGGTGGCGCGGCACGGGCGATCCGCTTCAGCGACACCCCCCCGGACGCGCCGCTGCGCCGCGTGCAGCAGCCGGCCCTGTTCGACTTCAATCCGCAGCCCAGCCCGGTGCTGCTGCGCGACGCGCGGCGATGACTCCCCTTCGGCGCCTCGCCGTGCTGGCCTTGCCGCTGTGCGCGTGCGCGCCAGCGCCCGACGCCGGTGCGCCGGCGTCGGCGTCGCCCGGGTCCGCCGCCGCGCCGGCACGGGATGCGCGCCGCCTGCACGCCGTCATCGTCGGCATCGACCGCTACCGCCACTCGGATGCGCGCCAGCCGGGCGCGGTGTTCCCGGACCTGCGCGGCGCCGGGGGCGATGCGCGCCGCTTCAAGCAGGCGCTCGCCGGGCTGTACGGCGTGGACGTGGACGTTCCGGCGCCCGGACGCTGCGATTCCTCGAACGCCGCGACCACGACCCTCACCGACGATTGCGCGACCCGCGCGCGGATCCTGGAGGCGCTCGAACAGCGCATCGCCAGCCTGCGCCCGGGCGACACCCTGGTCTTCTATTTCGCCGGGCACGGTTCGCGCTACCGCGACGACCGCGCGCGCGACCAGGACACCGGCTACAACGGCACCCTGCTTCCCACCGACGCGCGCAGTCCGGACGGCGCGCCGGGCGACATCTTCGACGTCGAGCTGAAGGCGCTCAAGGATCGGGCCACCGCGGCCGGGCTGTACTTCGTCAGCGTGTTCGACTCCTGCAACTCGGCGACCGCCACGCGCGCCGGCGCCAGCGGCCTGTCGCGCAACGCGCCACCGCTGGAAGGCGCCGCGCCACCGACGCCACCGGCCGTCCCGGCCACGACGACGCCAGGCTACTGGGTGCACCTGGCCGCCGCGCAGGACGGGGAAGAGGCCCAGGAAACCGGCGGGGGCGCGGTGGGCGAGCGCGCGGGCGTGTTCACCAGCGCGCTGATCGAGACCCTGCACCAGCCGGGCATGCGCGATGCCACCTTCGGCGACCTGATCCACGAGGTCCGGCTGCGCGTCGCCGCGCGCGGCCATGCGGCGCAGACGCCGTCCGCGGAGGGCACGCTGACGGCGGCCTTCGGCGCGCGCTCTCGGGGGGCGGTGCTGTTCGACGCCGAACCGGACGCCGGCGCGGTCACCCTGCGGGCGGGCCAGACCAGCGGCATCACCCGCGGCTCGCGCTTCGAGCTCTACGCCAGCCAGGCCGATGCGGTGGCGCGGCGCGCGGCGCTGGCGACGGCGTCGGTGTCGGAGGTCGCCGCCGCCACCGCGCTCCTGGTGCCGGAATCGCCGGTGGCGGGCGACCTGCCCGGCCGCCTGGTCGCCGAACAGATCGCGCATTTCCTGCCCGCGCAGACCCTGGGCGTGGCCATCGACCTGCCGCCCGGGCCGCTGCACGACGCCGCGCGGGCCGCGGTGCAGGCCACCGGTTTCGCGGTGGCATCGGACGCCAGCGCCACCCGCCTGGTGGCCTCCGACGAGGGAGGCGGCGCGCTCGCGCTGCGGGCCGACGACGGCACGCTGCTGGTCGCCTCGCTCGGAACGCCGGACACGCCGGGATTCGCCGACCGCCTGGCCGAAGACCTGCGCAAGGTCGCACGCGTGCAGCAGCTGTTGGCGCTGCGCACGAACGCCGCGCCAGGCGGGAACGCCGATCCGTATCCAGTCTCGGCCTGCATCGCCCCCGACGGCTACCGGCCCACCGCCTGCCCTGCGCTGGACGCCGGCGCGGTGCGCCGCATCGGTCCCGGCGAACGGTTCACGGCCACCGTCACCAATCGCGGCACGCGCCCGGCCTATGTCTACGTGCTGGCGATCGATCCGCGCAACGCCGTGGACCTGGTGCTGCCCAAGCCGGGCGAATTCGACCAGCCTCTGGCGCCGAACCGGCCCTACCGCCGCGAAGGCATGCAGTTCGACGCGCCGGGCGCCTACCGCTTCGTCATCCTGTCCAGCGCCACGCCGGTCCGGGCCGACGCCTTCCAGCAGGCGGGCACCGGCGCCCGCGACCTGGGCGCCTGCACCTCGCCGCTGGAACGCCTGCTGTGCGCCAGCAGCGAGGGCCGGCGCGACGCGGGCGTCGCCGCGGTCGGCGACTGGTCCGCGCACGTCACCACCGTACTCGCCACGACCGAAGGTGCCCGATGAGCGCCCTGCCCGCACCCGCCACCCTCGCCGGCCTGCTGGCCTGCGCCCTGGTCGCCGCCTGCGGCGGCACCGGAACGGAGTCCGCGCCGCCGGCCTCGGCCCCGGCGAACTCGGCGCCGGCGAGCGCCGGCGCACCCCAGAGCTGCGCGGACCGCCGCGCCCGCCACGACGAAGCCGGCGGCCGCATCGTCGGCGGCGAACCGGCACGGCCGGGCTCCGCACCCTGGCAGGTGGAGATCCTCTCCTCGCCCGCCTACGACGAGGCCGACCGCGCCTACGACGCCACCCTGGCGCATGAGGACCCCTGCAAGATCCACCTCGCCGAGCGCATGCCCTGGGAACTGGCGCACAAGTGCGGCGGCGCCTGGATCGGCGGGGGATGGATCGTCACCGCCGCCCATTGCGTGGACAACATCCCGGGCTTCGATGGTCGCGAAGGCAATGTGCTGACCGATCGCCGGCTGCGGCTGGGCACCCAGAACCTGACGGTGGACGATGGCCTGTTCGCGATCGACGCGGTCGTGATCCACGCCGGCTATTCGAGGGCGCGCAAGCTCGACGACATCGCCCTGGTGCGGGTCGCAGGCGACCCGCGCATCGCAGGGTTCGAGGCCGCCGGCCGCCTGGCCGCCGTCGCGCTGATGGGCCCCGGCGACCGCGACTTCGACCCCGGCGAGGAGCTGCGCGTGACCGGCTGGGGCTGGATGGGACAGCGCAATGAGGGCGATGCGGTGACCCGGCTCGACAGCGCCAGGCAGCTGCAGCGCAACCCGGCGGACCTGCAGCAGCTGACGCTGCACCACCTCCCCGACGCCCGCTGCGACGAGGAATACGGCGCCTTCTTCGGGCCTGGCGCGCTGTGCGCCGGCGCTCTGGCCGCCGACGGCAGCATCGAGGCCGGCAAGGACAGTTGCCAGGGCGACAGCGGGGGCCCGCTGACGCGGGAGGAAGACGGCGGCGCGCGCAGCCTGGTGGGCGTGGTGTCCGGCGGCAAGGGCTGCGGCGCCGGCAAGCCGGCGGTGTACACGCGCATCGCCCACTACGCGCAGTGGCTGGCCGACGCCAGGCAGGCCGCGATCTCCGGCCAGGTGGTGCGCCTGCCGGCGACAACCGGTGCCGGGTCGCCCTGAGGCGACCCGGGCGGCGGTCGCCCGACCGTGTCTACTCCTCGTCGGGCGTGGTGCGCTCGACCGTGCCGGTCTGCTCGTCCGGACCGGTGCGCTCGACCGTACCGGTCTGCTCGTCCGGGCCGGTGCGCTCGACCGTACCGGTCTGTTCGTCCGGACCGGTGCGCTCGACGGTACCGGTCTGTTCGTCCGGACCGGTGCGCTCGACGGTACCGGTCTGTTCGTCCGGACCGGTGCGCTCGACCGTGCCGGTCTGCTCCTCCGGGGTCGCGGGCGCTTCGGCGGCCGGCGGATCGGCCGGCTTCCGGCAGGCCGCCAGGCCCAGGACCAGGCTGGCCGCCACCACCATCGCCACGAACATGCGCATTGCAATGCTCCTTCAGTCGGCTGTGGATCAGATGAAGCCGACGGCCTTCGCCAGGGCGAGGTAACCGTCGGTTTCGCGAATCGGCGCCAGCAGCGGGTCAGCGTACATCAGCATGAGGCCGCCGTCGCGCAGCTCCCAGGCGGCCTGCAGCGAGGCCAGCGCGGCCGTCGCGTCGCCCCACTGGGCATGGACCTGGGCGTACTGGTAATGGCTCTTGTCGCCGTACTCGGCCTGCAGCTCGGCCAGCGCGGCCGCGGCGGCCTGGCGGTCGCCGGCGCGATGGGCCAGCATCGCCAGGCCCGGCAGGCGGCGCACGGCGCTGCGCTCCGTGAGGAACGAGGCGCGCGCCGCTTCGTCCTCGCCGGCCAGCATCTGGGCGAAGCCCAGGGACGCATGGACGCCCGCGAGCGTCGGGTTGAGCGCGATCGCGCGCCGGTAGGCGGCGATCGCGCCCGCGGGGTCGCCGGCGTTGTGGCGGATGTCGCCCTGGGAGCGGAAAGTGCGCGGATTGAGCGGGTCGCGAACCACGGCGCGCTCGATCACTTCGGCCGCACGCTCGTGCCGGCGCAGGTTGGTGCAGAAGGTGGCATAGCGCGCCAGGATGTCGGCGTCGCCCGGCGCCAGCGCATGCGAACGTTCGAACGGCTCGCGCGCGCCGCGGACGTCGAGCTTGCCGCTGGCAAGGGCGAAGCCCAGGGCCGAGAAGCCTTCGGCGAAATCGGGCGCCAGCGTGGTGGCCAGGCGGGCCGCGACCTCGGCGGCGTCGTAGGCCGCAACCCGCTCCCCGTGGTCGGCGTAGAGATTGCCGATCAGCACAAGGGCGCGGGCGCGGGCGGCATGCGCACCGGCATAGCGCGGGTCGCGGGCGACGGCCTCGTCGAAGTAGGCCAGCGCGCGACGGTCGGAGTCCTCGTCGATGCCGGCCTCGTACAGCGCGCGGCCGTGCAGGTAGGCATCGAAGGCGGCGACGTCCGCGGTGCCGCCGGCCTGCACGGTGGCGCGGCCCTCGATCTCCACCTGCAGCGCGCCGGCCACCGCCGCGGCGATCTCCGACTGCACCGAGAAGATGTCCACCAGCGGGCGCTCCCAGCTGTACGCCCAACGGCTCAGGCCGGTGCTGCCGTCGGTGAGCTCGGCCGCGACCTTCACGCGTCCGCCGGCCTTCTGCACGTTGCCGAGGAGCAGGAAGTCGACGCCGAGGGTCTTGGCGATGGCCCGTTCGCCCTGCTGCGCCCGGGTGACCAGTTCGGACGAGGTCTTGCCGGCGATCTGCAGCGCGGCGTTGCGCGCCAGGTTGACCCGGATCTCCGACGTGAGCCCGTCGGAGAAGTAACTCTGCTCGGCGTCGCCGCTGAGGTTCTCGAACGGCAGCACGGCGATGCGACGCAGGCCGGCCGGACCGGAAGCGACACCCCCGGACAGGCGCAGCCGCCAGGCCAGCGAGCCGCTGCCGAGGGCCACCAGCGCCAGGCCCGCAGCCAGCAGCCGGCGCCGCACCGGCGAAGGCACGCGGTCGCCACGCGCCACGGGCACCGGCGCCGCGCCATCGTGCAGCGCGGCCACGGCGCGCAGCAGTTTCCGCATCGGCTCGCTGGCGGGCTTGCCCAGCGCGCGGGACACGTCGATGGACTGGAACTGGCCAAAGCCCAGCGGCGGCAGGCTGCCGTCGATCGAGATCGGCACGAGCCGGCCGCTCTCGCGCCCGCGCGTGGCTTCGTCGTGCACCCAGTGCGAGGAAGCGGAGGTCTTCGACCACAGCACCACCACGGCGCGCGCGCCCTCGAGCGCGGCTTCGGTCGCCCTGGAAAAGCGCTCGCCGCCTTCGAGCAGGCCGTCCCACCAGACCCGATAGCCCGCGTCCTCGAGCACGCGCACGACGGCCATGGCGGCCTTGCGGTCCGCATGCGAGTAGCTGAGGAAGACGGTGTGCGCCGGCGCGGCGCCGTCGGTCCTTCCATCGGGAGCGGGGCTGCGATGCACGCTCAGGCCGGGAGTGCGATGGGTTTGCCGCTGAACACGGCCTGCCAGCTCTCGATCTCGGCCACGACGATGCCGTCGATGCCGTGCGCCAGCCGCGAGACGCCTTCGTAGTCGATGGCGCTGTCCGGCCCGGAAAGGAGCTGGCCCAGCCGCACCTGCACCTGCGCGAGCTTGCCGGCGGTGACGTCGGAAATCTCGGCGAAGCGTTCGAAGTCGGCGAAGTAGCGGATGCCTGCGATGCTCGCGCCCAGCGTGGGCAGGGCCACGCCCAGGAAGGCGAAGGCCTTGGACGTGACCTGCGGCCAGGCCGCGGGCGCCCAGTGCAGGGCGGCGCCCGCGCGCAGCAGCAGCCAGGTCGCGGCCGCGGCCACCGCCAGCTTGAACAGGGATTCGGCCAGGTGGTCGAGCCGGTGGCTGATCCGGTTCAGGCGCCGCGCCTTGGCCAGGTGGTAGGCGCGCTGGGCGGCGACATGCGGCTCCACCAGGCGCTGCAGGGCCGCCCGCAGGAAAGGACGGGTGACCGCGACCCGGGGCAGGCCGGGCTCGCGCATCAGGTGGCGCGCCGCATGCTCGGGCCAGGCCGTGCCGGTGGCGCGCGGCCAGTGGCTGGGCGGCCGGGCGACCCCGATCAGCAGCAGCACCGGCGCGTGCCGCAGGTACTCGGCGGCGCGCCGGGTCTCGAACCAGCGCGGATGCAGGCGCCGGCGACCGCCCTGCCAGGTGATCACCAGGATGGCGGCAAGCAGCACGAGCTCGGCCAGGACGAACATCCACTTGCCGCCCTCGATGCCCAACGGCAGCCAGGCCAGGCCGATGATGACCGCCAGGGCCGCGAGGATGAAGTTGGCGACCATGCCGCTGCGGTAGCTGTCCGAGAGCCGCGCCGATACGCCGTCGGCACGCACGAAGGCCGGCAGCACGCGCTCGGCCACGACGGCCACGAACCCGGGGTCTGCGCCGGGCATCGCCGCCGCGGCGTCCACCAGCGGGGCGCCGGCGCTGCGGGCGACCCGCTCGGGGGGGTCGTAGTCCTGCACCAGCGACCGGAACGGCCGCGGCTCGCCGCCGAACAGGGCCTCTATGCGGCGATACAGGGTGGCCGCGCGCGAGCCGCGCGGATGCCAGGGCTCGTCGTCCAGGGAACGGACCTCGCTGCCGTCGCCTGCGCGCAGGGCGGCGGCCACCACCGCGCGCAGGCGTTCCACGTCACGCCCCAGCCGGCCCTGCCAGCCGGCCAGGCTTTCCGTGGAGGAAACGATGCACCAGGCGCCCGGACTGGCCGGGTCGATCAACAGCACCGGCGTGCCGATGCGCAAGGCGCGCACGATGGTGTGTCCGGTGCCGCCGACGCTGTCGCGGTGGTCGTTGTCCCAGACGCCGACCATCAGGTCGGACTGTTCCACCATCACCCGGCCGGCGAGCGCGGCCTGCGCGGCGATGGCGGCCTGGAAGTGGCGGGCGAGCGCCTGGTCGGACGGGGAGGCCAGGGTGGCGTGGAACAGCGCGCCGATGTCGTCGTCGCGGTCGGCCAGCTGGAACAGGCGGGCGCGTCCGGCCCAGGCCCGGATCGCCCGGGCGCGCGCCTGCACCTCCGGGTCGGCCGCGTCCTCGCCGGCCAGCAGGGCCCGGGCGTCGGCGCCCGTGCGCGGCCGGGCGTTGATGGCGACGTTGAGCGCCTGACCGAAAGGCAGCGGTGCGACGAGATCCCAGCCCAGGGCGCTGGCGGCCTTCGCCGCCAACTGGTCCACGCCGGGCGCCAGCAGCGTGTGCAGGCGCGTGGGCAGGACCGACAGTGCGGGCGTGGCGCTCTGCTGGGCGGCCAGCGCGGACTCGATGTCGGCGAATACGGCCGCGAGGGCACCGGTGATGCGCCCGCCGTCGTCCGCGAGGGCCGGGTCGTCGGCGCGGCTGCCGGTCACGCCGATCGCGAGGCGCACCTGCGGGCCGATGGGCGTGGGGGCCGCGGGCGGCGTGGCGGCGGCGTGGGTGGGCCGTGGATTCCGCATGCGGCGACTGTCGCCCCCCGGTTGTCGCGGCCAGCATAGCACCGGGGAACGGAACGGCCGGGGCGCCCGTGCCCACCTTCGCCCGCCAACCGGATGTCATCGGCCCGGGGGCATCGCGAAGCGCGTGGTCGCCGGTCAGCCGGTCAGCCGGTCGATCATGCCGGCGTCGACCGCGTCACCGCGCATTGCGGCGCCGTGACGCCGACCCAGTCGCATCCAACCGCCCCCCGGGGGCTCGCCGGGGCATCCGGCGGCTGGCGGCGGCGCCACCCACCGGTAACAATTCGCCGCTACCATTCGCGGCCTGCCGTCCCCCTTCCGTTGCCCGTCCGAGGTTTCCCCATGCCTGCCTTCCGCCTGCGCGGCGCCCTTGTGGCCGTCGTCCTCGCCTGTTCCCTTGCCAGCGCGCCGCTGTCGGCGCAGGTCGTCATCAGCCAGGTCTATGGCGGCGGCGGCAACGCCGGGGCCCTGTACACCAACGACTTCATCGAGCTGTTCAATGCCGGCAGCACGCCGGCCAGCCTGGACGGCCTGCAGGTCGCCTACGCCTCGGCCACCGGCAACACCTGGAACAACCGCACCGTGCTGCCGGCGGTGGTGCTGCAACCCGGCCAGTACTTCCTGATCCAGCAGGCCGCCGGCACCGGCGGGACCCAGCCCCTGCCGACCCCGGACGCCACCGGCACCATCGCGATGGCCGCCGCCAACGGCAAGGTCGCCCTGGTGCTGGGCACCGACCAGATCGCCAACGCGACCTGCCCCTCGGGCCCCGAGATCCTGGACTTCGTCGGCTTCGGCACCGCCAACTGCCCGGTCGCGCCCAATTTGCCGACGCCGGCGCTCAGCAACACCACCGCCGCCCTGCGCAACGGCAACGGCTGCGACGACACCGGAAACAACAGCGCCGACTTCACGGTTGCGGCGCCGTCGCCGCGCAACACCGCCACCGCCCTGGCGCCCTGCGCCGGCGGCGGCGACCTGGTGCTGTCGATCGACAGCGTCAGCCAGGCCGAGGGCAATGCCGACACCACCCCGATGAACTTCACGGTGACCCTGTCCGGCCCGGCGCCGGCCGGTGGCGTGGCGTTCACCGCGACCACCACCGACGGCACCGCCACGGCACCCGAGGACTACCTCGCCCTGGCCGAGGGCTTCCTGATCGAGGAAGGCGAGACCCAGGCCACGGTCAGCGTCGACATCGTCGGCGACACCGTGCCCGAGCCGGACGAGACCTTCACGGTGACCATCGCCACCAGCGCAGCCGGCGTGGTGGTCGGCACCGGCACGGGTACCGGCACCATCCTCAACGACGACGCCCTGGTGCTGGAGATCTTCGAGATCCAGGGCAGCGGCCTGCGTTCGCCCTACGCGCCGGCCAGCGGCAACGACCCGGGCCAGGTGGTGACCACCCAGGCCAACGTCGTCACCGCCCTGGCCAGCAACGGCTTCTTCATGCAGACGCCCGACGCCCGCGACGACGACGACCCGATGACCAGCAACGGCATCTTCGTGTTCACCGGGGCCAGCCAGCCGGCGCAGATCGGCGACGTGGTCGACGTCACCGCCCGCGTCCAGGAGTTCTTCAACTGGACCCAGCTCACCCAGGCGGCCGTCACGGTGACCGCCTCCGGCGCCGCCATGCCGACCGCCGTCGTGCTGGACGAGACCCGGCCGTCGCCGGATCCGGCCAACCTGAGCTGCGGCGACACCAACTTCGAATGCTTCGAGAACATGCTGGTGCACGTGCCGGCCGGCGTGGTCAACATGGGCAACCAGCGCTTCGCCAGCGACCTGTTCGGCGAGGCCTTCGTGACCGCCAGCGGCGAGCGCGCCCGCCGCGAGAAGGGCCTGCTGCCGACCGTGGTGCCGCCGCGGCCGGGCCTGCCGGTGTGGGACGGCAACCCCGAGGTGTTCGAGCTGGATGCCGACGGCGCCGGCGCGGTGCCGGTCGGCACGCCGGTCTTCGGCGGCGAGCTGTTCTCGGCGACCGGCGTGATCAGCTACCAGTTCGGCAACTACGCGCTGCGCCCGGTGACCCTGGACCGCGTCCCGGTCGACCTGCCGCGCCCGGTGCCGGCCAGCGGCGGCGACGCCGAACTGCGCATCGGCTCGCAGAACGTGCTCAACCTGTGCGTCGGCGGCACCTGCAACCCGACCCAGGTGGCGCGCATCGCCGAGCAGATCGGCGACGTGCTGGACCTGCCGGACGTGGTCGGCCTGCAGGAGCTGGGCACCGCCACCGCCGGCAGCGTGCTGGCGACCCGACTGAACACCGACTACGGCACCGACTACGTGGCCTACACCGGCAGCAGCCCGTTCCCGGACGGCATCCGGGTCGGCTTCCTGGTCAAGGCCAGCCGGGTCGCCGTGGTGCGCACCCGCAACCTGGACGCCACGGTCACCATCGACCAGTGCAGCGGCACGCCGCCCTGCGCGCTGCACGACCGCCCGCCGTTCCTGCTGGAGGCGACCTTCACCGGCGGCGCCGGCGAGCGCTTCGCGGTGATGAACAACCACACCCGCTCGTTCATCGGCATCAACGATCCGGCACCGGCCGGCGACCGCGTGCGCTTCAAGCGCTTCGAGCAGGGCAAGTCGATCGGCCGCCTGGTGCAGCGCTTCCAGGCCGGCCAGGAGCTGGAGCCGGCCAACCCGGTCGGCGGCATCGACACCCAGGACGTGCCCCTGGTGCTGGTCGGCGACTACAACACCTTCGAGTACACCGACGGCTACGTCGACGTGATCGGCCTGATCATGGGCACCTACGACGACGACGAGAACGAGTACCAGCTGGCCGGCCCCAACCTGGTCGATCCGCCGCTGCTCAACCTGGTCGAGGACGTACCGCTGGAGGAGCGCTATTCCTACACGTTCCGCGAGTCGTTCGGCCCGCTGATCGGCGAGGACCCGCGCCAGCTCGGCAACGTGCAGGTGCTCGACCACGGCCTGGTCAACGCCGCGGCCCTGCCCTGGTGCGGCGGCCTGGTGTTCGGCCGCGGCAACGCCGACGCGCCGGCGGAGCTGCGCAACACCGGCACCGGCGCGGTCGGCAGCACCGACCACGACGGCTACGTGGTGCGCCTGTTCACCGACCGCATCGGCGCCTACGACTTCGAGCCGGTCGGCCGCTGCGTGCGCTGAACGGGCCGCGGCGGTCGCCGGACCGCCGCCGGGTCCCGACGGAAGGGCCGCCCCGGGGCGGCCCTTTTCCGTTGCCGGCGCCCCAACCGTTCCAGGCTCCGGGCCCAAGTCGTGGCCGCGACCGCAACGGCGCGGGCCGGGACGATCCGGGCGGTCGTCGACACTCCGGCGTGCCGTTGCCGGAAGCGCGGGCGGCAGCGGCAGCGTGCCACGACCCGCGTCGGATCCGTCCGGCCGCCCTCCGCGCCCGCTACCATCCGGCCATGACGACCCGACTGCTGCGGCTGCTGCCGCTCGTGCTGCTGGCGGCCGCGGCCGCGGCCCTGCTCGCCACCGGCGCGCTGCACTGGCTGGCCCCGACCGCCGTGCTGACGCAGGCCAGCGACTTCCTGGGACTGGCCAGCAGCCGGCCCTGGCTGACCGGCGCCCTGCTGGCATCGGCGATCGCCGCGGTCAGCGCCCTGGGACTGCCCGGTGCCGCCGGCCTGTTCGCGGTGTCCGGCTTCCTGCTCGGCGTGGTGCCGGCGCTGGCGGTGGCCATGGCGGGCACGGTGCTCGGCACCAGCGTGCTGTTCGCCGCCCTGCGCCTGGCCCTGTCCGCTTCCCGGTCCCTGGACCCGCGCGCCAGCCGCGTCGCCGCGCAATCGCAGCAACGGTTCCAGCGCAGTCCCCTGCTGTTCGCGCTGTTCCTGCGCGCGCTGCCGGTGCTGCCCAACGGCATCGCCACCGCGGTGCTGGCGCTGCTGCGTTGTCGCTGGCCGGTGTTCATCGCCGCCAGCGCGGTCGGGCCGCTGGGCAATGCCGGCCTGCTCGCCTGGCTGGGCAGCCAGCTCGCCTTCGAGCTGCGTTCCGGCCGTCCCCTGCACGCCGAGATGCTGGCCGATCCGCGCTGGTGGCTGCCGTTGCTGGCGCTGGCCCTGCTGGTCCTGGTGCCGGCGTTGCTCCGCTCCCGGCGGGGCGCCATCGCAGAACGTTAAGGAACGGCGGGCTAGCCTGCCCTCATGCGACGCTCATTTCCAACCACGGCCCTGTGGCTGGTCCTCCTTCTGGCGGGCGCCGGCCCGGCCGCCGCATCGGTGCGGATCGAGATCGAGGGCATCCGGGGTGCCGCCCTGCGCGAGAACCTGGAACGGGCCGCCCCGCTGTACGCCTGGCGCGAACGCCGCATCAGCCCCGCCCAGGCGCGCCGCCTGCATGCCCAGGGGCCCGAGGCCCTGCTGCGCACCCTGGAAGCGTTCGGCTACTACCGGGCCACCGTCGAGGGCGAGCTGAGCCGGCAGGGCGAGGACTGGGTGGCGCGCTACCGCGTGCGGGTCGGCAATGCCATCCGCGTGCGCGAGCTCGACATCGGCTTCCTCGGCGAGGGCGCCGGCGATGCCGGGCTGGCCGCCCTGCTGCCGGGATTCCCGCTGCAGCCCGGCGACCGCCTGGTGCACGGCGACTGGGAGCGCGGCAAGTCCGCGCTGGGCAGCGCCATCGAGGGCCGCGGCTACCTGCGGGCGCGGCAGACCACCTCGCAGGTGCGTGTGTACCGGGAAGACCGCGCCGCCGACATCGCGCTGGCCTGGGACACCGGGCCGCGCTACCGCTACGGGGAGACGGTGTTCGAGGGCGCCCAGTTCGACGACGACTTCATGCAGCGCTTCGTCCGGCACCGCCCGGGACAGCCGTATCTCGCCGACGACCTGCTGGCCCTGCAGCGGCGCCTGATCGATGCCGACTACTTCGCCTTCGTGTCGGTGTCGCCGCGGATCGCCCGGCGCCGCGGCCCCTCCGGCGAGCTGGTCGCCCCCCGCCCGGGCGAGGAGCGGCCGGCGGATGGCGAGGCGGGGGCAAGCGCCGGCGACGACGGCGTCCCGGACGACACCACGGAGGACGGCGACGACGGGACCGCTCCCAGCGTGCCGATCATCGTCGAGGTCACCCCGGCGGCGCGCCACGTGTTCACCGGCGGCGTGTCGATCGGCACCGATTCCGGGGTCGGCGTGCGCGGCAGCGTGCTGCGCCGCTGGGTGAACCGGCGGGGCCACCGGGTCAGCGCCGAAGCCGAGGTCAGCCAGCGGCGCACCGCGGCCGCCGCGAACTACGCCATGCCGCGGCCGGGCGAGGGCATGCGCACGCTGAATGTCGGCGTCTCGCACCTGCGTGAGCAGACCGACACCAGCGAATCCGACACCACCAGCCTGTACGCCATGGAGAACCGCCTGTGGCGCGGTTGGCTGCGCGACCTCGGGCTGCGCGCCATGTACGGCGACTTCGAGGTCGCCGACCAGCGGCGCAGCTCCACCCTGGTGTTCGCGGAAGGGCGCCTGAGCCGGCGGGTCGCCAACGACGACCTCTTTCCCACCCGGGGCTGGAGCCTGTCCCTGGAGGCGCGCGCCGGCAGCGACGCGCTGCTGTCGGACACCGATTTCGTGCAGCTGCGCGCCGAGGCGCGCCTGATCCATCCGCTCGGCGAGCGCCAGCGCCTGCACCTGCGCGGCCAGCTCGGCGCCACCTGGGTGGACGACTTCGACGCCCTGCCGCCGCCACTGCGCTTCTACGCGGGCGGCGACCGCACCGTGCGCGGCTACGGATTTCAGACCCTCGGTCCCGAAGACGACGAGGGCCGGGTGCTGGGCGGCGAGCACCTGGCCGTGGCCAGCGTCGAGTTCGAGCGCGACGTCGCGCGCGACTGGGCGGTGGCGGGCTTCGTGGATTCGGGCAACGCGTACACCCAGGGCCGCTTCCGCACCCGCAACGGCATCGGCGCCGGGGTGCGCTGGCGCTCGCCGGTGGGACTGGTGCGACTGGATGTCGCGCACGGGCTGGATACGCCGGACCGCCAGGTCGCCCTGCACCTGGTCATCGGACCGTCGCTGTGAAGCGGCGCTGGCTACGCCGCACCGTCATCGGCCTTGCGGCGGTGCTGCTGGTGCTAGTGCTGCTGGTCGCCTGGCTGGGCGGCACCGGCAGCGGCCTGCGCTTCGTGCTCGGCCGCAGCGCGATCCTGCTGGACGACAACCTGCGCTGGCAGCAGGCCCAGGGCTCGTTGCTGGGGGGGCTGCGGCTTGAAGGCGTCGAATACGAAGACCCGGCGGTCGGCCGCCTGCAGGCCGAGGTGCTGGAGATCAGTCCGCGCAGCCGGCGCCTGCTGGGCGGCGAGCTGCACCTCACCGGCGTGACGCTGCAGGGCGTGCGCGTGCGCCTGCCGGCGCCAGGCCAGCCCCCGGCCGAGACCGATACGCCGTTCGAGCTGCCGGCCATCGCGCTGCCGGTGGCGCTGCGGGTCGACGCGCTTCGGGTCGACGATGTGCGGGTCGAGGATGCCGCCGGCGAACCGGTGCTGGTGCTCGACGAGGTCACCGGCGGATTGCACTGGCGCGGCGCGCGGGTCGAGGTCGAGGCGCTCCAGGTGCGCGCGCCCGAGGGCGAGCTGCGCCTGGACGCCGATCTCGACACCGCGGCCGACTGGGCCGGCGAGGCCCGGCTGGCGGGGTCCTGGCAGGTCGAAGGGATGGCGGCACCGGTGCGCGCCGACGTGGTGGTGCACGGCCCGCAATCGGCGCCCGCGCTGGACCTGGCGCTGCACCAGCCGGGGCCGGCCACGCTGCACCTGCGCCGTCCCGCCGGGGCGGGCAGCGCCGCCTGGCTGCTGGAGGCGCGCAGCGACGGCATCGACCTGGCCGACCTGCTGGCCGACCCGCCCCTGGGACGGGTGGCTTTAGCGCTCACCGGCGAGGGCGAGGGCACGGCCGGCGCGCTCTCGGGATCCCTGGTCCTGGACGACCAGACCCTGGTCCTGAACCGCCTGGCGGCGTCCTGGCAGGCTCCGGTGCTGGTGCTGGAAAGCCTTGATCTGGCCGAGGCCGACGGTCCCGGCCGGGTGCTGGGCGACGGCCGGCTGGATTTCTCGCAGGCCGGACTGCAGGCCGAGGGCGTGTTCGCCTGGCAGTCGCTCAGTCCGCCGCTGGCCAGCCCCTTCCAGCGCCTGGACAGCAGCGGCACCGTGGTGGTGGCCGGCAGCAACGGCGATCTGGCCGCGACCGCCGCCCTGGTGGCGACCGTCGACGATAGGATCCTGGACCTGCGCCTGCAGGTCGAGGGCGATCCGGCCGGCACCCTGGTGCTGCGCCAGGCGCGGCTGGGCACCGGCGCGGGCTGGCTGGAAGCCACAGGCACGCTCGACCTGGCCGCGGCGCCGGCCTGGGACCTGGCGCTCTCGGCGCGCGGGCTGGACCCGGGGATGCTGGCGCCCGACTGGCCCGGGGCGGTCGACCTGGAGGCCCGCACCAGTGGCGCATTGCGCGAAGCCGGGGGTCACGACGGCCGCCTCGACCTCGACCGCGTCGGCGGCAGCCTGCGCGACCGGCCGCTGTCCGGCAGCGGCTGGCTGACCGCCAGCGGCGAGCGGATCGCCGCCGACCTGGCCCTTGACCTGGGCGGCAACCGGATCCGGGTCGAGGGCGACCTGGCGCCCGCGCTCGATGCCGCCGTGGTGTTGCGCCTGCCCGAGCCGGGGCTGCTGCTCGACGGCGCCCGCGGCAACGCCAGCGCGGACCTCCGCGTCGCCGGCGCCTGGCCGGCGCTGTTGCTGTCCGGCCGCGCCGACGCGCAGGACCTGGTGCTGCCCGGCATCGAGGTCGCCGCGGCCGACGCGGAATTCGACCTCCGGACCGATCTGTCAGGGCAGCCCGCGGCGACGGTGCGCGCCAGCGGCGTGGCGATCGGCGAGGAGCGCATCGAGGAACTGACGCTGCGCCTGTCCTCACGCGCGGATCTCGCCGAGCTCGCCGCCGAGTTGTCGGTGACCGGCCGCGGCACCGCCGAGCTGGCGCTGGAGGGCCGCCTCGGCCAGCCCGGCCCGGCCTTCGATGGTCGCCTGAGGGAACTCTCCCTGCGTGCGGATGATCTGCCCGAACCGCTGGTGCTGGCGGAGCCGGTCGCGCTGTCCGCCTCCGCCGCGCACCTCGGCCTGGAACAGGCCTGCCTGCAGGCGGCGCCGACCCGCCTGTGCGTCGCCGCCGACTGGCGCCAGGACACCGGCGGCTCGGTGGATGCCAGCCTGCGCCGCCTGCCGGCGGCCTGGCTGAGCGCGCTTGCGGCCAGCGAGGTGCGCGCAGATGGCGAGCTCGGTGGCGAGCTGCGCCTGCGCATCGACGGCGACGGCGGCCTGCTCGGCAGCGCCCGCGTCGAGGCCTCGCCGGGCAGCCTGGTGCTGCCCGGCATCGAGGGCGAGGCGGACGAGGTGCTGATCGGCTGGACCACCGTCGACGCCACCGTGGTCTTGGAGCCGGCGCAGGCCTCCGGCGACCTGCAGGTCGAACTCTCGCCGGCCGGCCGCATCCAGGCAACCGTCGCAACCAGCGGCGAAGCCCAGGCCCTGCAGGGCGAGGTGGAGCTCACCCTGCCCGAGCTGTCGGTGCTGGCGCTGCTGGTGCCGGAACTGGAGCAGCCGGAGGGGCGCCTGGATGGCCGGCTGACGCTGTCCGGCACGCTGGCGGCACCGCGCGCCGACGGCGAACTGACCCTGTCCGCATTCGCCACCGAACTGCCCGCGCTGGGCCTGCGGGTGCGCGACGGCTCGGCCCGGGTGGTCGGCGGTGACGACGGCCGCTTCCAGGTCGAGGCACGCGCCGGCACCGGCGGCAGCGGCACGCTGGCGGTGGACGGCTGGGTCGGCCTGCCCGCCGACGGCCGCCTGCCGATGGAACTGCGCGTCACCGGCCAGGAGGTGCTGGTCGCCGACCTGCCCGAGGCGCGGGTGGTGGTTTCGCCCGACCTGCAACTGCGGGGCAACGCGCGGGGACTGCGCGTCACCGGCAGCGTGCAGGTGCCGCAGGCGGCGCTGCGCCCGGACCGCTTCGAGTCGGGCGTCGCGCAGCCCTCGGCGGACATCGGGGTGGTCGACGACGAGCGGCTGCCCGCCAACGAGGAAGCGGCCGCCTTGCCGGTGATCGCCGACATCGAGGTGCGGCTGGGGCAGCGCGTCACCATCGAGGGCTACGGGCTGGACGGCCGGCTGTCGGGCGCCCTGCAGGTGCGCGAGCGCCCGCGCCGGCCGACCACGGCGCGTGGCGAGATCGTCGTCGCCGGCGACTACCAGGCCTACGGCCAGGACCTGGAGATCGAACGCGGCAGGCTGGTGTTCGCCGGCGGCCCGATCGAGAACCCGCTGCTCGACATCCGCGCCGTGCGCCGGGTCCAGGAAGTGGTGGTCGGCCTGGCGGTGACAGGCAATGCGACGCGGCCGGTGCTGGAGGTCTATTCGGTGCCGTCCATGGACCAGGCCGAGGCGCTGTCCTGGCTGGTGCTGGGCCGGCCGCTCCGGCAGGCCACCAGCGCCGGCGACGCCGACGTGCTGGGCACCGCCGCCGCGGCCCTGACCACGGCCGGCGGCGACCTGCTGGCGCGCTCGCTGGGCGCCCGGCTGGGCCTGGACGAGGTCGGCGTCGGCACCTCGCGCGATCTGGGCGCCGGTGCCCTGACGGTCGGCAAGTACCTGTCGCCGCGGCTGTACCTGGGCTACGGCCGCAGCCTGTTCGATGGCAGCCAGTTGCTGACCCTGCGCTACCGCCTCAGCGAGCGCTTCGAACTGGAGGCGTCCTCGGGCACCCGCGAGGACAAGGCCGGCATCAACTACCGCTACGAGCGCTGAACACGGCCCCGGGCCGGCGGGCACGCTGCCCGGCCGTCCGCGCCGGCACGCGCTCCTCGCGGTGCGCCGGCGTGCCCGGCGTCGCCGGACCTCCCTCTCCCCCAGCCCCCATAAGCGTTAACCTAGTATCCACGAGGCCAGCATGTCTCGTACTTGCTCAAGCT
>ERZ761602.1205-NODE-1205-length-49038-cov-18.885634_pt1 | contig 49038 bp, 72 predicted proteins | sample MGYA00512165_ERZ761602 | MGnify/ENA primary metagenome ERZ761602 (study PRJEB28899, sample SAMN02445085) | bioreactor sludge metagenome | biome: EBPR sludge; isolation source: Thorneside wastewater treatment plant | place: Australia: Brisbane, Thorneside...
CGGCGAGAAGTAGTGGAACATCGAGGACTGGGGGTCGAGTTGGCCGCGCATCGTTACTGTGCAAGGGATCTGGGAGTGTTTCTATGACAAGCAGTTCTTCGGATCGTTCACGGACTTTTGCATCACCCTGTTAACACAGCGATACTGCTCCTTCATTTCCTACTCCTCGAAATTGGCGCCCTCAGAGCAGTCCCGTGGGGACTGCGAAATCCCCTCGGACATGGTTGGTTACAGTAACGACAGATTTACCGGCTATCGCGGGCGGAATGCGCCTTTCGGCTTGGTCTCGGCATCTTCGAGGGGGAATGTAATCATGCTCACCACTGCTTCCCACTCATCATGCGAAACCCTCATGACCTGCTGGGTGTGAGCCAGAAGGTCGCGGATGCGCTCATGTTCGATTTCGACGGGCTCGCCGATACGAATCGCGGAAGCAATTCGCCGGGCTTCCAGAACATCCGGGTGCTCGTTCCAATTTCCATCGCCGAAAGCTCGCGCACGCGCAATCGCCTCGTTCTCGAAGCCATGCAGTGCAACCAGCACCCCACTGAGAATTAGGCCGGTGCGACTGGGCGCGATGAACTCTTGCTTGGTCATTATTGGCCTCCTTGATTATCGTAACGCGGGATTTAGCCTTGCAGGCTGCTGAGCAGAATCGAATACCGCATCTCATTCCGCTGCAACTTTGCTTGGGCATTCCACCGTTCCACCAGGCGGAAGGCGGCGTCAATGTTGAGGCCCCCCGCTTCCAGAACAGTACCTAAGTCAGCCGCCTGCGCTTCCGTAAAGGGCTGAAGAGAACTGGTTCCATCTTCGTAGGTCACCTTGTACTCTTTGACTCGGGCGTTAGCCATTGTCATTTCCTCTCGTAACGTGCGATTTTTGTGGCGCCGTGACGCCAGTGCGTACGTCGAAACTTTCCTGGATATCCGCCCTGCCGCGTCCGAAGGCGTCAGCAAGCACGGGATACGGAGCAAGCCGTTCCGGTGTCTCGGCATCGACCTCCCAAGCATATCTGCCTGCCTCATAGGCCCAGCACTCGGCTTCAGTGGCGTCGCAATCGATGAGCGAGAGCGCCGCATTTACGAGCATTTCGATTCTTTGCGCGATTTGACGGCCGGATAGCACTTCAGCGCTATCGATGTCGTCGTCCAGACCATTTTCGTTGGTCATGACTAACCTCCTTCCTCGTAACGTGCGATTTTCACTTCTGAGACCATCGCGCACCGCAGTAAGGCGTGGTGGCGCACGGGGGTAGCCCCCATTCCTTCCTGTGGCCCTCAGCCATGGCGTGCATTCGCATGTCGTGCAGCTCATCGAAAGCCCCCTCATACTCCCGGGAGCCCACCCCATACTTTGAGTAGGCCTCCAGAACTTGCTGGCGCTTGGCCTCAATGGCGTCGTTACAAACTGTCTGTGTCATCCTTGAGTCTCCTGTTGCGCGGGACATCCCCAAACGGGGATAGCCCTCCCGCTTGGGTTGATGTTGCTAACCGGCTACTCGGTTATCGTAACGCTCGAATGATGCCAGTCAGTAGGAAATCTGAACCGCGTCCGGTGCGCAGCAATTGTGTTGCGTGATCCCCCAGTTGAGCATCTTGCGACGCATCACCGGCTCATAGGTGCAGCGTGCCTGAAATTGGTCAAACCCGGCCTGGCGTGCTTCAACTTCACCGGGAGCCACCACTTCTTCGAAAGAGACAATCCGCAATCCATTGGGAAGATCCGGCTCCCAATCTTTGAGTCTGATTTCTACAAGCCAGGCCTGTTCAATCGTATCTTTCATTTCATCTCCATGTGTCATGAAGCAGCTCTCACTGCTAATGATCTATGACTAAGATAATGTGCTTGCCTGGGCGGCAGCACACCTTGACCTTGCGATGGAAGTAGAGGAACGGCAAGCAATAAGATGCATGAGGTATCGGGCGCGTGAAAATGCCCCGGACTCGAAGAGTCGCGGGGCGGGGGTGGCAACATGCCTTGGATGTGCCTCTTGCTTATGGAGCTAGGCTCACAGAGTCACCATGGCAGTCTCGTATTTATCGATGTCTGCGAGGGTGATCCACACCGGCTTTTCGGGAAGAGCAGCATACAAATCCCGCATCTTCTTGATTTGCGCAGCCTCATCTAGCGCCCAGAGGTATTTTTTATTCCGGGCGCCAAAGCCCAGGTAGTATTCGCAGTCCTGCTGAAGCCTGCTCAGCAGTTGATAGTTAAAAGTGGTAACGTCGAAAAAATCAGTCACTGATTTCTCCTTGATCTGCGATCGCGTTCAATGACGCAATGACGGTCGAAGCGAGTCTCTTCACGTGAAAGTTCAAAGTATTTCGACGCGATACTCGCCATGGTCTCCAAACTTTCGTTTGAAGGTATAGAGGGCGTAGTCCTCGGCGAAACTATCTTGGTCCTGTTCGGAAAGGTCATGCCAGGCGTAGGCGCTGCCAGGCATGTGATATGCGAGCACATCCGAAGCGCGGAATTCAACGGTCTCCGACCCCGTATCGCTTTCCAGTCGAATGCGAAGAAGAGGATTGGTCGCACTCTGTTCGTTGGCTGCCGGTAGGTCCGCAGTTTGCACATCGAAGCCGCCGGCTCGAGCTACCGCCGCATAGCGTTCGTACTCGGCTGCATCGCGCCATGTCGCGTTTCTGCAAAGTTCGGCAGCGCCAGCCGCTGCGCTGGGTTGCAGCCAGCCACAGTGGCGGCAGATGTAATCGCCGTTGCCGCAGGGCGTGAAAGCTCTTAGCCGCAGGCCTTCGTCAGCACATTGCATTTCGACATCCGTGCTGCCGACCACGTTATGGTCCTCGTCCGTGATGTACACGTCACTGTGCCCTTCAGCCATCAACGCTGTCTGAACACGCCGTGCTTCGTCAAGGCGTTCTTCACGGTTGTCGCAACAGCCTTCGTCATGCCAGATGTAATAGGCCATGTCATTACTCCTTTTTGATCAGAAATCCATGACGCCGAGTTCAACCAAGATCTTATGGATCTCATCGAAAGCGCCTTGGCTCTGTTGATCCAGCTCGCAGCCGGAGGCGAGTGCAGCCTTCTCGATGCGAGCGTGGTCGATCTCTTCAATCAGTTCCGAGGCCATCGTTTCGAACGATTGACCTCGAGTATTCGTTACGCGCATCGAATACTGGTGAAGGACGTTCAAGATGTCCTCGTCCGTGATCTGGAAGGCAGTGCAGTTCTGCATTTTCGTTTCCTCATATAACGACGAGCATTCTTTAAGCTCGGATGGATGTTCCGCATAGGGGGCTCAGCATCTTTCTTCAGAGACATCGCCGTGTGCCTTTGCAAGTCTGATTGGGGTACGTCGCGCAATACGGAAAACGAAGCACAGCGGACAAGAAAAAGCCTCGCAACCGATGGTCGCGAGGCTGGGGTGGAGAGGAATGCCTTCACATCAGGAAGGTTGGCGGTAGAGCCTATCGGGGTGGTTTGTTTCCGATCCGCTGCGCCGATTTTCGTTTCGCTTTGGATGCGGCGACCCGGTCTTCGGCCGCATCGGCAGGCCGGCTTCGCTCTGGCATTGCGCCGGAGCGAAGGTAGCGCTCATAGCGCTCACGCTGAAGGTCGGACTTCGCAATCTCTTCTCTGAATCTCACGTGTCTCTCCATTTTTGGTGTAGCGCTTAGGTCTCACCGTCATGGTGTGCCGAGACGGCAGAAAAGATCTGCTCGACCCAGGCCTCGTCAAGCGGTACGTCCGCAAAATGCCCGACAGCCTGTTCCATACGGCCGGGAAGGTCTCGCGATGGAACGTCGAAGATATCTTCTTCGTCGTAGTCCTGGAGGTCCTTGTCGTGCCGGAGAATCGCGATCTCCACGGGTCTATTTGCCGTGATGCCCGGTGCCCCCCCGTCGTCGTCCAATTGCACGACGATCTTGTGTTTCTCGCCAGCAGGCGCGACGCAACCCATCTGCGCAGCAGTCTCCTTAAACGCCTGGAGATTGCCGCGGTACTGGAGCTCATGCATGACGTCGAAGACGCCGTTGACGTAGAGGTCGTCCAGCGATTCGCCGAGCCCCAGTTCGCCTGCGAAGTGGGGCAGAATCTGCTCAGCAGTAGGTTCGGCCGGCTGCGCTAGGAGTTTGAGCTTCGCGCCAGGCACCGCCTCATGCTCCACAACCGCGAGCCATAGCTTGGGCGCGGCGTGCCCTGGGGCCATGGGCTTCACAACTTCTGTGCGCTGAGCGAACGCCTCGCGCAGTGCCGCCGACTTCTGCAGCAACTTCCCCAGCTCGGGTTCGCTGCCATCGAGCGTCTCGTCACGGATGGCGCAAAGATAGTGCTCGAGATCGCACACCATTTCGAGCAAGCGCAGATCGAGCGGATTCGCTCTCAGTGGCCGATCGACGTAAGCCAGCCAATCACACTCAGGGCAGCGGCCGACAGGTGACGGGTCACCCGGGGTCAGTGCGCAATCTTCGATTTCGTCGACAGCATCGGCGGTGCCCGTCCAACCGCATGCCTCGCAGGTGCATGGTGTATTGTCGGCGTCTTCAACTTCCGCCACTAGATATGGTCCTGTTGTCATGTCTTGAATCTCCTTTTTCGCATAATCGGCTCTGCAATGAGCCGTCGCGCTGATTTCGGGTATAGGCAGCCAGGTAGCTGGGCTGCCTTGGCGGGGTACAAGCCTTTCTTGAGGCGGCAGCCGTGGGCATGTCGCAGCGTCGGCGTTGTGTAAGGGGTAGCAAGACGCCCGGAAATAAAAAAGCCGCACGCGGCGGCTCCTGGGGGGGGTGTTCGGCAGGTAGAGTAGCGCTCAGAAAAGTCCGAGTTGCTCGATCATCGGGCCGTTCGTGGCTTCCTCGCACCGGGGAACCTGAACCTCTGGCTCGGGCAGGATCGAGCCGTCGTAGCGGGTGAGTTGCTTGAACCGCTCCACAATGTCCGCTTGTTCTGATCTCGAAGCACGCTGGGCTCGCTGAAAGTCAACGCCGATCGCCTCGATGAGATCCGGCGGGAGGCACAGAATCAGCGCTACGGCATCTTCGTTGTGCAATCGATAGAACCAGCGCACAACACATCGACCACCCAGTGCGTCCTGCGGCGGATCGCTCTCGAAGCGTGATAATTCCATGAATTCAACCTCGCAAACACGTCCGCTGGCAGGCTACTCGGCGAACGCGAACGAGCCAAGGAAACAGTTCAAACCGGCTGGCGCGTATGAGGCACCAGGGGCTCAAGTCGAGCGGTCGAACTCACCTGGCGGTGACCGATCCACGCACCTACGGTGGACAGTGATTCTCCGGCCGCCAATTGCCGAATGGCAAACGCGTGGCGCATGCGCCGCGGACTTTCAGCCGACTTGTTCCCAAGGACAGCTTGCGTGGCCCTCTTGCAGATCTTCCAGGCGCTGCTCACATCCAGTGGACCATCGTCCTTCCCCGGGAACACAAAGGGGTCGTCGTGCGAGCGCGCCCATTCCCTAAGTGCTTGGGCCGCCGCTGCATTCAAAGGGGCTGAACGGACGACGGTATCGAATGCGTTTCGCACCAAGATCCAAGGCACAGCCTCATCCAGATGCAGATCCTCGCGCCGCAAGCGTACGGATTCGCCCGTGCGCAGTCCGGCGCCGAGGTAGAGCAGTGTCAGGGCACGGTCTCTAGGGTCAAACGATTCGAGCGCAGCGCTGAGGTTGTTCTCGCGCACCGGCGACAAGGTCGCTGGGGCGGGCTTCTCTGGGATCGCCGCCTGCTCCAGCACAGCCGCGGCAGCGCTTTCCTGCCCAAGCACTTTGGCGAGAAGTTGCAGGTAACGTCGCCGTGACGTCGGCGAGAGCTTCAGTCGCTCAAGCGCCGACTCGATCTCGACCACGCCTGGCGATTCAGAGCCCGAGAGCTCTCGGCAAAGACTCCGCCACATCGCGCCATAGACCTTTCGAGAAGCGTCAGAGATCCCGCTGCCTTCTTCTTCTCGACGAAGAATCCACTGGTCGAATTGACTCTGTTTCATTGCTGGCCCCACCGCTCAGTCATTGCAATTCGAATTCTAGCTAAGAAACTGAAAATATGTATAGCTCGGAGATTAACCAGGGCATTCCATTAACGAAATAGCGAAAATGGAATGCCCTTGCTTTTGAAAGCCCCATTTCTCAAAAAAGAGGCGTCGCAGACCCGCCGGAGGCCCATGGACCTGACTTTCGCGTTCGCTTCTAGCGAAGGCGGAAGGCAGGCGACAAGCCGCGACTTATCCACGGCCGCAGGCGGTGGGTAAGTCGGGAAAGGCGCGTCAGGGTAGGGCGCAGACGCGGGTCGCAGCCGGCCTTTGTTTCTCGTTTTGCCGTTGCGATCTTTCGTGGCATTTTGTGGTTTAGCCGCCCAGTGTTGCGGCCGTCTTTCTGGAGCCTTGCGTGGGAATCGATTCGAGTCTTGGGGAAATCGTGCTGGTCACAGGGGCGTCGTCAGGGATTGGCCGCCATGCGGCCTTGGCGTTGTCGCGCCGTGGTTATCGCGTCATTGCCGCTGTGCGGAATGAAGCCGACATTCGTGATCTGCGGGCTGAGGGCTTGCTGGATGTGTTGCAGCTCGATTTAAAGGTGGCTGAGAGTGTCGATCAAGCGATTGCGAAGCTGCTGACGTATGGCACCCCGTATGCGCTTATACACAATGCCGGGTTCGGCCTTTACGGTGCAGTAGAGGATCTGTCGCGCGAAGCCATAGAAGAGCAATTTGCCGCAAATCTCTTTGGCGCTCACCAGCTCAATCATGCGTTGCTGCCTCGGATGAGAGGGCGGGGAAGCGGTCGAATCGTATTCGTGAGCTCAGTGCTCGGTGTTGTTGCAATGCGGGGACGTGGGCTCTATGTGGCAAGCAAGTTCGCGATGGAGGGGCTTGCAGATACGCTGAGACTGGAGCTCTACGGCAGTGGCCTCCACGTCAGTTTGATCGAGCCAGGCCCGATCGAAACCCGTTTTCGCGCAAACGCTCACGCCGCGTTGATGCGGCATGTTGACGTGCCTTCGAGCGCTCACCGCGAATTCTATCGGACGTTCATCGCAGGGCTTGCGGCGCCGCGTTCGGCGAACCGATTCGTATTAGCCGATGACGCCTGCTTGGAATCCGTTCTCCATGCCCTCGAGGCTGCGCGGCCCGCGGCACGGTACCGCGTGACGGCGCCGGCAAAAGTCTTTCCGTTCCTCAAGCGGATCTTGCCGACGGCTGTGCTCGACTGGGTGCTCCGGAAAGGCTAAGAGAATGTTCACGGGGTCGGCCGAGTCCACCGAATGGTGCCACGGCCCCGGTCTTCCTGGATGCGTTTGCGGACGCGCTCGTCGACGACGCCGTTTGCTCGTTTGGCTGCGTCCTCGAGGTCGGGTTGTGCGCCTTCGCAATCGGAAGCTGCCGATCCGGATTGTGCCGCACGCTGGTGGCAGCCCAGTCGCTCCAGAAACTGGATCGAAGCGGCGAAGGACGAGTTGCTGCCCGGTTCGTTGTCGAGTGCTGCAGAGCCGGCAAGTGATTGTGCGGAAGCTGCGGTCGTGACTGTCACGGCCAGGATGAATACAAGTGGGTACTTCAAAATGAGTCCTCCTCGAGTTTCGGGAAGTTTGGGTAGTCGGGGAAACGGCTTTGGAGTTCGTGCCACGCCTCCGACCGCCAAAGTTGCAGGAACTGGAGACCTTCGCGCTCGTTGAGGGACCGGGCGAAGCTCAGCGCCTGCTCGAGTTCTGTGCAGGCGGTGTGAAATTGATAGGCAAGCTCCAGCACGTCGAACTGCTGAGACGGGAGCGTCATCGGTGAAAAAAGCGTTCGTTTGCAGCCAGACCGACCGTTGCGTCGGTGTGAAGCCACCCCAGCTTCTGGAAAAGACTCAGGCCGGTCGGCGTCACTTTCCATCCTTGCTTGCCGGCCCGTGACTCATACGGTTCGACAAGGAAAGCGGGAATCGGGGCGCAGTGTGCGATCGGGATTCGGCACACGAGCGAGAGGCCGATCAGGTCGTCCTGGAAGATCTGGACAATCGCTGCCTCGGCGTCTCTCGCCACCAGCTTCCCGATGCGGCCGACATCCTCCGCTCTGACGCTTCGGGCCTGGTTGCGTGGGTGCAGCATGACGAAAGCGCCGAGTTCGAAAGGGTCGTTTGGCATGAGCGGGTAACTGAAGGGCAAAGGCGCTCTTATGCCGCCCGATGCTGCGCAGGCGGGAAAATGTGGCTTGCAATGATCTGCAAGGTGCGTCGCTCATTCCACTCGTTGACCTCCAGTCTGCCGTGCACCAGAACCGTCTCGTACTCGGGGAGGACGTGGTTGAAGAGGATGACATCGACCAGTTTTCCGCCGACATCGATCGTAAGCTTGGTGTGCTTTTCCTTGAGGAGCCGGATTGCCTTGACTCTGCCTTCGGTCAGGAAGGTCGGAGGTGGGAATGCCTGCCCCCAGACCGCCGTCGTCATCCAGGCAGCATCGTCCAGGTTAAGGTCCTCCGCCGTAAGGGGGCCGTCGTGGATGATTACCTCTGCGAGGTCCTCGGGTTTCAGCACGGATCTGCAGTAGCGCTCGAAGGCCTCCTTGAATGCGTCGAGCAAGTCCGCATGCAGGGTAAGGCCTGCCGCCATCGCGTGACCGCCAAAGCGAACGATGGCGCCGGGAAGCTCGCGGTCCACCGCCGCCAGTGCGTCTCGAATGTGCAGCCCTGTGATCGAACGGCAGGAACCCTTCAGGCACGCGTCCGCTGTGGCTGTGAAAACGACCGCGGGACGGCGGTACTTCTCCTTCAGTCGGCCCGCCACGATCCCCACGACGCCCTCGTGCCAGCCGGGATCCGCCACCACGAGGCTGTAGGTGTCGCCGGCAGTGATCGTCTCGGCGATCGCGTCGGCTTCTTTCTCGACGGAGGCCTGAACTTCCTTCCGGCTCTTGTTCGTTTCGTGCAGCGACTTAGCCAGACGCATCGCATCTTCATCGTCATCCGTGCATAGGCATGCAATGCCGACCGCCGCGTCCTCGAGGCGGCCGGCGGCATTGATCCGCGGGCCGACGCAAAAGCCCAGGTCGCCTGCTGTCGCCTTGGCGGGGTCGCGATCGGCCGCCTCGAAAATCTTGAGAATGCCAGCGCAGGCACGCCGTGCCCGGATGCGCTCGAGGCCCACTTGCACGATGATGCGGTTGGTGCGATCCAGCGGAACGAGATCGGCGATCGTGCCTGCCGCCACCAGGTCGATGAGGGATACGAGGGAGACTTCTCCGCGCGGATCCTGGCGCTCGCGATAGAGGCGGCGCAGGCCCGCCAGCACGTAGAACATCACCCCGACGCCTGCCAGGTTCTTGCTGGGGAAAGCACATCCAGGCTGATTGGGGTTCACGATGGCTGCGGCCGGCGGCAACGTCTCGCCGGGGAGGTGGTGGTCCGTGACGATCACCGGCACCCCCGCTTCGTTTGCGGCGGCAATGCCATCGTGCGACGCGATTCCATTGTCGACCGTCAGCAGCAGCCCGGGCCGCAGGAGCTTGACGCGCTCGAACAGCGCCGGGCTCAACCCATAGCCCTCGGTGAAGCGGTTCGGTACCGCGTAGAGGACCTTCGCTCCGAAAAGGCGTAGGCCGCGCAGCGCTACGGCGCACGCTGTCGCCCCGTCAGCGTCATAGTCCGCCACAATGCAAATGCGATCGCCGTTTTGGATCGCTTGGGCAAGGAGTTGGGCTGCGGCTTCAAGTCCAAGCATGCCGTCTGGCGGTGGCAGTTGGGAAATCGACAGCGCCTCCTGTGCCGGCTCGCCACGAGATGTGAGTAGCCGTGCTTTCAGGGGAAGACGAGCGGCCTCAGGGGAAGGGAGTGGCCGACGTTCGAATCTGGGTGTGTTCATCGTGTCCGCGTTGCTGTTCTTTCAGACAGCCTAGCAAAGCGCACTCGGTGACAGAAACATACTGCGCCTAGTGCTTCATTAACGCTTTGAGATGCGTAACAAGGTATCTTGCCGGTCCGCGCACGACGGAAACGTCGCGCTCTGGGAAGCAGAAGTCGAGCAGCCTGCTCAGCCAGGTATGCCGTGCATGGGGCAACCAGAGCACGGCAGCCCGGGCCCCAAGGCGTTCCTTCTGTCTCAGAACCTGATCACGCGCTTTGCGCTCGCGGTCCCGATCCCTGAGTCGACAGCGCCAGTAACCGAAGGACTTAACTTCTATTGCAGCGATATTGCCCAGGTTTCTGACCACAAGATCAACGTCAGCCCGGCCGATCCTGACGTTCTGCTCGGTATCGAACCCAGCCTCTTCGAGCTGTCTGACCGCGAGCGGCAGGTGTTTGGCTTCGACTGCCTGGCCGTGTGCGCGTGCTTGCGCACGCTTGAGCCAGGCAAGCCCTAGCGCCGAGACAGCGAGACTGACGGCTGCCGAAGGGAGCGCCCAGACGGCCGGCGCGTAGAGCGAGCCCACAAGCCCTATGGCGCCTGCAGCAGTGAGGGCGAATCCCTTGCGGCGTTGTACCGCCCAAGGGCGGAAGGGGGCACGAGCGCTCACGCTCAGGCCGGTTGCTCTGGAAAGTCGGACTGGGTTACGTCGATCGCCTTGTGGAACGCTTCCCGGACGCACGCTTCCGAGCAGCCCATGAGCAAAGCATCCTCCAGTGCATCCTTGACCAGTTGCTGTAGCTCCTCGAGATTCTCGCCGAGGATTTTGAGCTTTTCGACACAGGCGATCGGATCGCCGTTGGGTTTGAGCCAGAGCGGAGTGGGCATGGCTAGGGGATGGCTGTGGACGGTAGCCTCACCCTAGCAAATTGAGCGTGAAGAAAGAAATGCAAGCAGCAGAAGCAATGTGTTCTGGCACCACGCTTTAGTAAATTGTGGCGCCTTTATGCAACGGCTCATGCTCAGAACCTATGGATATGCGCTATAGGGTCTCGATTAAATCCAGTTCGATGCGTCTCCCCTCTTTCAGCAAGTCGAACAGGAAGCCCGTATAGGCCGCCATCGTCTGCGGATCCTTCAGCAAAAGCGCCGCGATGTCGCTGTGAGACCGCATGGCTCGCACCACTGCCTGTGTCACGGCGCCCGGTAGGTTGCCTTTCATCGCCAGATCCTTTTCGGAGTTCTGGATCTGGGCCATGACCAGTGCGTTGTCCGAGAGGATGGAGAGGGTCTGTTCTGCGAATACCACACGATCCTTGAGCGGTGTCGTCTCTCCGAAAAGATCGTTGAGGCGTTCAATGATCTCGACCAGGTAGACGGGAACTCCAACTGCCCCCCCGCCACCGCCGGGGCCCACCGGTTGGACGGGCTGGGGCTCGGGCGCCGACATCTGATCCTTCTTGTCCTTGATGTCGTAGCCGGTCAGGACAAGACCATTGAGGTCCACGGCGTCGGGCGACACCCCTTCAAGGCGTTTGGCGAGGAGTTTGGCGAAGGCGGCGAAGGCCTCGAGCTCCGGGTCGCCCAGATCCAGGAGCTGAGCCACGTAGTTGTAGGTGCGCACGAACCGGGCCAGATCCGATTTGAAGCCAAGGAGGTTTCCCAACGCATCGGCGGCCTCCTTACGGGCGAAGTCGGCCGCTTTCATGCCATCTGCGTTCCCGAGTGCATGCGCCTTCTGGAAGGCGGTCTCGGCCGCTTCGACATGCTTGCGCGCCTCCTTCAGTGCGGCGTTGAATCGGTCGGTGGGTTCCTGGGTCGCGGCGTACAGCGCCTGGTGTTCAGGCTCCTTAGCCGAGGTGAGGGTCTTGATGTTGGAGAAACGGGCTTTCTGGAAGGCTTCGATGTGCTCGCGATCGTAGAACGGTGCCGCATCGAGCCGCCCCTTGATCGTGTAGATGATGTTCGGGTCCTGCACTTCATTGATCACCGCGCCTGCGTCGTACTTCGCAAACGCTGCCCGGATGCTGTCCGGCTCATTCACGAAGTCGATCACGAAGGTCGTGTCCTTGCCCGGCGCCGTGCGGTTCAAGCGCGAGAGCGTCTGCACGATCTCGACGTCGTTGGCGATCTTCTTGTCAATGTACATCGCCACGAGCTTGGGCTGATCGAAGCCCGTCTGGAACTTGTCCGCCACCAGCATCACCCGGTACTCCGGCCGATCGAACGCGATTCGGAGATCCGCGCTCTTGGCGTCAGGGTTCATGGACGCTTCAGTGAATTGCTCACCCTCATCGACGATGAAGGTATCGCCTGCGAGCTGCGGGTCGTTGGCGTGCATGGCATCCTTGCCCGTGACGGTGCCGGAGAACGCCACCAAGGCCCGGATACCCGCGTGCTCGGGGTGCTTTGCGAGATAGGCATCGAAGCCCTTCTTGTAGCGCACAGCAGCGGCCCGCGAGCTCGTGACCACCATTGCCTTGGCTTTGCCATCGAGCAGGTGTGCGACGTTGCTCGAGAAGTGCTCGATGATGAATTGCACCTTCTGGGTGACGTTGGTCGGATGCAGGGCCATCCAGCGCGCAAGCGCCCGCTTGGCGGCTTTGCTGTCGACCCGCTTATCGTCCAGCAGCTTCTTGCTGAGATTGAAGGCGGTCTTGTAGGGCACGTATCCTTCAAGCACATCGAGAATGAAGCCTTCCTCGATCGCCTGACGCATGGGGTATTGGTGAAACGCCTTCGGGACGTTCTCTTTCGAGGCAGGCTGAGACGGATCCGTCGGTCGTCCGAAGAGCATCAATGTGCTGTGCTTCGGCGTCGCGGTGAAGGCAAAGTGGGAGACGTTCTTGGGGCGCACGCGTGACTTCTGGATCTCCGCCAGGAGCTCTTCGATCGTCATCGACTCCATGGTCTCTTTCGACTGGAGCGCAAGGGTGGCTTGCAGCTTCGAGGCTGTGGTGCCGGTCTGCGAGGCATGCGCTTCGTCGATGATCACCGCGTAGTTCTTCTGCTTCAGTGACTTCTCGGTGAGGATCGCCTCGATGGCATAGGGAAAGGTCTGGATCGTCACGACGATGATCGGCACGCCTTTGAGGAGCGCTTCGGAGAGCTGCTGGCTCTTCGATTTCGAGCCCTTGTCGCGATCAATGGCCGCGATCAGGCCCTTTTGGTGATCGAGTTGCTGTACGGCATCTTGAAGCTGGCCATCAAGGACGGTTCGGTCCGTGACGATGATCGCTGCGTCGAACAATGGCGTGCCATCGTCATGACGCAGCTTGATGAGGTCGTGCGCCGTCCAGGCAATGGTAGAGGTCTTGCCAGAGCCCGCACTGTGCTCGCACAGGTAAGCCTGTCCGGGCCCCTTGGCCTGGGCATCGGCGATCATGGCATTCACCGCAGACCACTGATGAAAGCGCGGGAAGATCAGGGTCTCCTTCTTGCTCCAGTTGCCCTTCAGATCGACGACGTCCTTCTTCTCCACGTATATGAAGTTGTGGAAGATCCTGATCCACGCATCGCGCTTGCAGACGTCCTCCCAGAAGTAGGCAACGGGGTACTCACCATCGGCTCGTGCCGGATTGCCGGCATGGCCGTCCTTGCCACGGTTGAAAGGCAGGAAGAAGGTGTTCTGGCCATCGAGCTTGGTGGCCATCCGAATGTCGGACTCCGACATCGCGAAATGGACGACCGCGCCGCGCTTGAAGCTCAAGAGCGGTTCTCTGCGCTTTGTCTTCGGATCGAAGGGCAGGCGGTCATTTTTGTACTGCTCGACCGCCGCATCGGCCGACTGGGTAAAGTCGGTCTTCACCTCGACGGTGGCGACCGCCAGGCCGTTGAAGAAGAAGACCAGATCGATCGCAAACTCGCGGGCCGGGTGGTACTTGAGCTGAGGGACTACGCGCAGCCGGTTCGCGGCATAGCGTTTCAGGACCTTCTCGTTGCGCTTGTCCTCGGGCGCAGCCTCCGAGAGATCGATGTGCCCGCAGCCGGCGATCGCGAAGCCGCGGCGCAGCGTGTGGATGGTTCCCTTTTCCTCGAGAGCTTGCGCCAGGCGAGCCATTAGGACCTCAGTCGCCCTGGTGCCGTTGGCGGCCACGAGCTTCTTCCACTTGTCGTCCTGCGTGTCCTGGAGCCAGGCGACCAGATCCTCTGGATATAGGGCGTGCTCAACGTTGTAGCCGGCGGTCGTGCCGACGAGCCAGCCTTGCGCCTTGAGCTTCTCGACGATGTAGGCCTCGAAATGCTTTTCGTGGTGCGCGGTGTCGATCATGCGGCCTCCCGGACGTCAATCTTGCCGGTGACGGCGGCGGTGATCAGTGCAGCGCGGTGTTCCGTCAGGAGTTCGATGCTGCGTTCGGTCTTAAGAATGAGCCGATCAATGCGCGCGAGCTTAGCGTTCACGTAATCGACAATTGACCTCTGTTCTTCGAGCGGAGGAACAAAAACACGAAGACCGGATAGAGACTCCCTGTTGATCTTCGGCATAGCCACGCGATCAGACTCAAGAACTGCCCATGCAGTAAAAGGTGCGGAAAGCATTAAATAGAAAAGCCACTCAGGAGTAGCCATCTCTGAGCAATTCATGGGATACATATCTGCGCTACACAGGCAATCGCATGGTGCAATCACAACTTTGGCGAGCGCCGGGCGAATCTTGGAGTAAATAACCGCGCCTTGCTTGCACGTGTACTTACCGCTCTCCGCATTCTGCTCGGCTGCGGTCTCTTGCGCCAAAAGTCTCCCCGTGCCCGACTCAACGTGATTGGGCGCGACCAAAACCATATCGCGATACGGCGGGTCTCTTGGATCGACGAGACCTTCTGTGACTCGAGCAACAAAGTTAAACTTCACGCTTGACCAGTGCTTCGGGATCGCTCCGATCCATTCTTCGCCCGAATCCCTCATTTGCACCGAGTCATCCAACCCCTTCGTCACCGCCTTGGTAATGAAGGCCTGCCGCTTCTCCTTCAAGAGTTCGATGAAGCGGGTTTTCTTGGCGATCAAGGTGTCGATACGCGAGGTTTTCACATCGAGTGACTCTAAAATCTCGGCTTGTTCTTCAGGTGGCGGGACAGGAATATGAATCGACGAAACATGCTCCCAACTTGCCCGAGGCATTTTTGCGCCATCACAGCCAGCATCGATGTGCTGAGTGACATCGTGGGTGAGCAACCATCCATGAAGCCATTCCGGCTTGACCAAACCTTTTGACTCCACATCAAGAACCAGAAACTCCGTCGAGCAGGCGCCCTCTCCCTGGGCTACGATGGCTTTTTTCAGATAGGGCCTCAGCTTTCCATACAGTACATCTCGATCTCTAAAGATGGATACGGTCGAATCGTCTGACTTCCTCGAACTCCCGGCTGTAGGTCGATAAAAGCCAGACCCGGACTCAACATCTTCCAAGCCGATATAGAGGGCTCCAGTCGGAAGTTCAGTTTGCCTTGCATTTCGTAGCGTCGAAATCGCCTTGATTCGCGCAATTTGCCAGTGGATAGGGATGTCTCCAATCCAAGTAACGCCCGAACGCTTTCTCTCCTGCAGGTGATTATGCTGGCTCATTCCGTCACCTCATCCAGAATCTCGCGGATCTCTGCCTCGATCGCCTTCAGGTCGGCATCGATCTCATGGAGATCGCGCGGGGGCTGGTATTCATAGAAGTACCGGTTGAAGTTGATCTCATAGCCCACCAAGCCGACCTGGCCATCGTAGTCATCAGCGTACGACTCGTCGATCCAGGCATCCGGCGCATGTGGCAGGACTTCCTGGGCGAGGTAGTCATGGATGTCCTGGCCGAGCGGCACGTTCTCGTAATCGGTGAGTTGGTCGTCCGGGACGGGGTCGCCGTCCTTGTCGAGGACGATGTCGCCGTTGGGATCGCGCTCGCCGAAGGCGTTGATGAACGCCTTGATGAAGGCCTTGGCGACCTTGCCGATCGCGGCTTCCATCTGGGGCGCCGAACCGCAGAAATCCTCGGCCCAGCCGTAGGCGCAGGTTCTGCCGAAGAGAGGCAAGATCACTTTCTCCCAGGCGGCTTGTTGCTCCTCAGTGAGCTTGCCCCAAGCCTTCTCCTCCTGCAGGCGGTCCAGGCCTTCCTGGTTGATGTGCAGCGCCATGCGAAGCGGACGCAGCACCTTGATGCGGCGGTAGCCGAACTCACGGTAGTCGAAGATCCGACTTTCTTTCGTCGGCTCGAAGGCCGAGTACATCTCGACGATCTCTCGGATCTGGTCGGGGCCGATCTGCTTACGCTTGTTGCCCTCGTTCTTGCGCATGGCAATGAAGTGGTTCGTGGCGTCGATGAGCTGAACCTTGTTCTGGCGATGCTCAGGCTTTTTGTTCGACAGCGCCCACAGGTAGGTCCCGATGCCGGTCCGGAAGAAGATCTCGGTCGGAAGCGCAATGATCGCTTCCACGAAATCGTGCTCGAGCAGATAGCGCCGGATCTCGGACTCCCCAGAGCCCGCACCGCCATTGAAAAGAGGCGACCCTGACAGGACGATGACCCCTCTGCCACCGCCACGCTCCGGCGATTCGAACTTGGCGACGAGGTGCTGCAGGAAGAGCATCGAGCCGTCGCTGATGCGGGGCAGTTTCGGGCCGAAGCGACCGTCGAATCCCTTCTCGCTGTGCTCCTTCACGACGGCATCCTGGTCCTTGGCCCACGGCTTGCCGAAGGGCGGGTTCGAGACACAGTAGTGGAAGCGCTCAGCCCCGTGCTGATCACTCGAGAGCGTACTGCCAAGCTTGATGTTCTTCGAGAGGTCTCGCCCCGGGTCGGATTGCAGCGTACGCAGCAGCATGCTCGTGAGCGCTACCGCGTGGGTCTCGGGCTCGAGTTCCTGGCCGTAAGGCACCAGCGTCGGTGCAATCTTGAAACGGTCGCGCAGGGCGTCGACGTGATCCATGCCGTCGGTCAGGAAACCACCTGTACCGCAAGTGGGGTCGTACATCGTGCGGATCAGCCCCGGGTTCTCCTCGAAGAGGTGGTCGTCAGGGTCGAGCAGGACTTCGATCGCCAGGTGGACGACGTCGCGCGGCGTCATGAAGTCTTCGGCCGCCTCGTTCACCTCGGCGCCGAAGCGTCGAATCAGGTGTTCATAGACGTTGCTCATGACGCGATCGGGCACCACGGAAGGGTGCAGATCGATCGCTGCGAAGTTCTGGCAGATGCGGTAGAGCAGGCCCGCGCGGTCCATCCGCGCGATGGTGTTGAGGAAGTCGAACTGCTCGAAGATCACCCGGGCGTTGCTCGAGAACTTGGCGATGTAGTCCTCGAGGTTTGCCCGAGTTCGCGTGCCACCCAGGGTGGCGAGGCTGTACTCGGATGCGTTGTAGAACGGGAACCCAGTAACCTGGGAAAGCACCATCTCGAGATCGATCGGCTTGTCCGTCATCGCGCGGATGGTGTCGTGAACCGCGTCTCGAGTCGGCTCCAGCACACACTCGAGGCGGCGAAGGAGCGTAAAGGGCAGGATGATTTTGCCGAACTCGACGTGCTTAAAATCCCCCCAGAGGTCGTCGGCGTTCTTCCAGATGAAGTTTGCAAGCGTGGAGTCGTTGGTGTTGTTGTTCATGGCGTGATGGAAAGGGAATTTAAAGGTTCTCGTTTGCCGAATGAGGGCGCGACTGTCACAGCCGGAGCCGGTTTTCCTCTTCAAGAACCCAGGCTTCATCGAAGAAGTCGTAGGGCACACCCAGACGGTCGCAGAGTTGCTCCATTGTGTCGCACTGCCTCGGGTTCTTTTGCGGCCGAACGCTGCCCGTGCGCCCTATGCCGGCGTAGAAGTAGCGAGTAACGAGGCGCAGGGGCTGTAGATCCTGCGCCGAGATCTCGAGCAGGGCGGCATACAACGTTTCGTGACTGTCACGCGCTTCGCCGCGAACCACGTATCCTTCGCGATGGTGATCCGCGAAGAAGTCGCTCACGACTTCCTCAGCCGTTGTTTCGGCGGAGATCTCGAAGATCTCTGACTGGGGCGGGCTGAGGAAGCGAATGCGATAGGCCGGCATGGCGAGTAGGGGGAAAAGCCGATGGGCCGATGGTGCCCCGGCGGAGCCCAGTTGTCCAAGAAACGTGAGAGGCTGAGCGGAAGGTTTTCGGATGTGATGACTATGCAGGATCGATGCGGCGCCGTTCAAGAAAAGATCTGTCCTTGCCGCCGGACGGGCTCGGGGCTGGCCACAGAACCCCGTAGCCAGCCCGAAGCCCTGGAGGCTATCCGTGTTTCCGTTGCGGTCAAGGGTTCGCTGCGCCGGGCTGCGCCCGCCCTTGACCGCAACGGAAACACGACGGAACGAGCGGTCGAGGAGCGCCTGTCCTGATGGGGACGGGCTCCAAGGCGGAAGCGACCTGTTCGGCTTTAGCGCTTTCGGCCCTCTGCGATTGCGCGTGCGAGGTGTATCCCGGGATCCCCCTGCACGTTCAGGTCGAACGCGTTTTCGTCGATCGCAATCGCGAGCCGCGAAGCTCGCTCACCAGCGCTGCCGGCAAGGGCCGCAGCCGCTTTGTTGAGCGCCTTGCCGATCACGTCACCTTCGGTAGGCGCTCCAACGGCCTGATGCAGGGCGTCCCCGCCGTAGTACACCAGCGCGAAGCCGTGCAGGCGAAGAAGGCGTAAGGCCTGGCCGAAGGCTTCTGGGTCGAGATTCTGGGTGGTCATCGGGGTTCGCGCGAGGCTGGCTGAAGGCCGCACACGGGCACGACCACCGGCTCCCCGGCTTTGTACATGCCTCCGCCAGGCATCCGAAGATCCTGGTCGAAACAGACGCGGGCGGTGTTCTTGCCGCGCTCGAGGACGGTGCACGCATGCCGGTCAGTGCCGTTGTACGTGTGCCACTTGAAGATGGCGCGAGCTTGCATGGTGTTCTCCTTCACTGTTCCGATGGCCGGCATCGCCCGGTCATGTCCTGCTCAAGTGCACCGCTTCGAAGCATCGCCAACACGGGTCGCTGATCGAGCGATTGTGGCTCGCCTTCGATGTCAGTGAGCACGTACCGGCCGGTCTTGCTGTCCAGGCTCAGGCGGCCCCCTGCTTGCAGTTGCTCGAGGAGCCGGGATTGCGCGGTGCTGACGGCAGGCATCACGGAGGCGGTTCTCGTCATTCGGTGGGGACGATGGCAGCGGGCAAGACCGCTGAGGTTGGATTGAGCAAGCGCTCGAGTTCGTTGCCGCTGAATTCGAGTGTGACCACCGCCGTCGAACGAAACTCGCCGGAAGCTTCTGCCTTTGCCTGCTCAGCAGGGAGATAATCGGGATTCTCGTCTTGTCCGTACTCTGTCATACACGTAAGGCTCTCGGGTGCATACTGGCCGGGGTAGCGTTCTTTGCGCTGCGCGAAAAGGACGTGGAGTTTCACGGTGAGCTCCTAGGTGGCGCTGTGTTAATCGAAGGCAGTGCATGCACTCTGAATGAGAGCCTCAGAAGAGCGCAAAGGTTTCGCCAATGGCGGTTGCCTGCAGTAGGGAAGGAAGGGGCGAGGGGGGCGGCTGTAGCTCGGGGCACTTGCGGTGCTTGTGCCCTGGATCCGCCCAACCAAAGAGCGCCGCCTCGGCCTCGCGCGCACGCAGGGTGGGAATCGTCAGCGTTGCGAAAACGGCGCGAGCGGCTTCCTCTGCGAGCGCTTCGGCCGCCTTCAAGGACCAGTCTTCCTTCATCAGGCCATACTTGATGACGCTCGCCAGGCCCTCTTCCGTGTGAGGGGCTTCCTTCGCCGCGGCATGGCCAAGACGAAGTGCAAGCACGGAGGCTTCGGAACTCATGCTGCAACCTCGAAACGCATGACCTTGGAGATGAGGTACCCGACGCCCGCGATCTTGTGCTCGTGCTTCGGGGCGAAAGATCTCAGATGAGCACGAACCGTCCGATCCAGGTCCTTGCTCGCGTCTTCGAAATTCTCGACGAAAAAGCACTCGCCATCGGGAAGGTCGGATTCGAAAAAAATCGCGCTGGCCAGTCGAGTGTATTGGTTGCCGCGTTTGAACGCGTCCGGAATTTCGTCCCACGGGGGAAGGAGCCGAGTGGTCCCGAATACGCATTCAACGTCGGTGGTCGACGAGAGGTCAGCGAGGGTCAGCGTGTACATGGCGTGGTTCCGGTTGCGAGGACATGGCGATAGTTTCGCAAGACGGCCGCCAAAGCCAAAATAAAGTGGCTCCTTTGTCAGATCTGGAAAAGACTGAGGCTGGAACACCCCAGCCGACCGGTCATGCCTTCTTCAACCAGGCCATCAGTTCTGGAGGAGGAGGCGGGCAGTCCCCTACGGGCTGGCCCGTCATCTTGTGACGGAACTCGCTGGCCAGGCGAAAGGCCTCCTCGTAGCCGTGCGTGAGGACAGACCAACTGCGACTGCGCTGGTGGGTGCCCTCCATATAGCTGGCCCGCCATGAAAGATAGACTCCTCGTCCCTTCCGGCGATCCGCATGGAGGGTTATCCCGATGTACGGGGCCGTCTTGTCCTTGTGCTTGAGATTGCGTCGCTGCTCGGTGAGCAGGTGCGGCTGATGTCGCGCAGCGATCTGGTCGCGAAACTTTTGAGCTTCGACCAGTGCCGCGTCACGCCCCCCGTAGGTCGCATCGCCGAAGTAGACCTGAATGGGCTTCGCGAGGCCCCGGGCGTATTGCACGCGCCAGTGCCGCTCGGTCTCAGATCGGGTGATGTAGCGCAGCGCTGGCGACTGGGTGAATCGGCTGTCGGTCATTGCGGTATTGCAGGGTTGAATGGGAACACTCCGCCCCGAAAGCTCAGATCGGGGGTCGGCCGTGGTGGGCGCGGCGCTCGCAGGCATCCTTGAGATCAAGCAGCGCCTCAAGTAAGGCGTCAAGGAGGTGCCCTTCCAGATAGAGGCTGACCCGCGGGGCGTTCTTGTCGGGCGTGGTAAGCGTGAGGCGGAAGTCCTGGCCCTTGCCGACTTCCGTGAGCGCAATCGACTCGAGGGTGCCAACGGTATGGCGGTAGGGGATCGTGCGCTCGAACCGTTCAGTGCTCATCTGCGTCGCTCAGCTCGCGTGCGATTGCGGGAATGAGCGCAATCCATTCGGGGCCGGTGCGTTCGATGGCCTCGGCCAAGGTGTAGCCGATGCTTGCCAGCCAGTCTGCACGGTTGAGGACGAGCGCAACCGCGACCTTCTCCCCCGTCGATTGCACTGCCCATGCGTCGCGACCGCCTTGCTTCGCGTCACGAGCCTTGGCGATCAAGTGCCGATACTCGAGATCCTTCATCTTTCCTCCTTGCTCAGGAGGCCATCGTTCGCGGCCCGTGGGAGCGACCGAGCCGACCCTGCACTTCGTCAGGCATCATCAGTTCCGCCTGTTCGATGGTTCTGGCGGCAACGTCGACTCGGCAGTTCGCGACAGCCGTGAATTCTGAGGTATTGAGCATGATGGCGACAATGTCGTACCGATCCGGGTGGGCGCGAGCAGGGACTGAAGCGTCGGGGGCCTCCCATGCTTCGAATACATGGGCCACCATCGCCCAGCGCTCGAGCATGCGGGCCCTGAGCCTGGGCACGTCCTCGACGTTGTTGACGAGGAGCACATTTACACCTGTGGGCTTGCCGTTCTCGAAGTCGATCCCGATGAGCTCGTGATTGACCCCGCCCGTCTTGGTGAAAACCGCCTCGACCATGCCATAGATCAAGTCAAAGGCTGCGGGAAAGGGATCCATCCCCAGCTTCTCGGAACGATCTGCTTCGGTAAGGGAGGTGAAGGGGGAAGTGTTATGCGCAGCCCGGCGTTTTGCTCCGCCCATTGCAGAGGTCCTTTGGATGGGTTGAGAAAGCTGAGTGTCCGCAGATCTGGCGGGGAGTGCAAGGAAAAAACGCGCTGCTTTTGAGTGGGAGGCGTCGGATCATAAGAAACGCCCCGGCAACGGTGTTGCGCGGGGCGAGATGAATTAAAGGAAGCACAAAGCAAGGTTACGCGTCAGCGTTCAGTCAGTCGGCGTAGAACCTTCCTGCGAAGGTTCATCGCCTTCGTTCGGGCATGAACCCACGATTCGAGGGCTTTGGCAGTGGCTTCCGCCTGGCGATCGGGTTCGGCGTAGCAGAGCGGCGAGTCTCCGGCCGCAATGGCTTGAGCGTGTTGGGATTTCGCCCATTCCTCAGGGGACGGAGACAGTACCAGAGAATACTGGAACACCAGCCCCATAAGGTTCTGAAAAATGCGCCTGTAGGGCGCCGCGATCGTGATGCTCCCGCCTTTCAAGCCCTCCTCGGTGTCTGCTTCGGCGCTCCGAGTGACTATCAACCCAAGCCACGGCTCCGAAGGAGGGGACTGGCGCCGTCGCTCCATCTCTCGATAGAGGCCAGAGAGCGCGTCAATGGCAAGGATCAGAAGGTGCGTCTGGGCGGGAGCGTTGGGGAGCGTCGTTCGAAAGATGCCAGCGTCTTCGTCATACTCGGTACGCAATCCTTCGTTGAGAGATCGTCTGAGATTGCGTAGAGCGTCCTCAATGGCTGCCCATAAGCAATCGTAGTCCTCGCCAGAAAGGACGATTGTCACGTCCTTTTCACTGTTCAACATCATGATGCGACTCCTTCTTGTAATGCGTCTTGATGGCCTATAGCCGCATATTCAAGCGGCGAATGAAGCCGCAAAAACCGCAGCGCCTTAGCAGCGAGAGGGTTGCCGAGTTGTGCCTGGTTGAACACGTGCACATGAGCCTCATCGTCATTGCGAAAGCGGTGCATCTCGTCGATGCGCTGCAGTTCGAACGGCCGATGGCCGTAGGGCTTGCCCTGAACGAGCGCTTCTTCGCTGCCCGGATCGCGGTTGGTGGCGAAAATGTCCCACCCATCGCCCATGGCTTGCGCGGAGTCATCGGCGCTCCAGGACTCACTTGAGCATGCGTCGGCTCGGTTCCGTTCAATGGCTGTGATCGTCGACATTGCGTTCTCCAGATTGCGCTGACGCTCAGCGCGATGGCCCATTGAGGAAGACAAGTCGCGCCTCGATCTCGGCGACCGCGACATCCAGGCCGTCTGTAAAGCCTGTCTCCTGAAATCGCTTGCTGAGGGCGGCGGTATCGACAACCCATTCAGTGGTCCCGTAAAGGTCCTTGACCGCCTTGTTCTGGGTGACAAGCCCCGGGAGCGGCACGGTCCTGCCGAAGTCTGCGGGGGAGCTGAAAGTGCGATTGGTGCTGCTAGGTGTGCTCATGGAGGTGCTCCGTGATAAAGGGGGGAAAGAGCGTCGGACTGACGTGCGACGCGCGGACGTTGCCTTTATGAAGGCGGGACATCGGGAGATATGCCTTCACTGAAGGAAGGGCCGTCCTGAAACCATCTCGGGGCAAGGGCATAGGACTCAACAGCTAAAGCTCGGTAGGCATGAAGTGTGACTTATTACCGCTTGCGGAATGTGAATTACATGGACGCCGAAGCATAGGAAGTTGCAGTGGATATAATGGTGCTCGCAAATTGCACCGGTTTTTAAGTGTGTGATTTTGAGGTGTGTCAAAGACAATAGCGCGCGCATCGCCTCAGGGAGTGAGCCATTTCACCATGTGCATGACGCGGGTCAAGGTGCAGGGCGGAGGAAACGCTGGCGGAACTGATGCGCCATGATTTAACGAACTTTTCCCACGGTAACCTTATGCTTATTCTAAGAACTGCACTCATCGTGGTTGCTCTCGGTCTCAGCGGTGCGGCCATGGCTCAGCGAAAAGGCGTCGAAGTCGAGCTTCCAGCAGGCGACACAAAACGAGAATTGAAGTTTGAGGGCGCGCAGCCCATGATCCTGGGCATTAAGCTTGGGGATACGAAAGAGCGAGTTGCGGAGATCCTGGAGAAAGAGTTTGGAGCTTCCGCAATCAAGATTTCACATGAAAGGATGGGGACGATAGTCGACGGTGTCGTCGAGGTGGGATCAACGAAGTTCTTATCGGGTTACTTCGCACATAAACTTGAAAACAATCAGAGCAACACGATAGATGTCACGCTTAGTTCACCGATGACAGGAAGTCGTGTGATCGGAATCAAGCGGAAGGTAGAATTCGGCGGCAACAATTTAACCGAGTTGCCGGACTTCAAGGCTTTAGAGAGCTCGGTACTTAATAACTACGGGCCGTCGACAAAAACATTTTTCCATCTCGACGGACTGCAGTGGCAATATGTAGCAAGCAACGGAAAGCTCGCCATCCGAAAAGACAAGTGTTTTAACGTCACGCTGAACGCATGTACTCTACATGGAGTGGGGACTACGTATCTGGACGAGATGGAGCGCGTGAACAAGAAAGGGGTAGAGGTTATCGTCAGCGCACTGGTCGTCGGTTATGGGCAGAACACAGGAAAAGCAAGGATGCTGAATGTGGAACTGAAAGACGTGGGGGGAGCGCTTGAGAGCCACATCGCTGTCTTTGATTTGTTGACCGAGAAGGGCAAAGCAGCGCTGAAAGAGAACGCTGGCGCTGCTCCAAAGATCGCGTTTTAGAAGGGCGCTCGGGAGAAACGCAACCCCGGCCGAAGGCGCGGGGTTGACGAAGGTGAAAGAGCGTTAAGTGAGGTGCTGCGGCGTAATCAGCACCAGAAGGATCGGCCTTCGCAGGTTGCGTGGCATTGGTACTCGGTCAGCGTGCATTGATTGTCCGATTCTTGCAAAGACTGGGATGACCATTCTTCCAGTTCGCGAAGAGCCGAACCATCACCGCAATAGGGGCAGACAACGGGGCGTGAGGTCCATGCGTCGCGTGCTTCCTGCGGCAAGGGAACCGGCGTGCAGTTTTCGACGAGAAAGTCTTTCACGGCTTGGTCGAACATCTGCAATTCCTCCGCAGAGCCTTCCTCGGCCAGGTGGTATGGCCCGACATAACCCATCTTTCGAGCAACAGCGAAGCCGCTGCATACTGCGTTGATGAGCGCTTGCAAAGCCGGTTGATCGGTCAATATCTCTTCTGCGAAAAGCAGCAGTTCGGCGCCATCGGCAAAGCCTCCTTTAAAGAACGGTAAGGCTTCTTCGTCGAAGACCTCGGGGCCCGAGCTGCGTTCGATGATGAGGCCAATGATGCTGACTTCCTGCCCATCGTGCTCGAAGAATGTTGCGTTTGCTGGGGCGCGGTCCTGCAGCGTGGTCTTGAAAATGCCTTTGAGACCTTGGACCTCGGATTGAGCGCGTTCGATACGTGCTTTCCATGTGCCGAGCGGATCGGTCGTCATGAAAGTCTCCATGAATGCAGTTTTGAGTTAGGGTCAATATTTCACGACCCGGATGTCGAGGCCTTCGCGTTGCGCGAGCTCGACCATGTGACGCGTACCCCGGGATTTGCCGTCCCAGAAGGCAATGAGCTTTGAGCTGTACCAGGCCATCACCTCGTTTCGCAGGTACCCTGCAACGTTGCGTGGTTGGTTCGCCCAATCAGCGGGGAAGGGTGTTCGCCTTAGCCCTCGTCGCGCTGCATATTCCCAGCCGAGTTTGTCCGCGCCTCTGGCCATGCCGGAGACGATCTCTATGGAATTGCGGTCGAGGGCCGCTGTGAGCCTGTCGATGGCTGTCTCAAGTCGCGCCGGGTCTTGAAAGTCGCGCCCGCCCGCGATGATGATCCGGACGGGTCGAGGCGAGAGCCACCGGCAGGGCGGCAGGACGTTGTCTGGCGCGTCGAGAAAAAGTGGTGCGATCTCGGCGTCCGCGTGCCCTGCCAGACCACACCCTACGCGGGTGAGTTGGAACTGCAGATCAGGGCGTGAGCGCGCAAAGGCGATGAAGCGTTGTGCGTGCTCTGCGATACGCTCGATGCTGAGCGGCCGAAGCTTCTCGTCTTTCGTTGGCAGGGCGTAGCTTGTGCCCTGCAGGCCTTCGGCTACACCGCGCTTGGCGCCATAAAATCGCGCGGCGGTCAGTGCGGCGCCAGCCCCGTGAACTGAAGCAAGATTGGATCCAAAAGTGAAGATCCAGTTGGGTGAAGGGTAGGTGGGAGGCATCTGCAATCTCCTGTGAACAAAGTCAGTGCAGGACGATTGCGGCGCTTGGCGCGATAAGGCGATCGCTCAGGGGCAGAGACGCCCGACGTCGTAGCTGACCAGCAGGCTGTCGGCTGAGATGGTTGTTTCGACCTGAGCGCAGCCTCGCGCGTTGGGCTCCGAGAGCCGGCGGCTTTCGATCCGATAATCGTGCCAGGTCTGGCTCAACGATCCATAGCGCAGCGCCGCCTGAATCGTCATGAAGGCCATCTGCTTGAAGGCCTCGTCGTCAGGGAGCGCGGGCGACATCTCGTTCAACAATTCAGGGGATGCGTTTTCGCAAACGCGGTAATTGTCGATCCGTGGTCCGCCGCGGAGGCGCTTGCCGCTGGCGTGAATGACGCCCACGGTCGGACATCGTCCCGATAGCACAGGGGCGACGATGTAGCGGCTCCCGGAATCCGCTGCCTCCATGGCATACCCGGTACGGGCTGCCGTGATAATTGCCTGCGTGACCCCCTGTGATTGGGCAAAGGCGAGCGTTGGGAGCAACAGGGCAACGGGAGCGGCGAGACTGCGGATCAATGGCGTGCGCACGTTTCCTCCTCAGAGCAAGAGCGCCTTCCCGAGTCGTCTTGCGCTGAGCAAAAAACCACTCGCCAGAGACCCGACGGCGATCGCTGCCTGCCCGTAAAAGTCGGGCAGGTAAGCCACGAGGGTACACAAAAGTGCCCCGACAAGATAAGGATGGCCTGTCGGGAAGATTACGAGCAGCAGGGCAGGGGCAAGCCCCTTGAGGGGGTCGCCATTGAAATAGAACCAAAGGCTCGCTGCAACGAGCATCAGAACAAAGGGGAGCTCGCCCTTTCCGATCGAATTCATTTAGAGCTCCGGTTGAGATAACGTGGCCACCAGGCCAGCCACCAGACCACCTTGAGCAGGCCGGGGAGGTCCAGGTACTTTGAGTGCGGCACAGGGACACGGACCTTGTAGGCTCTGCATATGATGGCGCCGATAATGAGCCAGGCGTTCAGAATCGAATTCAGCGGCAGGCCAAGGATTGAACCCACATGGCTCAACAGTATCCAGATCGGCATGAGAATGACGACGAGCCCGAGAACGTGATTGAAAAAGTTCACAGGGACGCCTTTGCCTCGAGTGGCGCAGTGTCTCCTGAGGAGACGAGCTCAAGCTGGTGCCCAAAGAACGTCTCCACGCGTGCAGACGCTCGAGCAGTCGGTGCGAGTTATCTGCTCCTCAAAGCTCACCTGTGTGGTGTAGGGATGCAGTCTCTGAAGACGGCCGCAGCGTCCGGGGAACTTGGGCCTGCCCAGGATGCGCTGTTCTTTTCTGACCCGTACGGGCTGTCCAGCACGGGGGCTGGGCGATGATGGTGAGAGCATGGCGAAATTCCGAGAGGCTGGACGTTCTACGAGGAGACTAGCAAAACAGGTGCTGGGGACTAAATTTTCTTGGAGAGCGCTTCTATCGATCGCGAATCGCCGACCTTGATGGAAGCACTCATTAAGTCTTGTCGGGCTTCTTTGTGGTGCGCTTCACCAGTCGCTTTAGCTCCTTTCTTCTACGCTCCGTCTCAAGTTTTGCGTAAATTGCGCGTGTCGTCTCAAGGGTAGTGTGGCGAAGTTGATCGGCGACAGCCTGCAGCGATACGCCTGCCTTGACGGAGTGGGTCGCAAAGGAGTGACGCATCCAGTGCGCAGTAACCTCCTTGATGTCCTTCTCCCATTTTGTATTGTGGCGGGCTGCCTCTTCGGAGGCAGCCGCGAAAAGCTCTTTCAGTAATCGGTTGATGTAGTTGCCTGTAATCGGGCTGCCATTCAGTGCCGCAACGATCGGGGTGTCATCGTCGTTCCGATCGAAAGCGCCTGGCAAGCCTCTTGCCCTGAGGTAGCGCTGTAGGGCATCCACTGCTGGAGCGAGGAGAACGACCTCATCCGGCGTCTCGTCATCGACGTGTCCCTTTCCGGAAACCCTCAGTATCCAATGCTCGCCTTCTTCGGACAGATCTCCCATCTTGGCTTGTGCCAGTTCGAACCGCCTCAGAGCGGTCCAGTAGAGGAAGATCACGATAAAGCGTTTGCGCTCGAATCTCAGTCGTTCGAGGGGGTCGGCGGCATCGGGTGTCATGCGGTCGACGTAGGACTGAAACCATATCCACAAGTCGTCATCGATGTACCTCGAAAGCGAGCGTTTCGTTGAAACACGCTTGGACTTCCCATCCGCTTTGTTGCGTTTGATCGCAAATGGGTTGCCGGCCAAATATCCGCTCTCGCATAGCCATCGAAAGAGTCCAAGCAGAACGCGTTTGGCCTGGGCAATGCTTGCACGTGAAAGGGGGCCTCGAAAAAGCGTCCACCCGCGCGCAACCCAATCCGGATGCGCGGTTGGATTCTTGAGCCACTTTTCGAATGCGCCGACGTCCTTCGTCGTCATACTCGAGATCGGTTTGCCTTGAAAGCTCACGGACCACGCCATGAGGCGATAGGCCTCACGGCGGTAGCTGCGTACCGTGTGGTCATTGCCGGCGGCTCGGGCGTCAATCCACGCTTCTATGGCCTCGAGATCGTTGGCTGCCGCGATCTGCAGGACGGAGCCGGGCGCGCGTTGCCGATTCGTCCCGTTCGAGCCGTCCAGCCAGCTATGGAGGGCAATCCCAAGGCCTTCGGCTGTCGGAAAGACCCCTTTTGCCACGGAGACTTCGCCGCTCATGGCCTCTTTCCGCCCTGGAGACCGGATACGAAGAGGTCAATCGCCGAGCTGAGCGGCGTGGGCGCGACCACAACCCGATCTTGATTGCTCGTGAGGGGCGTTGCGCCCGTTTGTGTTGTGGCCACGGGCTCTTTCAGGATCGGCATTAGGCCTGCAGCCATTCTTGGGATCTCTTCGTCGACCGCCTCTGGCGGGAGGAACAGATCCGCTTCGTCGCAACGACCGGACTCCGCAAGTCGAAGAAGCATGCGGGCGAGAACCTCGTTCTCGCCGGTCGCCTCGCAGGATTTGAGAACGCCGTCTAGAATGAAACTGTGACGGATGATCAGATGCTTGCAGGCACGACACGGGTGTGGCATCGCGAGGCGCATGCGCGTCTCGGCGTCGTCAGAGAGGTAAGCGCCCGTTTGGGCTGGATCGGTCGTCACGCAAGTTCTCCATGGTTACTGCGCACCGATGCGCCGTGACTGCACTGGGGCTTGAGCTCGCTCGCGCCTGAGCGCATCCGCGCCGAGCAGTGCTTGAGCACGCCCACGTTTCCAACAGAGTTGTAACCCATCCCCCGCCCGGCGTCCAGTTTTCCCGATTATAGGAATAATCGGGAAACTAGGGTGTAAAAATGACGTTATGAAGCGTTATAACGTTTTGAACGGTATCCCAATACCGGCTAGAATGGGCTACGGACGGCCGGATCGGCGGCTGTTGGGGCTGGAGCCACGCCATGAGACACAAGTACCCACGCACACCGCACATGCCCTTCTCGCCCGGGGTCACGAAAGACGATCGCGTGCTGCGCACGCTCGAGGCCTTCTCTGAGCGCGATGTGGTGGTCACCTGGAAGATGGACGGCGAGAACACCACGCTGTACCGCAACGGCTTTCACGCCCGCTCACTGGACAGCCGGCATCACCCGTCTCGGAACTGGCTCGCGCGCTTTCATGCCCAGATTGCCCATGAGATTCCGCCGGGCTGGCGGATCTGTGGAGAGAATCTGTATGCGCGGCACACGCTCGCCTATGAGGCGCTGCCGAGCTATTTCATGGGGTTCTCCGTGTGGGATGCCCGCAACGTGGCCCTCGGGTGGGCGGAGACCCTCGACGTTCTGAGCAGGCTCGGGATCACGCCCGTGACAGAAATCCCTGAACTGAGCGGTCCGTTCACTTCCGATACGCGGGGGGCGCTGGAGCGCTTCGTGCGCCGGATTGACACCACGAGGCACGAAGGCATTGTCATGCGACTGACCGATGAGTTTGCGTATGAAGACTTCGGGAGCTCTGTGGCGAAGTGGGTGCGCAAGGAACACGTCGGCACGTCGAGGCACTGGATGCATGCCCAGGTCGTACCGAATGGGCTGGCGCAAACTCACTCTTGCGCTGGGGCGTCGCATCCTCGCGGGTGACCAGCCCTCCTCCGCTCTCCTCTCCTCCAGCCCGTTCCTTTTCAACGTATGGACATAAGACATGGCACGACCGACCAGTATCGAGTTTAAAGACGTGCAGAAGGCCTGCGAGGACGCACTCGCTGCAGACGAGCCGATTACCTTTGCGAACGTGTACGAGCGAATGGGCCGCAAGGGCGGCGCTGCGGTCGTGCAACGCATGATCGCGCAGTTCAGGAGCGAGCGCGGTGTGGCGGCCGATGGCAGGGTGCGGGACTATGAGGCGCCTGAGGATTTTGTCGAGCACATCGCCCGTCCTTTCTTCGATCGTTGCTGGAAACGGGCGGTGGCCTTCAACGAGGAGTTCCATCTAGGAAAGCTCGAAGAAGCGAAGCGCGAATACAGCGCCTTAGAGGCCCGTCTCGAGGACGCCAAGTCGCAAACGGAGGCGGCCAACACGCTGGTAACGATCCTGCAGGCAGACCTGAATGCAACGAGCACCGATCGGTCACGCCTCCAGGACCAGGTCACACAGCTTCAGAGCGGCCTGGCGGATACGGCTCGAGCGCGCGACCAGTTTGCGTCACGATGCAGCGAGCTCGAGAGGGCTGTCGAGCAGTTGAACAACACGTTGAGGGAAGAGCTGGAGAAAGGGGCGCGTCTCTTGGCAAAGACGAAGGATGAGTGCGCCGCGCAGATCACGACAGAGCGTGAGCGCGGCGATGGCGAGCGGCGCATGCTGATGGAGCAGACCGACCGGTTACGCCAGGAGGCCAGCGCACAGGTCGCTGAGCTCAAGCGCAACCTTGCCGCAAGGGAGAAAATGGAAGGGGAGCATCGCGTCCGCGCGGAGAAGGCCACACAGGAGCTGAAGGAGGCACAAGGCAGGCTTCGCGAGCTCGAGGTGGCGCTCGCCGCGTCGCGGGATCGTGCCGATCGTGCTCACGCACGCGCAGACGAGCTGCAGGCCGCCTCGTCGCGCAGTGCTGCCGCGATCGCCGCGGCGGAAAGCCGTGCGAAGGCGACGCAGGAGCGGTTTGAGGATGAGCGGCGGCGGAGCGATGCGCTGCAGGCGCGCGTCGAGGAGATGGGAGGCGAATTGGAGAGTCTGCGTGCAAAGATGCTGTATGCAGAGCCGGGCAAGAATGAGCAGGAAGAGTCAGGTGGCAAGCAATCCGGAATAAAGAAGCGCAAAGCTGTCACAAGAGACGCATAGGCTTTTGATCGGTCCCTGCCCGCACGCATAAAGCAACAATGATTCAAGCCATGCGGAGGCACAGGGCATACGTGCAGTCATTGATGGCGGCGGCTAGCGCGGCGCCGTCCACGTGCCAGTTCCTTCTACGTGCGCGGGGCAAGCCTCAAATGGCTGGGGCGCTGCTTGCGCCCGTTTCTATCACCCTGTTCGCACAGGGAAACCGCTAGCCTGATCCCTCGCCGCGACCTAGCGTGCACAGGGCAACCACCCTGCGCGGCCGACCCGACTGCCCGCGCTTCCTTCCAGCCCTGTTCGCACAGGGAGACCTGCTGGGTGATCTGGTTGGTCCGTTCTTGCAGCCTTCGACCCCTGTTCGCACAGGGAGACCAGCGGGCCTGCAGCCACGTCCGCCATGCTGAACCTTCGACCCCTGTTCGCACAGGGAGACCCCGATAGCTGCGGCCAGCCCGCCGACACCAATCCTTCGACCCCTGTTCGCACAGGGAGACCCATGGCTTACACGCGTGGCACCCCGCCATCTCTCTTCGACCCCTGTTCGCACAGGGAGACCTGGCCATGGGCAGCGCCAAGCGCCCCTGCCAACCTTCGACCCCTGTTCGCACAGGGAGACCAGGCGCAGAGCTCAACCAGGGGGCAGGATTTTCCTTCGACCCCTGTTCGCACAGGGAGACCAATGCGGGTCCGGTCCATCATCCCCCTGTCAGCCTTCGACCCCTGTTCGCACAGGGAGACCACTCAACCCCAATGGGGCGCAGCAAGGCGGACCCTTCGACCCCTGTTCGCACAGGGAGACCCAAGAGCGCCAAGCAGCCATCGCCGCTGCCTGCCTTCGACCCCTGTTCGCACTGGGAGGCCTCCGGATCCGGGTCGGGCACGAGCATGATCCGCCTTCAAGCCCTGCGTGCAGGGGGCTTCCAAGCAAAAGCTCGCGATGCTCGAATGCTGACTCCCAGCCCTGCGTTCACAGGGCAAACTGAATTCTTCCGGCAATCGTTTCGATGCCAAGCTTTCCAGCCCCGCGTTCACAGGGCAACCCTTGCGCGGCGGGTTGTTGCCCCGGCCAGGGCCCTTCCAGCCCTGTGTTCACAGGGTAACCCTGGACATTGACTCTTCGCAGATCCCCGGGGCCCTTCCAGCCCTGCGGCCACAGGGCAACCACTTTGACGTTCTGGGGCTTGGCCAGGATGCCCTCTTTCGATCACTGTCCGTACAGGGAGACCGAGACCGATGGCGCTACGCGAAGGCAAACGACTATTCGACCCTGCGTGCACAGGGCAACCACCCTGCGCGGCCGACCCGACTGCCCGCGGTTCCTTCCTGCCCTGTTCGCACAGGGAGACCCCCAGATGTTCTTAGAAACCGACTTTCCTTTACCTTCGACCCCTGTTCGCGCAGGGAGACCCAATCATGGAGCTACTTGTCGATCTGAACAACCCTTCGACCCCTGTTCGCACAGGCAGACCTGCGGTTCCTCTGGCTGGCCTGTCAAGGCTGGCCTTCGACGAGCGCACAGGGAGACCCGTGGTCGCCTGGACCTGGTTGTGGTTCATGGCCTTCGATCCCTGTTCGTACAGGGAGACCGAGACCGGTGGCAAGCAACGCCCGCCAAACTGCCTTCGACCCCTGTTCGCACAGGGGGACCTCTATTTCCTAACTTATTGAACTATATACGTTTCACCAATTGTACGCCGTCAAAATCCACGACGACCCGCAGACGATTTGCGCCGACATGACGGTAATGACTCGCCGCATAGAGCCGTGTACAGCCCTCCCCCACCCACAGCATTAGAATTGCATTCTCTCCTGCGAGCTTCACCGCTTCATGGGAGACGCTTGCACCCGGCCCTAGCAGCAGACACGAGATGAGAGACCCTGGAATTTCGAACGCGTTTTCGTCTTGCAGAAAAAGAAAAGAATGCCCGTCAACGCGTAGAACACCTCGTTCCAACATGAGATATGGCACGCGATCCGCGTGCATACGACGCAGAGGCTCAATGGTTCGAAAGCGAACAACCGGAGAAGCCTATGGTCATATCTCAAAACTTAGACTTGATTGTGAAAGAACACTGCCGGCCTTTGCTACCGGCGGCGGCTAGGCTTTGCAGAGCATCCCAAGGCCGAATCGTCGGCCGCGGCCAATGCCCTCGAGCCACGCAAGGCTTGCAAGCACCTCGTCCCCGATTTCGAGATCGAAGCTCACTCGCGCAACCGGGAGCGTTATACGGTGATGCTGGCCCGTTGCCCTGTCGATCTTGTTGCCATGCTGAACACCATAGCGCTCGACACGAACCCGACTGGGGCGCAGGCCGCTGCGCCTGAGCTTGGCCTCGGCCCAGGCAGGTAGCTCGTCAGGCGCCACTGCGCGCTGGCCGCCCCCCGCTTCCTGGATCACCGCAGCAAGATCCAGTGAGCATGGACCTTCGCTCAGGCCTTGTGCACGACCTCGCGCGAAGTGCGGGCTCCTGACGCGCACCAGGCCATCGTCGATGCGGTAGAGGAAAGTCGGCCTCTGATCTGGCACTGCGGCCCTTTTAGCATGCTGCCAGACCTGTTGATGCAGAAGATACAGATCTGCGGGGGTGTCTGGGAGTGCGATCAGGATTTCTCGAACGGATCGGGTTGTACTCAGCATGGCAATCTTGTGGGAGAAACCGACACGTCAGAACGGCGCCCAGCAATAGCCCGTCGGTTTCCAGTACGGGGGCTGGATGCTTCCCACGATCGGAAACATGTCCTCGATGAGCCGCTCAGGCGCATTGCGCCGCTTCCATTTCTCGTGAGCGGCTTCGTCGATCGAGATCCGGAAGAGCCGTCCGTCGTCATACGGCCGGAGACTGCCGTGACCCAGGCGCGTCTTGACACCAATGGCCTGAATCTCCTCGAGCAACTCGGAAAGCGCATCATGATCACCGATGCAAAACGCCTGGAAACCCTGGGCGTGCTCGAGGGTGTAGTAGAGCGCGGCGTTCTTTCCGAGCCCACGGACGGTGTCGATCGTGGAGCCGCCTTTCTCCTCGACGACACGACGGCCGATGGCAAGCGCCATGTCGACGACAGGCGTCTTCGCCGTGAGGTAGCGGCGCTCCTGCCCCTGATAGCCGAGGACCTCGAGCTTGCTGGCTTTCCAGCACCAACCTTCCGGGCTTTCGTGCTTCTCGAAGGGAAGGTCGCTGATGATCGTCTCATAGTCGATTGCATGCGTATCGGAGGAGGCGCTTCGCAAGGCCTCCTCCTTCACCGCCCAGGCGATCAGTCCATCGAGATGGATGCCGCCGTGAGGCGGACACCACGGCCCGGAGAGCTGCCATTCGATGCGCAGCGGTTCCATGATCAGGCCTCCGCTTCCGCTTCTGCCGCTTTGGCCTTGCCCTTTTTCCCCTTGGTTTCGTCGTCGTCCTTCTTGATCGCCGTGGGGTAGAGCGCCGACAGCGTGGCAGCTTCGGCCATGCCTTCCGTGATCGCCTCTTCGAGCGCAGCAACGTACGGGGCGGCCTTTGCTGCGAGCTCGTAGCTGCCCGCATCCCCAGTCAGGACGTTCTCGATGAGCAGCTCGCTCCCCGAGAAGAGTTGCAGCGCGGCCTTGAAGGAGCCGCGCCCGCGGCAGGATCCACCGCCAAGCGCGTTGGCGTTCGCCCAGCGCTGGATGGCATTGAGCAGCAGGCCGATTTGTGCGTCTGTCGGCGCACTCACGGTGACGCCGAAATACATGGGCGTGCCGGCGACGATGCACTCGACCTGGGTGAAGGTGTTGAGGTCGTCGGTCTTGAGCTTTTCCGACTTCACGAGGCCCTGCCCTTCCGCCCGTGCTTCTGCCTTCTGCGCCTTCTTCGCCGCATTCTGGCCAAACTTCGCCGCCATGTGCTCGAGATAGGCCTGTTCCACGTTCTCGATGAAGGCCCCGGCCGGCAGGCGTTCGAAATCGTCGCGCGATGCGATCAGGGTCTTGGTGAGCAGTTGTGCCGGTTCAGCCTCGACACACATGGCCTGGTAGCGCTCCGGGAAAAGCGATCTCGTCGCGGCGATCATCGGGTACAGATCCCGCTCGATGCGCAGCTTGGAGCGGTACATGTGCGCACCGCCTCCGAAAAGTCCCGCGAACGGATGCTTGTCCGCCGCGACCATCTGCATGTACGTCGCACCACCTGCATCCAGGCCGGTGCGCGCGTAACTGCCGCGCTTGATCGAGAGATAGACGTTGCGCGAGATCTGCTCGCCGCGTGCCTCGAGCTGCTCCATCAGGACGTCCCCCGCGGCACGGCGGATCATGCCGCGCACGCTGTTGGCGCTGATGTAGGGAACGTCCACCTTTTTCCCTTCGCAGAACACGCCCGTCTTCATCTGAGGGGTCACGCCCTCGGCGCCGCCGTCGGGCGCCGTCTGGTGTGCATGTGCGGTCAGGGTGATGACGCCGCGGATCGAAATCGACTTTTGCTGGTTGGCCATGATTTTCCTCGGATGATTGACGATCAGGAGCCTTCACTCTATGATCATCATACGATTCTGTCAACAACGGGGTTTTTGTGATGAGTGCCAAGCAGACCTGTATCCGTTTTGCGCATCCTTGCGGTTCGCGCACCTCAAGCCAGTGGCGCCAGAGCTTGCTCAAGGTGATTCCCGATGCGCTCGATGACGACGTAGCCGTATTCCAGTCCAAGACCGCCTTGAGCCTGACGGCAAGAACCCCGCAGGCAAGCCTGCGTCTGCGCGACAGCGCAGTACCGGTGATGCGCGCCGTTGCGCAAACAGCCGAGCGCATGCTCGACGTGGAAATGCTGGAGCTCGAGCCCAGCGTCGCCTTCACCGGATATCGCTGGCTCTATCGCGTACCGCGCCTGGTCGTCGCGCGAACAGGCCAACCCTGGGAGCGCTGGAACGAGGCCGATCTCGACCCTGAACACGTGGAAGAGATGCGCAGCAGGATCGAGACCGATCTATTACGCCAGCTTAGCGTTTGGGGCAAAGAAATCAGAAAGCCGGAAATCGAGATCGAAAGCACAGGGACGGCGATGGTCCTCAAAGATGCCGTATCCCATGGACCGAGGCCCGTATCGGCCATGGCCCGCAAGGATGTTGTGTTTTCGAGTCCGGCCCGGATCGAAGGCGCATTCTGGGTAGGCCTCCTTCAGGCGACTGGCCATGGGCGCGTGTATCGCGACGGCTACGCCCCCGCGTGATCGGAAGGCGTGCCCTCGCCCACCGAACGCCGATCTCTCAACATGCTGCCAAGGATTGAAAACATGCAGACCGTGACGACCCCACTTCCGACCTCCTCGCAACTGTTTCGCCGCGCAGCGGGGGTCGCACCGCAAGGCAAACCCGCGGTGGCGCCATGCACGTGCGCAATGTGTGCGGCAAAGCTCGAGCCGGGCGACCCGGTCAACCCGCTCACCAAAGACACGTTCGGGGAGTCGTTCAACAACAAGCTCGACATCCATCACGCAGGCGATGTGCTCTGCGGTGATTGCGCGGCGTTGTGGCAGCGTGATTTCCTGATGAAATACAGCAAGACTTTCGCAACCCGCGATGGCGTCTACAAGCTGGCGTCGAACGAGGACATTCAGGCCTTCATTCTCACCCCGCCGAGCCCGCCCTTCGTGGCGATCTACAACACCCGCCAACAGCAGCACATGATCTGGCGTACGCCGCTGTGCCTGTCGACCGAGAGACTCATCGTGCGCCTCGATGACGAGATCTTGCACATCGACCGGAAGAAGGTGATTCGCGCCGTCGAAGCCTGGCAGCGCACGCTCGCACGGATGAAAGAGCTCGGCTTCAAGGGGATGCCGGCCTATCCCGAGCGGACCCTGTCTTCGCGTTCGACCGGGTCGATCCGCCAGGATGTCGCCGAGCGGATTTCCGGCGACAGCGAGATTGGCGCACAGGACATCGCCACGTTGAAGTCGCTTCGCGTGGGCGAATGGTGGGCAATGTGTGCGATCAACAAGGTTGACGTGAACGATCCGCAGAGCTGGCCGAAGCCGATCAAATTGCTTCCGGCGCACGGGTAATCCGGCAGCGCGAAGCCTTATCGGCTTGATCTTCGAGGAACACAAAGGAACCCACATGCCCAGCGTCACTGTGCGCATTCCCGATTCACTACGGCTGAACGGGTATATCCCGGATCCAATCAACACGCACGCGAAAGCGCGACTCATGGCGATTCTGACCAGGGAGGATCTCGCACTAGGAGAAGCCCCGTTGCGCGAAGTGTCCGTGCATGCGAACTTCTGGCTGAATGCTGCAGACGCAGCGCGGCTCACCGAAATGGGGCAGGCACGACAAGTACCGATGTCCATCGGAGAGGTGATCACCACACTTCTCGTTGAAGATGCTAAGCGCGAACAGAAGGCTGCAGCCGATAGGAAGCCTCCGAAGACAACGCCTCCAAAGGAATTGAGCGCTGCGTTGAAAGCCCTCGGGCTGAAACCCCGAGAAGAGCAGACGCTTTTCTACCGCGCCATCGCGCCAATCACTGCGCCGGACAGTCCTGCCGAACATAAAGTGCTTTTTGCTGAAGCCGGCACAGGCACGGGCAAGACGCTGGCGTATCTGGTCAGCGCGCATCGTTTCGCTCAAAGCGGGCAAACGAAGGTCGGGATCGCGATTCCGACGCATGCACTGATCGATAAGGTGTTGAAGGACTGGGACCAACTGTGCGCAGCGTTGAAGGCTCCCGTGGGCACTACGCTGGCCCTGCTCGGCCAGGCGGAGTTCATCTCGCTTACGGCCCTTGAGGCGATTCTGAGCGAGGTCCGGGACGAATCCGTACGCAAGGCCATTGAGGTCTGGATCGCAAAAGGCGGGCCGGCGCCTGATAACGGGGTGCTCACCCAGCGTTGGACGCGTGCGGGACTTCGAAGCGCTGCACCCGACTTCGAGCTCCTCGATAGCGTGAGGCTCGAGCAACGGGACGATGACTTCGACCCCGGATTCTTGGCCTACAAGGGGCAATGGGCCGCGATTGCCGAGGCCCGGGTGGTGTTCATGACGCACGCCATGCTGGCCAGCCTGACGTGGCGGCGGAGGATGGCGGACTACAGGGAAGGGAAAGATTCGCCTGCCATACGTGAAGCGATCGCGACCTGGGAGGCAGTGCCGCGTGCCGAGCGCGAGGGGCGCTTGCATGAAACGCTCAATGCGATCCTGGCCCTCTCCGACAACTCGCCAGGGCAGGCGCTGATCCCGAACCTGGATTTGTTGATCGTGGACGAGGCTCATCAACTCGATGATGCATTCGCCCTCGTGCTTTCTCAGTCCGTGTCCATGTGGGCTTTGCGACGCGACATCCAGGCGCTACATGCTGCTCAACCTCGAACCGTGAAACGAGACGACGTTGATGCGCTCGAGGGCCTTTGGCGGACACTGCGCAACATGAAGGGGGCCGGCGCAGACGCGGCAAAGGTTGGCGATGATTGTTTCGAGGTGGTGACGTCACTAGCCAATGTGCTGGCAAGGATCTCTGAGCGCAAACGCCCGCGTGACGTCGAGCCGATGAAATGGCGGCGCATCAACGCCCTCTCGAATTCGCTTCAGATGGCGTTGAAGGCACGAGAGAAGTCGAGCTCGCGCGTGGTAGAAGTGATGGTCCGCTGGAGTCCAGACCGAGCATGGCCGCAGTTGACCATTGGCCGACTGAGTTACGCACGGGAGATGGATTTCCTTTGGCAGGCGATTGCGCAACGCACTTGCCTGGTCTCCGGCACGCTTTACGAAGAAATCCCGCAGTTGAGTTGCGAGGCCATCCGCCGAGCCCTCAACGTGCCTTACGACAGCATGCTGACGATGGAGCCGGTTCATGCCCAGTGGCAATACACGCCGGTCACTGTATGCATGATTGGAGCCATCTCGACGGCAGGAGGGCGTCCGCGCTATATCCGTCCAAGGATGGAGGGAGAAAGTACGGAAGTAAGTTCCCCCGTTCGTCTCGACCAGCATGCGGACTGGGCCCGCGATGTCGCGAGTTACATCCTGCAGGCTCACAGCGAGGGCAAGGGAGGCATGCTGGTTCTGGGCACTGCGTTCAAGGATCTGAGTGCCATTGCAGGGCTGATTGGAGATCAGGCCCGGGTACTGGAACATCGCCCGGGCCACTCGCTTGGCGCACTCCGTGAGCAGTTTCTGGCCTTGGCGGAGAACGATCCCGACGTTCGTCCTATTTTGCTTGCCGCCGGTAGCGCGTGGACAGGTTTTGATTTGCACCTGGAGGGCAATCCGAATGCGTGCACCGACCTTGTCATCCTCAATGCGCCGTTCGGAGCCGTTTCTCGCACCCTTGCGCGAGAAGCACGCCTGCAGCAGCGCTATGGGTTCAACGAACTGGTGGCACAGGTGACCGTGCTGGTTCGTCAAGGGATCGGGCGTCTAGTCCGCAGTCCGGAGACGCCTCCAAACCGGCGCATCCACTGGCTGGACGCGCGCATCCATCAACCGACGACGGCTGGCATGCTCAACCCGGTCAAGCGGGTGTTTGCGAAATACAAGCAGATCACAGTGGGGTGACTGGCTAATGAGCGCTTCGGGGGATAGGCGTTTTCGGGACTCTAGCGTGAGTTGGCGCTAAGCTCTCTGAGACCAACTGGGTTCGTTGGGATCAACGATGGCACATGAAATGGTTTCAATCGTCGAGAAGACATGGGTCGCGCAGTATGCGCACGAGGGTGACCGACGGCCGCAGCTCGGCCAGATCAAGGACGTGTATCCAGACCCCTGCGGAGACGGCCTATTGGTGGACGTCGTGCTGTTCGCGCACGACGGGCGCAAGCTCGGACGCGCGTCACCGCCGATGGGTGGCCCCCGCGGATTTGAACCTGCGTGCGCCGCGGAGCGCTGGACGCCGATTGAAGCGCCCGACTTCGAAGCGATGAGCGCGCTCTACTTCTATGGTGACGCCCTCAAACCGATCGGGGGTTCTGCGTGAGGATTGGGACGTTGCTGCAGGACAATGACCCGAGGCGACCGGGTCGAATCCTCGAGGTCACGGGGCATGGCGTAACGACAGCCATGGGGCTCGATCATGTGCACGCCCGCCCTGTGGGCGGCGGCCGGGAGGTGGCCATCGCCTGCCGGCGTATCTACGCAGACGCACGCCCCCGCTCGCGCGGTTTCTCGGTCGTCGACGAGGCGATGCCGCCTGAGCGGGAGGACCCCTTGAGAGCGCACATCGGCAAGCCTGTATGGCTGCTGCGGGGCGCTCGGGGAAGAGATTCGGGTCCCGGCCACGTCAGGCGCGTGCGAGCGACCCTGGATAGCGTGGTCGGGGGCCTTGTCCATGCAACCTTGCTCGAAGATGATGCCGAAGCAACCGTCGAGCCGTTCAAGACAGGGGAGCGAGGCATCTGGCACGGACGATCCTTCGTCGAACCGCTGCCCGATCAAGCTGAAGGAACACGCGATGACTAGGGAAGAGCTTCTCCTCAAGGGAGCGCATATCAGCGGGACATTTTCGGTTCACACCGCGAGGGGCCTGGCCGGCGCTTATGGCGTCGACGTCTTCGTGACCGGCGAGGACACTGCGGTTTTCGTGCTGACCGAGATCCCGGGGAATCCTGGCGTAAGCGTGACCGACGTGATTGAGGATCTGCACGCGAAGGTACGGGAAACGTTCTTGCCTGAACGAGAGCTCGACCAGATCCTCTGGGTCGAGCGGTTCATTGAAGGCGTAGTGTTCAAAGCAGGCAAGGTGGTACGCGCTGAAACCTTCGATCTCGCGTACTTCAGGAAGGGCAAGGCGTACCGGATGCCGATTGGCGATCGCTCCGAAAGGGCGTTCTGGGAAACGCTCTTTGGGGCCCAGCCAAAAGGACTCAGGCTGACGCGCTTTTGCTTGAAGTAAGCGCTTGGCTACCACGCATGCACTCAACCGTCATTTGTCACCTGCAGACGCCACGGCATGGGGCCGCAGATAGCGCCAGCCAGAGTGCCCTGTGCGTGTTGAAGGCAGGCTTCCAGGCGCCCCTTTTCTGTAAGTTTCCAGTCCGAGAATCCTTCTCCTGAACGAGCGATGTAGCCTTGTAAATAAAGGTGGTACACCGCGACATGCAGTCGATCAAACTTAGGGTCAGCGATACTGAAGCGAGCGCTATTACTCAAAGCCGCCAGAAGAATCGTACGACACTGTTCGTCAAGCCCGCACGGCACTGCATGCGTCAACGGGTTCGGGGCCGTTGCCATGCCAACTTCCTCCTGCACTAAGTGTTCTGCCTGCGCAATCTCTCGAGATGAGCGCTCAAGCGAACATACTACTGCTTAGTGGAGCGTGTTGCATGGAAGAGAAACCAGAGCGCGTGACACATTCCATGAAAAATCCCGGCAGCGAGGCTGTCGGGATTTGGGGGTCAGTCAATGACAGAACGGGGAATCGTTCCGTCGAGGATGTTCTCGCGCAGAGCATCGCGCAGTTCATCCGTTGATTCGCGGTCGTAGCAAGCGAAGCCGTAGGCTTCAAGAATCTCCACGATTTTTGGGCGCTCGAGCCAGTTCAAGTCTCTGGCCAGATCGCCCTCCCAAGCATGCGGCATGATTGCTCCTTGATGAGGTGCGTCAGATGACGCGTAAGAAAACTGTCACCCGTCCGAGCGCAAGCCCATCGAACGGATCACCGATCGAGGCGATGGATTCAGTGCTGCAATCTCCATCAGCATCGCCTTGGTTCTCATTTTCCGAAGCCACGGTTCTGTGCGGGCAAAGTCACGGAACGCACCTGCGGCCGGCGTGACGAAACCGTCGGCAAGCGCGTTGCGAAAAGCCTCCAGAGGAGAAGGTTTGATCGAGTGACCGCTGATGCCGGACTTGTCGAACCAAACCAGCCGCCCGGAGTTGTCCTTTTGTCTTACGACAAGGACGTAGGACCCGGAGCCGTTCGTGAGCTCGAGCCCGTCGGGCGTACCTCCGTTCAGTGACAGTAGGTCGTTTTCGCGATCCACGGTGTTCCGATCGTCCAAGTGAAGTTGCAGAGTCACGCGAGCAGTCGTCCCGGGGGACGGAGTTGCGGCGCTGCCTTCTGCAAAAGGGTTCAAGAAAGGGCGAACACCCCTGTTCGGAGTTTCGAAGAGGGGGGATGCCACACTATGCGTCACATTCTGCCTCAAGTTCATCGTCAGGGTCATGAGCATCTCCAGGCCACCAGGGCAAAGTCCTTGTGGCTGCAATGGCGCGACGGGCTGCCATACGCGAGCATTCACAAGCGCTTGAGTGCGGCGACGGTGGGGCAGTGGTTTGTTTGGGCCGCGCCCGACCACTCGGTAGACTCAAATCAAACGTTTTCAGAAGAGGTTCGCTTTGAAGGCTGTCGACCTGCATGAGTTCCGACTGCTGCTCGAGAACACCGCGATCAAACAGATTCGCGCACAGAAAGTGCCCATGAGCAAGGCGTGGAATCTCGTATTCCAGTGCCCGGGCGGGGAATATGCCTTGCGCCAGAGCCCTGGCGAACCGCAAGCCTTTGAGGATCTACACGATGCTCTCAACCTGCTGGAACAGGAGGGCCTCAAGATCGACACCTTGCACTTTGGAGTTCGGACATGACCCCGAGTCACATTCAAATCGGCCGCACCAAGGTGCCCTGCAGGGTCAGATCTGGTGAGGTGAGCGTGTGCTTCGAACATGCGTTGGGCGGCTCGATGCTCGAGATCGACCAAGGCGCCGCCTACGAGCAGTTCAAGCTCGAACGTCGCAGGAGCTTCAACGAAGGCGAGTACGTGAGCGTGATCGAGTGCGACCCGAACGGGAGCGGCCAGTGGAGCGTCGTGGCCATCGCGCGACACGAGAGCCGAACGTGGGCATTCGATGTCGAGCCCTCCACCTTTCTCAAGGCGCACAATCTGATCCGGGACCGCCTCGAACCCAAGGACTTCACGATTGCCGCCACCGCCGGGCTTGGAATGCTCGCACTTGTGGCATCGGGCGTAACAGTGCTGCTCTTCACGCCAATCCTGCTGCCGATGCTGTGGATCGAGGCGAAGAAGTTCCTGCTGCGCCGCAGTCGCGTGGCCAGCAGCATGAGGCTCCTCTCCCACGTGGACTTCATCTCTCAGGCCGTGATCGGCTCTCGTTCATCGCGCACGCTCGATGCGCAGTGAGTCCCTTCCCCCGCCGAGGGCGAGCGCTGACGACTCACTTGGCGGGTAACGCCATTGCGTTAATGGAACGGCGTTAATCACGGACAGCAATAGAAAACCCCGGCTAGGCGATGCTAGCGCGGGGTGGGTGGGGAGATTACAGCAGCGCGTTCATCAGCCCCTGGTGGAGGGCTTTCCCGAAGCGCACGTTGAGGAGCGCGATACGCTCCGATCCGATGACGTCGGCTGACGCCTTACACAGGATTGCGTCCTGTAAGGCCGCCTTACGCCGTTTTGCCAGCCCGATCTCCGACAAGAGGTCAGCGAACGAGAAGACATCCTCGAGGCTTGGGCCGTCGACATGCTCTACCTCATGGGCGAAGATATCTGGAAACGGGTGGGTCGCGTGAGGCAAGCCTGCCCAGGCTGAATAGAAGGTACCTCCGGCAAACGCAGAGCGTAAGTGCAGGTGTGAAGCCTGGGCTTCAAAGTCGGCACCTGCCAGATGATGGGGCCGATAAGACGCTTTCACGAGACGGTCGCGCCCGCGCCCATTGAGTCTTACGCGAGTCAGATCGCGCCCGAGAGCCACTTCGCCGTACAAGGCCCAAAGGCCGCGGTTGGCAAAGATCGGGAATTGATGGGCTTCCTCAGGGGCCAGGCGCCAGGTGAGGGTGCCGAGCCCAAGCCCGGTGATCGTCCCGCGGACGACTTGGTAGCCAAGCAAACAGCACATGTCGATCGTTGGGAGCTCGACCTGAAGCAGGGCCGGCTCTTGGTCGAATGCGTACTGGGAGACAAGACCGCTGGGCACTTGCATCAGCGATGCCCGCGGCTGCTTGAGATCGAAGAACGGGACTTCCATGACTAATCCTCCTGACGCAGAAGATCGATCAAGATGAGTTCGTCGGCACCAAAGAACTGCGTTGCCGGTTCGCCGCCATTGCCATAGTCCAGGAGAACGCGCAGATCGTCCAGCCGGCCGGTCGTGATGCCCACAACCCGCTGGTTCTGTCGCTCGTTGGCGTACGACAGCCACATGCCGGGTTTGAGATCCTTTGCCTTGATGGAGGCAATGGTGTGCTCACGCAAGGCCCGTACCGCCTCCGAGTGCACGCGGCCGACCTCAGCAGCGGCCAGATCGCGCCCTTGATCGTCAAGGTGGTGCTGCCAGGCCGAAAGAAAGCCCAGCGAGTCTTGCAGGGCTCGGCCCAAAGCCTGAATGGCTGCTTTTTCATTCATGAGAATTTGCTCCTGTCGAGTTGAGTGTTCGCTTCAGTCATGAAGCGAGCGCGTTGCAGTCTGGTAGGCAGACAGCCAGCCATAAGCATGAAAAAGCCCGAATCGACGATCCGGGCTTTGGGGTATAAAGAGGTGGCTTCAGGATAGAAGCCGCATGGCGAAACTACTTTGAATCGCGCGCTCGGCCTTTTTGAGGAAGTCTGACATTGTGGCATCCAACGTGGCGGACGACGGATTCGGATCCATCAGCAGGCCGCTACAGAGGGCAAGCGCATTCTTGCCTTCGGAGATGTACTCACCCTCAAGTCGGTATTGCCCCGTATCCATATTGATGTAAAGCCAGAGCTCTGCTTGATTTGGGCCATAGATCTTGGTCACTGAATTCTTGATAATGCGATCAGGCTTCCAGCCGGCACTCGCCAACCAGGCGATGATCGCGTTGCAGGTGTCATCCTTACCCGAGCAAAGACGCTCATAGGCTTCCTTCCAAGTGGTCATGCCGCACCGCCTTTCGTCTCAGCGAAACGCGCCGCGATATCGGAGAGCCATTTCGACTGCTTCTCCGTAAGGGGAAGCCAACGCCCCGTTCGCATACGGCAACTCAGAACGAATTCGCGCTCTTTCTGGGGGAGCGAGTCGTAGTTGTCGAGACAGCGATCAATCTGCTCGCGTTGGAGCGCGTCGAGCGCTTCGCGAGCCTTGTCTTCTGCTTCACGTGCGGCCCTTTGTTCAGCCTGGTAGGCCGGGTCGCTCAGCTTCTTAAAAGCCATCATTGCTATTCCTTTGGATTGAGGTTGGGTTCATCGCCATCGATGTAGGCTTTGAAGTGATCCGCATGGCAGGGCAACGGAGCGCACCAACACGCCAAAGCGATGTGCTCGCCTGCCTTCACCCGAGCCTTGATGTCCTCGAGCGCCCGGTAGATCGGCCCCTGCACAGCGAGATCGGGCAGAAGCACCTCTTTGAGATACCGCTCGATCACGTTGTGTCTGCCGGCTGGGTTTCGCCAGTCGCGAAGGTGGAAAGGGTTGCCCAGCACAGGGTTGGTGCGATCTGCGCTGATCACGGTCTGGTTTGCGTCAGGCTTAACACCCCCTGCCCGCTTGCTGACCACCTGGATCGAGCCGGTGGGAGGCGCCGGTTCGGCTTGTGGAAGGTTGCTTTGCTTCAGGCGTTCGACCCCTGACTCGATCTGGCGACGGACGGACTGTGCATCCTGGGTGAAGTCCTTGTTGTCCGCGTCGCGCTGCAAGAAGCCCTTCGGCAGTAGTGCAATCGCCGGAATGCCCAATGTGCACGCCGCTGTCACGCCGGCAAGGTCAATCCCCGTCTGACCGCCCGAGCGGATGGAGTCGAGCTTCCAGTGCTTCGAACAAGTCGCAAGGACATCCAAGACGAACTGGTCGGCGCGAGCTTGCGTCCAGCCGCGACCAAGGAGCGTAGGCAGGCTGTTGCCGGCCACATTGAGCGCAGTGGCCTGGAATCGCCGCAAAGCCGCATACAGGATCCGTGCCGCTTCAATCGGATCGCTATCGAGATTGATGGCCACGTAACGCGGACCGGCCGCCTTCCTTGTAAGTCGTTCGCCATGCGTGTCGAAATCGACAGCAAACGCCACGGTAAGGTCGGCTATCGAAGCGTTCTCGCGGGTGCGCTGCGGATAACTGGCTAGGCTGTGTTCAAGAACTTGAAGCGACTCGATCACTGTGCAACCTCCCCGCCCTCAACGAAGGCGCGAATGCGGTAGTAGTGAGACATGAAAAAACTCCTTGAACGAGGTCAATTGAAGAAATTGGTTTCTTGGTCGTAGTGCTGGCAATCAACATCGAACACCCAGTGCGATCGACTATAACCAACGACGTGACTGCTCCGGGAATAGGGTCTGTATTCGCGAACGGGATCCGGTCCAAAGCAGTCCCGGAGATGCGCTTTCTCCGGCAACGCCTTTCTGACGAGTGCACGAAGCCGCAGCGTGGTGGCCCGAAGTTGCCAAACCATCCCCAGTCAAAGACCGTAGGCGGACTTGATCGACGGGTCAGCAGCGAGGTGCTCAGCCATCGCTTTCATTTCTTCGATGTGCTGCCGCGAAGATCGTTGCATCAGAGGTGGCCGCACGTGCCGATGTAAGCAGCCAAAGAAAAACCCGCAGAGGCGATGCCTGTGCGGGTTGGGTTGAAGAATGAATCAGGGCTCAGCGTGCGTTATTGACGATCGCGTAGGCCTGGCTCCAGAGCGTCGGGTCTCCGTCCTTGAGAACCTCGACCAAAAGGCGTTTTTCCTCCAGATAGACCGCCGCGAAATTGGGGTCGTGCTGAAGAATCGATCGGCTGTTGGAAATCAGGTCCGCCAGTTTGATGGTCTTGGCAGCAGGCGATGCTTTCGCGAGATGTTCGCGATCGATCGTCTTGCGCACCGCTCGGTTCCCATCTTCGGGCTTACTGACGTCGGTGAGCATCTCGACCAGGCTTGCGACTTCCGCTCCGAGGATCGCTTCGATCTCGGTGATCGTCGCTTCGGTGTCCTCCAGTGTGTCATGGCACCAAGCCGCCAGAATCATCGCCTCGGTGTGAGGAACGCTTCTGACCAGTTCGACCACTTCGGCCGGATGGACGATGTAGGGCTCACCGGTGTACTTGCGGCGTTGCCCGACTTTCTCGTGCGCGAGAGAGGCGAATCGTCTTGCGAGTTCTTCCATTTCAAGCAGCCTTCTTGCGAGCCTTAGGTTTCGGCGCAGCGTCCAGATCCATGACGCGCACCAGGACTGCCGCGATCGCGCCGATGGCATCCCCCAGGCGGACATCATAGAGACCAGAGCGCTCATGGATTACCTGGCCAGCACGCACGTAGCGGACCAAGAGCTCATCCACCCCGTCGATACCGACCTCCAGCACATCACCACAAGGCAAATCGATGGGGATCAATCCCCGCGGGAAGGCACTGGTCTCATCGGCCTTGAGATCCAGCTCGAGATGGCAGGACGCATGAAGAACGCCCAAGCCGCTGTTGACAATGAAGTAGACGGCCTTCTCGACGATGCCCCCATACTCGGTGCTGACCGGCGTCCTGGTCGACTCGGCCGAGATCGGGCGAAGCCAGCCGCTGCTGAGCGTCACACTCGTGCGATAGCCGTTCTCGGGCTCCGCCTGCACCTTGACCGCACCGCTGTTGAAGCCGGCGTGAAGATCGAGCACGGCGGTCGTGCAGTAGTCGGGCGCCGAAACGGTGACCTCGACACGCGCCTGCGTTTCGTCGAACGGAACGTGAAGGCAGCGCTGCCCAGCCAACTCCCGCTGCAATGCCTGGGCACGGTTTCGGCTCGCCTCTTCCACCAACGCAAGGCCGCGCCTGACGTCAATCAGGTCCGCAAGCTTGATGGCACGCGGGTCTTCCTCGGCGGCCGGGGCGAACCCTTGTTCGGCGAAGAACCGCTTGACGCCTACGCCCTGGATGCGCGCACCTTCGATATATCCCGAGCGGCCCGAGGCGTAGAGAAAATAGGTCTTCTTCTCGCCTTTTTGCGGCAGGCAGACTGCGACCGCCGTACCGCGGGAGAGCTCGAGGCCGTCATTACGGGTGGGAACAACAATTTCGTATGTCATGGTTAGGCTCCGTTTTGTCAAAGTATATTGCCGTCTTCACTGAGACCGACGTTGAAGCGGGTAATCCACCCGCGGGAAAATGCATTGGCGATGTAGGCAGAAAGGAACTCCGTCGAACACACATGCTGGATCCGCTTTGCCGCCTGTTCTTCTGTCATCCGGCCCAGATAGAGCTCATGAAAAACGCGCTTGAGTGCGTCGTCCTGACGTCTCCAGGCATCATCATTGGCATGACTCATGGTTCTCTCCTTGAAAGTCACGGTGGCATTCACGTGGACGTTGCAAGGTTTTTGAAGAACGCAGGCGTATATGAAAAAGATCAGCCAACACCAAGGCGATGCGCACTCGACCTGCACTGCATTTCAAACAACAGGAGAAAGGAATGAACCAACGTGACGAATTGGAACAACTGTGTCGATCGGTCGCGTCAACGCTGGACGTCGACATGTCCGACTTACCTGAGGACGTCGAGGATCCGAAAGTGCCGGTCATTTATCGGATAGAGAGAAGCGTCGCAGTATCTGGGCAATCAGCCTTCCTTTAACCGATTGCTATGGCCGAATCAACCTAGATGAACGAGAGAAGAAGCCCTTAAGAGCCCTGCTCGAAGTCAATGGCGTCTTCTCAACGACCTTGTATGAGCGGCTGCTTGAGCAGATGTGGGAAGACTCTACGTCCATCGTGCGCAAGAACGGCGTCTTCGGAATCCTCTACGAAGCAGAGTTCGATGCGGATGAACCAAGCGGCCCCACTACGTCCGAAGTGATGGAAAAGTTGCTTGCGGCCCTTCCTGGGCTGCGAAAGCGTTTCCCGAAGGTTGATTTTGCTGTTCCCTCGGCGGAATACTGGGCAACTGGCATGCCTACGGTGTGGGCATTTGCCCCAGATGGAGCGACTACGCCCGACTCGCGGGATGCACTGGCCTTCGCCATTGATCGTGCGTACGAGGGCGACGACGCACAGTGGAAGGAGCTCTGGTGCGACATCCATGTAAAGCCCAAGGCCGCAATGATCGAGTGGGGCATCGAAGACGGCAATTACAAGCTTCGCGTCACAGTTCAATCAGGGCAATCGCACCGACTTCGCATAAGCAAATGCAATAACGCTTTTACTTTCAT
>ERZ761602.1207-NODE-1207-length-48891-cov-42.480875_pt1 | contig 48891 bp, 28 predicted proteins | sample MGYA00512165_ERZ761602 | MGnify/ENA primary metagenome ERZ761602 (study PRJEB28899, sample SAMN02445085) | bioreactor sludge metagenome | biome: EBPR sludge; isolation source: Thorneside wastewater treatment plant | place: Australia: Brisbane, Thorneside...
TTTTGGCATATTGCGTGCGCTATCGTACTTTTGACCAATCTTTAAACAAGTTCTTTGGATAAAGTGTCATTTCAGTATGCCGGACCCGAATCAAAATGGATATTAAGGAATGTAAATTTAACAATACCATATAATAAAACAACAGCAATAGTAGGTGGGAGCGGCAGCGGAAAATCTACATTATTGAAAATACTTCTCAAATTTTATGATCCTGTACGCGGTGAGGCAAAATTGGGCACATATACCCTTAAAAATATTGCCCAATCGGCATGGCGTGAAAAATGTGGTGCTGTGATGCAAGAAGGGTTTATATTCAATGATACGATTGCCCATAATATAGCTGTAGGCACAGACGATATTAATCGTCATCGGCTCATTGAAGCTGTGGAGTTAGCAAATATTCGGGAATTTATTGAAGATTTACCTCTCGGGTATAATACTAAAATCGGGCAAGATGGTATTGGTATTTCCGGTGGACAAAAACAACGACTTTTAATAGCACGAGCAGTATATAAAAATCCCGAATACCTGTTTTTTGATGAAGCAACCTCCGCTCTTGATTCGCGCAATGAACGAATAATTATGGAAAATTTTACCAGATGGTTCAAGAACAGGACTGTTGTCATTATTGCCCATCGTTTAAGCACAGTGCGCAATGCAGACAATATTGTCGTGTTGGATCAAGGGCGCATCATTGAACAAGGTACGCATGATGAGTTAATTACGCTTAATGGAGCTTATTATAATTTAGTAAAAAATCAGCTTGAATTAGATAAAATAAATGTATAAGGAAGTGAGCGACTTTTTTTGTGGCATTAAAGAACAATGAAATACAATTCCGTAGTGATGAAGTGCAAGATATTATGTCACATATACCCAATCGAATCATTCGATATGGTCTGTCTGTGCTTTTTGTTGTACTTCTGTTAACCATATTCCTTTCATGGCTTATTACCTATCCTGAACTAATTAGAGGACAAATATCAATAACGACATCAATTGAACCTATAAAGTTAATTGCAAAATCAAGTGGTACCATTCGTCATTTATATGTTCGTGAAGGGCAATATGTGCAGGAGGGTAGCTGTTTGGCTGAAATAGAAAGTCCTGTTTCACCGGGTTCATTAGAATATATGCGGCAATATATACATCGTTTAGAAAGGGCACTGCAAGCCGACGATGAAGTATTACCATTGATTGATACAAATTCCGTTATGTTTGGTCCGGTACAAAACTCTGTAAGTGGTTTAGTGCAAGAATTAACCATATACAATACCAATCGTAAGTATAAAATTCATGAAGCAGAAATTACAACATTATCTCAAAAAATTGAGAATCAAAAATCATTGGTGCGTGTACAACAGACAATCGCTTCTATCAATCAAAAAGAATTAGAAAATGCAAAAATTAAATATGAGTCAGATAAAAAATTAGCTGAGAGTGCATATATTTCGAAAATTGAATCTATGCGGTCTGAATCCGAATTACGTGAAAAAGAATTGCAAGTAGAGCGATTTAAACAAGCTGTTCTTGAAAGCAGTAATGTATTGAGTAGTCTGGAATTTCAGTATAGTCAATCACGTTTTGCCAAAGAAACAAATAATAAAAGGAACATAGAGTCCATACGAAGTGCGATTGATATTATTCATAATTTTATTTTTACATGGCAGCAGAATTACTCAATTGCAGCAAAACAATCGGGAAAAGTCAGTTTTTTGCAACGTATTCAGCAAGGTCAATACATCAAAAGCGGCGAAGAATTGTTTGCGGTTACTCAAAATAACACATCGTATCTTGGTGTTGTGAAAGTACCTGTTTCGGGTTATGGAAAAATAGCCATAGGGCAAAAAGTTCATGTTCTTGTCCATAATTTCCCTTATTATGAATATGGTATGTTAGAAGGAACGGTACGGCACATAGCCTTATTCCATAATTCAAATGAATATAGAGTCGAAGTAGATTTGCCGGAAGGTATGCGTACAACACAGAACCATACGATTCACTATTCTCCGGAGATGATTGGTGAGGCAGAAATTGTCACTGAAAATAAGCGTGTTATAGAACGAATATTCGAATCTTTGCTCAAAGCGCTTAAAAGGAATCATTAATATAGTACACATTTGCTTGATTTACTTATGAAACACATTGTATTACTTGTTGATTTGACGGGAGTTGCGCATTTAGCATTGGAGCACACGGCAATTATTGCTCGACGGAGTATTTGTAGGGTTACTTTACTTCATATAGCTTCTGATGGTATGCAGTCGCAAGAAAAAGAAATTAAAAACACGGTTCGTGAATTTGCCTCAACTTTGGAGAATGACGGTATATTGTTTGCTGTACAAATTAATTATGGTAATTTTTTTGAAGTAATAGCCCCGGCTATCAATGCAATGTCATGTGATTTACTTATTGTTGGTACACATGGTATAAAAGGTTTTAAACATAATTTTATGAGTTCGAATATCATCAAGTTAATGAATTTACTATCTGTTCCCGCTTTGATTGTACAAGGACATAGCACCACACCACAGGAAGGATATAATCGAATACTTGTGCCTATTATCGGAGCAATTCCGAAAGAAAATATTGAGAAACCACTTGCCCAATTCGCTTCTTTATTTCATTCGACGCTTCATTTTCTGGCGTACTGCAACACACATAATGTTGATGATGTACATGAGACTATAAATCAGTTGCAACACACTTTCACTTTGCTTGGTTTTCCGTCTGTAGTACAAATAGAGGAAATAGGTGTATATGCCGGCAATCATTCTCGTTCGATTGTACAATATTCCGATATTGAGGATATTGATGTTATTTTGTTGTTTCTTCATGAAAAAGATAATATGAAAAATTTTAATGATGAGGACAAAGAAAATATACTTCTTAATCGTTTTGGGAAAGCTGTACTTTGTTTGTAAGTCATAGTACCACGACAAAAAAAATATTTGTGTTTTAGGGAATATAGAATGTAGAGAATTTCTATGTCTTACAATCCGTATAAAAATCTTGCCATACTTATATTTAATGTTTTTTACAAGATAAAGAAAAGATTATGATTTATGCAAACGTTTGTATTATATATATCATTGCTTTAGGAGTGGTATTGTGAATATTAATCACACTCGCAAACAGCTTGAGAGAGCAAAAGAATATTTAAGCACTGAGGACTTTGATAAGTCTGAGGAGTTATGCCATTCACTATGTACCGAGTTAAACTCTTATCCCAACATTACAGATAATAAAGAAATGTTGATAATAAAGGGTAATGTATTGCTTTGCTTGGGTACCTGTCATTATAAAAAAATGGATTTTACTGTTGCCTGTAGTGTTTATAGTCAAGCCCTTGATGTATTTTTGTTGTTGGGTGAAAAATATCTTATTGCGCGGAGTCTTGCCAATATAGGAATGACTCATCATTATAATAATAATTATGCATTGGGATTGGATTTTACATTAAAAGCACTTAAACTTTTTGTAGAATTGCAAGAAATGGAGTCTGTTGCTCGTTGTCAAAGTTTGATTGCCAGAACATACTGGGTGTTAGCAGATTTATCAAATGCCCTTGAGTATTTTGAAAAGGCACTCGCTATATTTCATCAGTTAGATAATCTAAATCAAATTGCTAATGTCATTGGTGATATTGGTTTAATTTATCAAGATTTGAAAATGTATGATAAAGCATTGGAATATTACAATAAAGCATTTGTACTCTATTATGAAATAAAAGACAAAAGTAATGAGGCGCGAATAAAAAGTAATATAGGAGCAGTGTACCATAATTTAGAAATACATGATACAGCATTGAGGTATCTTAATGAGTCTTTATCAATGTTTGAAGAATTATCCTTGGAAAATAATGCAATTGATGTCTTGGAAAGTCTTGGTATTGTATATCAAACTGTTGGTAATTTTGCTCAAGCTCATGTATATATGTATCGTGCGCTTGGAATCAGCGAACGGATACATGATCGTGCAAAAATAGCTACGCTTAATGGTTCAATCGGAAGGTTATTGTTGGAATCCGAATATAGTGTACATGATATTACTACGGCAGAGGTTTATCTGAAAAAGAGTATTGAACTCAATGAATTGCTTGGCAGAAAACAAATGGTGTATGAATACCTTGAGGTATTAAGTGAACTATATAGTAAAACACAGGAATGGCAAAAAGCATACGAGTGTCAGAAGCGGTTTCACAATGTATATATGCAAGTACAAAGTGAGGAAGCAATAAAGCAAGCACAGATGTTGGAACATCGCCGTAAAATAGAAGAATCGGAACGTGACCGCCAACTCAAGATTGCACGGCATGAAGTAACGGTGAACTTATTGCATAAAACATTGCCACCCTCTATTGCAGAACGATTAATGAATGGTGAGAACAATATTGCTGATAAATTTGATAATGTGACAATTCTTTTTGCAGATATTGTTGGCTTTACGCCACTGTCTGCAAGGACTACTCCTAAGCGTATGGTAGAATTATTGAATAATTTGTTTACACGCTTCGATAAACTTACCTTTCAATACAAAGTTGAGCGCATTAAGACAATTGGTGATGCATATATGGTGGTCGCCGGCGCACCGGAACCATGTGAAGACCACGCAATACGTATGATGGATTTTGCATTTGCGATGAATAAAGCAATGAGTGATTTTTGTCAAGAAGTTGATGAAAAAATTCAGATAAGAATAGGCGTAAATTCAGGAACTGCAATCGGTGCGGTTGTCGGCGAAACTAAATTCAGTTATGATTTTTGGAGCGATGCCGTAAACACCGCAAGCCGTATGGAAAGCCATGGCGCACCAGGAAAAATTCATGTATCCGATGATTTCAAAAATGCTATCATAAGGACGGAAGATGTTCTGCTTCGACAATCAATATACTTTATCGAACGCGGGGAAATAAACATCAAAGGTAAAGGAATGATGAATACATATTTTTTGGAAAAGGCAGATGTCTGAATGAAGGTTTATAGAATGAAAATAGAAGTAGCATTGTTGAGAAAATAGTTTATCTCTTAGAGATAACATATACCACTCCATCAAGCTTTTGATGTATTTTTGTTGTATAATGTCGCACATAGGACTGCATCGGTCTCAAAATAGGGATTCGTGTAATTATTGATGCAGTATATCGTGGTACAGGCAGTACTATATGGAACCAAACAAACATAGAAAACCATGACCTTAGAACAATTCACAACTAAAGTCGAAGAACTTGAAGTACTTATACAATCCGGCAGAGATTATAAACAGTCTGAAGTCAATGCAAAAGAGTTGCTTGCCATCTTATCTATTATGGAGGAGTCGCATTCGCTGAGCGAAATTGAAACACGCATCTTGATTGCTCTTGCACAATCTTACCGAATGAGGGGAGTGTCACAAGAAGTACTGCCGATAGCTGAAAAAGCACTTGCAATCGCCGAACGTATTGGTAATAAAGAGTTACAGGCGCAGGCATACAGTAGCGTCGGAATGGCATATTCTACCATCGCTGATAATACTAAAGCAATAGAATCATTTCACAAAGCACATGAAATATTCCTTGCCGTCAATAACAGAAAGCAAGTAGCGATGTTACTATATAATATTGCCGTTTCTTACTTCCAAAAAGCTGAGTATTATTCTTCATTAGAAAATTTTCAGAAGGCATTGTTTATTGCGGAACAATTAAATGAACCAATCATAGTTGCTTTGCAATTAAGTAAAATAGGATTGGTGTATTCATACTTAGCCGATTATCAGATGGCGGTGATACAATATCAAGAGGCTATCTCTATTTATCAACAACATAATTATCAAATAGGTCTGCTTTCTTGCTACGGAAATATAGGCAATCTTTATAGAGAAATTCGAGATTACAGCCGTGCAATTGATTACTTAAATCAAGCATTACTGATAGCTCAAGAACTAGAAGATAAAAGGAATATAGCCGTCACTTTTGGCAATCTGGGAATATCGTATAATGATTCAGGTGACTATGTTAATGCAGAAAAATACTTTACCAATGCTATAATATTAGAAGAAGAATTAGGCAATAAAGTAGGTTTGGCAAGCAATTATTTGAATTTGGGAAACTGTTTAGAGAGGCAAAAACAATATGAACAAGCACTTGAATATTATCAAAAATCTCTGCTTATTGCAGAACAAATAAATCAACAACACTTTATTTCAATCATAAAGGGTAATATTGGTTCTATATTTACGAACCAATCTTTTGAAGGTTTTTCTCCCCAAAAAGGAGAAAAACTTATAATGGAATCCATTAATATTAATAATGTTCTTGGAACACGAGCTAACAATATAGTGATGTTATTGTGCCTTGCGGAATTATATGAATATCAAAAGCGATGGGAAGAATTTGCAATTTATTACAAACAATACCACGTATTGGAAAAAGAAGTTCAAAGTGAACAAGCTGTTAAGCAAGCTCAGTTAATGGAACAGCAAAGAAAAATTCACGAAGCAGAGCGGGACAGACAAGTAAAACTCGCTCGTTTTCAAGAACAAGAAAAAATATTCCATAATATTGTACCTGTGTCTATTGCTGATCGCCTTTTGAACGGCGAAAAGACTATGGCCGATTCATTTGACAATGTGAGCATGTTTTTTTCAGATATTGTTGGATTTACCCATCTTGCATCGCAAATAAGTGCAAAAGAATTAGTCGAGGGACTTAATGCCATATTTACTGAATTTGACCACATAGCGACTAAACATAGTTTGGAAAAAATTAAAACGATTGGTGATTCTTATATGGCAGCATGTGGAGTGCCGGAACAAAGAGATGACCATGCTATGCGAACCGTTCAATTTGCATTGGATATTCAAGAAATGATGAAAAATAAAACAATAGGTGAGAAAAAAAATAGAATAAGTATTCGTATAGGTTTGCATTGCGGCAGCGCAATTGCCGGGATAATCGGCGAGAAAAAATTTGCCTACGATCTGTGGGGTGATGCAGTGAACACGGCAGCGCGTATGGAATCCCACGGCGAAGCGGGTAAGATACATGTGAGTGAGGAGTTTGTAAGAGAATTGTTAATGATGAATGGTGAATTGTCAACTGAAGAAAAATTTTCCGTTGCAATACCATTGTCATTAACTATTAATCATTCACTATTGACCATTATTCCCCGCGGCGAGATGGAAATCAAAGGCAAAGGCATGATGAAAACATATTTTTTGGAGAGTGTGTCTGCACCATGATTTTCATGCTTTAGCGCATGGCAGTATAGTTTGTCAGTAGCACTTATCACAGTAATTATTTAATCACACAAATCACAGTTCAGACAATGACATACGACGAACTCAAAACCAAAGTAGAGGAACTCGAAATAGTAATTGAACAAGAACAGAATTATAAACAAGCACAAGTTCTGGCTCTTGAGATTATTGAAAATGCAAATATGGAAGATAATTCCGAGGCATTTGCTAGGGTGCTGTTTTTTTTAGCCCAATCTCTATGGCGTAATGGATTGCCCGAAAAAGGCTTGTCGTATGCAATACAATGCTTGGATATCGCAGAAAAACATCACTATAGAGATTTACAAGCACGTGCTATGGGAGTAATTGGTCTGCTGTATAGTAGTTTGTCAGAGTTTACAAAATCTTTAGAATATTATGAAAACTCACTTTGTATTGATGAAAATCAAGGGAATAAATCTCGTATTGCAATAACACATAGTAATATAGGTGTCGTCTATAGTAATTTGTCAAATTTTGCTCTTGCTCAACAGTATTTTCAAAAATCACTTTTTCTCCATGAAGAGTTACAGGACGAACAAGGTATTGCAGGAAATATGCTCAATATAGGTAATGTGTATCATCTATTGTCGGATTCTAAAACGGCTATAGAGTATTTTCGTAGAGCATTGACTCTTGCTCAAAAAAATGGTAATAAAAGAGAGGAAACTACCTGCTTGCTGTCAATAGGAAATGTATATGTTAAGTTAGACGAATATGAAACAGCATTGGGATATTATAGAGACTCTTTATTTATTGCCGAAGAATATGATAATAAAAAAAGTATAACAATAATTTGGGGTAATATTGGGACTGTTTATGTGCAGATGTCTTGCTATCAAGAGGCACTTGAGTATTTTTATAAAGCACTGAATTGTGCCAAAAGTAGTACTAATAAATATGCCGAGGCACTATGGAAAGGAAGTCTTGGTGCATTGTATCTGCGTGAGGATTTTGAAGGATATAATTGTAAAAAAGGAGAAGAATATTTACTTGAGTCAATAGAATTTTTTCAAGAACATGGAGTAAAGCTGCATGAATATGAAATGAGGAAAATAATTGCTGATATGTATGAACGAGAAAAACGCTGGGAAGAATTTTCGTTTCATTTTAAACGATATCATGAATTAAAAGAACAAGTGTATTCTGATGAAGTTCAAAAATTAATCCAAAATAATGAATACATGCAGATTGTTGCAGAAAAAGAAAAACAATTAGCTATTGAGAAAACTCGGATTCAAGAACGTGAACACGTGATGAAAGATTTAGAAACTTTAAACACAAAACTTGTTGAGGCAGATAAAGCAAAAAACGATATTCTTGGTATTGTTGTGCATGATTTAAAGAATCCACTTACTTTAATTCAGTTAAAGGCGGATATACTTCAGACAAAAAATGTACAACTTACGAAGGAACAACTGATTTCGACCGGAAAAAGTATAGCTTCAGTGGCTCAACACATGAATAGAATTATATCAAATTTATTAGATATAAATGCTTTAGAATCAGGAAAAATGACCTTAAAAATGACATCAATTGACGTTGCTTCTGTTGTTGAAAGAGCTGTTAAATTTCATAGCGACAGTGCATCTGCAAAAAATATTATTGTTCTTACCGAAATACAGTCCCAATTACCGCATGCTATTGCTGATGCGGAAGGATTATATGAAGTGATTGAAAATCTATTATCCAATGCAATTAAATTCTCACCTCAAGGACTTTCAATTATGGTGTCATGCGCGGTTGAGGACAAAACTATTGTTCTTTCTGTTAAAGATAATGGTCCGGGTATATCATTGGAAGATCAGAAAAAGTTATTCGGCAAATTTCAAAAGTTATCTGCGCGACCAACTGCCGGAGAATATTCTACCGGATTAGGATTGTCTATTGCAAAAACAATAACCGAACAAATGGGGGGTATGCTCGAGTGTCAGAGTGTCACCGGGCAGGGTGCAAATTTTATTGTTCGTCTAAAGAGGTCGCTATAATTTGTTGTTATGCAAAGGGCAAATCCTTTCTTATTATAGCTGTACGGTAAAGAATTATGGACACTATTTCAGAGTTAAGTTACGTATTGAGATAGATGAGTATTGGTGTTATAAGCCTCTCATCGTAGTTTTGCAGAAGACTATACAAAAGTGAACTTACTATCTTAAGAGAAAACAACTATGAATATGAAAAAGATTACCGTACTCTATGTGACGAGTGAAGAGGAAAATGCACGCAATTTTCAAAAAACAGGTGTTTTTTTCGGAGCATAAATGACAGCTGAAGAAATAGAGAAAAAATATGATGCCGCAATTGCTATAAATGTGCCGGAAACTAAAGCAGATGCTTTAAATCTTCTGGCGTGGCAATTGCGTTTATTGTCCCAATATGATAAAGCCACCGCTATATGTGAAGAAGCACTCTCAGTAGCTGATGCTTGCTCTAGTAAAGATGCTGCCGGTAAAATCCTAAATACACTTGCGAATATTACGGCTGATAGGGGTGATATATCCAACGCTTTGAAGTATTTTCAACAAGCAATACAAAATTTTGAACACAGTAATGACAGTTATTGGTTGGGAGCTGTATTGGGTAATTGTGGTAATATCTATAAAAATCTTAACGAATATAATCTTGCACTTGAGTATTATCATAAAGCGCTTTCACTTTATGAAAAACAAGGCATAAAAAATCATATACCTGTATGGCTTAGTAATATAGGAAATGTTTATCATAATTTAAAGGAATACGATATTGCTTTGGAATTTCACATAAAAGCATTCGCTTTACGAGAAGAAATGGGGCAAAGTTCAGAAATGGGCACCGTGTTTTCTAATATTGGCAATGCTTATTATGAAATGGGAGAATATGATAAAGCACTTGAGTATTACTCACAATCATTGAAAGTAGATTTAGAAAATGAGTTTTCTATGGATATTGCTATAGATTATGGTAATCTTGGTCGTGTGTTTGCAAAACAAGAATATAGTGGCTATGACCCCGATAAAGCGGAAGAATATCTTGTTAAAGCGGGAGCAATGTTTGAAAAACTCGGCAATAAACAATATCAGTTTGTGTTTCATAAAATACTTTCCAACCTCTATAGAAATCAACAACGTTGGGAGGAATCGGATAATGAATTTCGTAAATTTTATGCTCTTGAAAAGGAAGTACAAAGTGAAGAAGCGAAACAAGAAGCAGAAAAAATGGAGTATCGTCGTAAAGTAGAAGAAGCCGAACGTGATAGACAAGTAAAACTTGCACGATTTCAAGAACGTGAGAAAATACTTGACAATATACTTCCTTCACAAATCACCGAACGTTTAATTAAAGGCGAACAACCAATTGCGGATAAAGCAGAAAATGTATCAATCTTTTTCTCTGATATAGTGGGTTTTACCACTCTTTCGCAGCATATAAGTGCTAAAGAATTAGTATCGGGTCTCAATGAATTATTTATACAATACGATATTCTTGCAAAGAAATATGGTTTAGAAAAAATTAAGACGATAGGCGATGCATATATGGCGGTATGTGGAGTTCCTGTATTCACCTCGGATCATGCAAGTCGTACAGCACAATTTGCTCTCGGAGTGCAAGAATTATTTGTAGCAGGAGTAGAAATAGCCGGTCATAAAGTGAATATTCGTATCGGCTTACATTGCGGGGAAGTTGTAGCGGGTGTTATAGGCGAACAAAAATTTGCTTATGATTTATGGGGCGATGCCGTGAACACGGCAAGCAGAATGGAAAGTCATGGCGCAGCGGGGAAAATTCATGTGTCGGAAGAATTTGTAAGAGAATTAGGAATGAGGAATGAAAAATTAGGAATGAAGGACAAAGAATTAACAGGCGACAATTCTCAATTCGTAATTATTAATTCTCAATTCATATTCGTTCCCCGTGGCGAAATGGAAATCAAAGGCAAAGGAAAAATGCGTACCTATTTTTTGGAAAAGGTGTCTGAATTATGATTTATAGAACTGCTCTATGTGGTTGACATAAAAGTAAATAAAAAAAATAATGTCCGGACCATGATTTGTAGAACAGTCCGTTGTGGCTGTTCTACACGAAAAAAATATCAACACAAAAAGTAATCACAGTAATCAAAACAATCAAACATATCACAGTTGAGACGATGACACAAGAAGAACTACAAGCAATGCTTGACAGGGCGCAGGAATCACAGAAAATGGGAGAATATGCCGATGCAGAATACTATGCCTCAGAGCTTATAAAGGCAGTTCCTGTTGATGACACATCTTGTGTTCACAGTAGTGCCTTACTTGTACTATCTGATTCTCTGCGGATGCGCGGGATGCTTAAACAATCGCTTGAAAAAGCTGAACTGGCACTGTCTTTATCCATACAAGCGAAAGACCTATATCAAGAAGCGAAAGCAATGAGTACACTTGGGGTAGTATATACGCTTCTTGGTGACTATCAACAAGCACTTAACTATTGTACTAAAGCTCTTGCTCTTGATGAAGAGTTGGGTCATAATGTCGGGATGGCACGCGATCGTGGGAATCTTGGTGTTATTTATCAAAATCTGGCAGATTACCCTCTTGCCGCAGAATATCAAAAACAAGCTCTCGCTATTAATAGAGAAATCGGAGCTAAAGATGGTATTGCAAGGAATAATGCCAATCTTGGTATTGTCTATAGAAGTATGGGTAACTACGATGTATCAATGGCGCATTATATTGAAGCACTTAGTATATCCGAAGAACTCGAAGACATACCATCAATTTGTCAGCTTAACGGTAATATTGGTGGTCTCTATTATGCTCTTGGAAGTTATGATAAAGCACTCGAATACTTATACAAAGCTGTTGCCGATAGTAGTCTGCGCGGAGAAAAGGCGAGGGCAGCGCGATTTACAGCCAATATAGGCAGTGTATATAATTCCCTCGGTCAACATGATAAAGCACTTGAATACTACCTCAAAGCACTTGCTGCGCAAGAAGAACAAGATAATAAGACCGATGTAGCAACGCTTGGAGGTAATATAGGTATCGTGTATGCTGAACTTAGAAGTTATGAACAAGCGCTCGAATATTTTATGAAAGCTCTTGCCACACATCAAGAACTTGGTCGTAAGTCCTCAGCTGCTTTAGTATTGGGCAATATCGGGAATGTATATACACTCATTGGTAGTTATGATAAAGCGTTGGATTACTATACCCGCGCACTTATGGCTCATGAAGAACTTGGTGAAAAATCAGGTATTGCCAATGTTTCAGGGAATATTGGCTCACTGTATGCTGACGATCAGTTTGTTGGCTATGATGCTGGTAAAGCCGAAGAGTTTCTGTTGAAAGCAATTGCTCTTAGTAAAGAAGTAGGAGCAAAGCAGCATTTGTACAAATATGACAAAGCAGTTGCCGAACTCTATAAAAATACAAATCGAAAAGCAGAAGCTTATGATTATTTTGAGCGCTATCATACCGTAGAAAAACAGGTTCAAAGTGAAGAAGCAACCAGACAGAGTCAACTCATGGAGTATCGTCGCAAAGTAGAAGAAGCCGAGCGTGACCGTCAGGTAAAAATCGCACGGTTTCAAGAGCAAGAGAAACTCCTCTATAATACTCTCCCTGCTCAGATAGCCGAACGGATATTGCAGGGCGAAAGAACCATAGCCGATGTCCACCAAAATGTGTCAGTCTTTTTCTCGGATATTGTTGGCTTTACTCACTTATCGCAGCAAATATCCGCAGAGAGCTTAGTCCAGATGTTGAATAGATTATTCTCACAATTTGACCAGCTATCGCGTAAGTACGGTTTGGAGAAAATTAAAACAATCGGCGATGCCTACATGGCGGTATGCGGTGCACCAAATCAATGCAATAATCATGCAGAACGTACAGGACTCTTTGCGCTCGAGGTATCAGAATTGATGGATAATTTTATTGTTGATTCCGTCGGACAAATTTCAGTACGCATTGGCTTGCATACAGGAAGTGTCGTTGCCGGAATAATAGGCGAAGTTAAATTTTCGTATGATATGTGGGGTGACGCGGTGAATACCGCAGCGAGAATGGAAAGTCACGGTGAAGCAGGAAAAATCCATGTGTCGGAAGAATTTAAACATGCCGTAGAGACGGTGCACGCACCATCTCTACGGTTTATTCCGCGTGGTGAAATGGAAATAAAAGGCAAAGGAATAATGAAAACCTATTTTTTGGAGAAAGTGTCTGAACAGGATTTATAGGATTCAAGGATGAGCAGGATTCGTAGGGATAGTCCGTTGTGGCTGTTCTACACGAAAAAAATATCAACACAAAAACAATCACAGTAATCAAAACAATCAAACATATCACAGTTTAGACCATGATACCCGAAGAACTCAAAATCAAAGTAGAAGAACTCGAAGCAATGATTCAGAGCGGCTCTGACTATGCTCAAGTCGAAACCCAAGCACGCGAAATGCTTGAAGCCCTCTCCATCGGGGAGGGTACGGGAGGGGACAGAGAACTCCACGCCCGTACCTTGCTTGCTCTCTCCATTTCTCTCTGGCAGCGCGGTATGGCAAAAGAAGCTCTGCCCTGCGCAGAGGAAGCCCTCGCCCTTGCCGAGCAATTAGAAAGCAAAAAACTGCAAGCCAAAGCACTCGGCAATATCGGGACTGTGCATTGGAATCTCTCGAACTATGCTCGTGCCTTAGAGTACTTAGGCAGGGCATTAGCGCTCGATGAAGACCTTGGCAATAAAGCAGGGATGGCAACTATTCTCGGCAACATCGGGATTGTGTATGAGAATCTCGCGGACTATGCTCGTGCTTTGGAGTACTATGGCAAGGCATTAGCGCTTGATGAAGAACTTGGTAACAAATCAGGGATGGCAAGACATCTCGGTCATATCGGGATTGTGTATGAGAATCTCTCGGACTATTCCCGTGCCTTGGAGTACTATGACAAGGCATTAGCGCTTGATGAAGAACTCGGCAATAAACGAGCTGTGGCAGGACATCTCGGCAATATCGGGAATGTGTATGCGAATCTCTCGGACTATGCCCGTGCCTTGGAGTACATGGGTAAGGCTTTAGCTCTCGCAGAAGAACTCGGCAATAAACGAGCTGTGGCAGGACATCTCGGCAATATCGGGGTTGTCCATGTGCAACTCTCAGACTATGTTCGTGCACTGGAGTACTTTGGTAAGGCATTAGCGCTCGCAGAAGAACTCGGTGACAAATCAGGTGTGGCAGGACATCTCGGCAATATCGGGGTTGTCCATGTGCAACTCTCAGACTATGTTCGTGCACTGGAGTACTTTGGTAGGGCATTAGCGCTCGCAGAAGAACTCGGTGACAAATCAGGTGTGGCAACATGGCTCGGCAATATCGGGGAAACCTATACAAAGCAGGACTTCGAGGGTTATGATCCTGATAAGGCAGAGGAATATCTCCTGCGGGCTATTGACCTAAGCACAGAAATTGGGTATAAAGCAACATTAATTGAATTTCACAAAACCTTATCTGATCTTTATGAACACGAGCAACGATTTGGAGATGCTTTCACGCACTACAAAAAATACATTGCGACAAAAGATGAAGTAAATGTCGAGGAAGTAAAGAAGCAAGAGGCAATACGCGAGCAACGTAGGCAAGCCGCCGAGCGCGAAAAAGAAATTGAAATAGAGCGAACCCGTGCCACAGCCGAGAAACGTATCCTCAATAATATCCTTCCCGAAGGAATTACGCAACGCCTGATAAAAGGCGAGAATCCCATAGCCGACCACTACGATGGAGTTTCTGTTCTCTTCATGGATATTGTTGAGTTCACAACGCTCTGCACGAAAGTTTCCGCACAGCAACTTGTGCATTTGCTCAATGCCATTTTCTCTTCTGCGGATGCTGTGATGCGCGAGTTCGGGTTGGAAAAAGTCAAGACCATCGGCGATGCCTACATGGCAGTAGCCGGCGCACCAATTGTGCAAGAAGACCATGCCCACCGCGCCGCAAACGCAGCACTCAAACTCCTTGAGGTAATGAAGAATCTTGAAGTAAGTTTTCCTCCTGAATATGGTGATAGAAGTTGGATAGAGAGTATTCCCGAAATAGAAGTGCGTATCGGTCTGCATTGTGGTCCGGCAGCAGCAGGTGTAGTTGGTGAGAACAAGTTCCTCTATGATTTATGGGGCGATGCTGTGAACACCGCAGCAAGAATGGAAAGTCATGGCGAAGCGGGGAAAATCCATGTGTCGGAAGAATTTGTAAGAGAATTAGGAATGAGGAATGAAGAATTAGGAATGAAGGACAAAGAATTAACAGGCGACAATTCTCAATTCGTAATTATTAATTCTCAATTCATATTCGTTCCGCGTGGTGAAATGGAAATAAAAGGCAAAGGAATAATGAAAACGTATTTTTTAGAAAAAACTACATAAGTAATGAACTACAATACACTCAAAGACCTGCTGAAACAAGCAGACGCAGAACAAAACAACGGCAATTACGACCAAGCGAAACTGCTTGCCAATGAAGTACTAACCGCGTTGGAAGAATCCGCAGACGGGCTTGTCTTGTCAAGCGGCGCCTCCCAAGAGCTCCGAGCTATCTCCACGCGCTTGTTGGGCATCGTATCATTTAGGTGTGGCGACTACCCGGCAGCCCTTGAGTATTTGAATATGGCTTTGTATATAAGTGAGAAAACATCTGACAAGGCCGGAATGGCAAAAGCTCTTGGCAATATCGGTGTAGTATATGAGCATCTCTCTGACTACCCGAAGTCATTGGAGTTTTCTGTCAAGGCGCTCAGCATAGACGAAGAGCTCGGCAACAAGGAGGGAGTAGCAGCATCGCTTGGCAACCTCGGTAATGTGCATGCATATCTCTCTGACTACCCGAAGTCATTGGAGTGTTATGGCAAGGCGCTCAGCATAACCGAAGAGCTCGGCAACAAGGAGGGAGTAGCCATACATCTTGGCAACATCGGCATAGTGCACAGGTATCTCTCTGACTACCCGAAGGCATTAGAGTATTATGGCAAAGCGCTCAGCATAGCTGAAGAACTCGGCAACAAAGCGAGTGTAGCAATATGGCTTGGCAACATCGGCATAGTTCACATGTTTCTCTTGGACTACCCAACGGCATTGGAGCATTATGGTAAAGCGCTCAGCATAGAAGAAGAACTCGGCAACAAGGCGGGTGTAGCAAGAAAGCTTAGCAACATCGGCAATGTGTACAGATATCTCTCGGACTACCCGAAGGCATTAGAGTATTATAACAAGGCACTCAGCATAGCCGAAGAGCTCGGCAACAAGGCGGGTGTAGCCCGACATCTTGGCAACATCGGGAGAGTACACATAGACCTCTATGACTACTCGAAGGCACAAGAATACTTGGAGCAAAGCATGAGTTTGCATGAGAAGCAGGGTGAGAAGTCAGAGATTGGAGAATTAAAATCTGCGCTTGGCGCGCTATACGCGAGCGATACAAATCCAAATGGCGAAGAGGCGAAGGCGGAAGCGTATTTATTAGAATCTATCGCTGTAAGCCGGGAGCTAGGAACGAAGAAATATGAAGCCCACAAAACCCTGGCAGAACTGTACAAGAGACAAAAGCGCTGGGAGGAATATTCTGAGCACTACGAGCAATACCACAAAGTGCGGGATGAGGTTCACAGTGAGGATGCGAAGAAGAGTGCCGCCCTCATGGAACAACGCCGTCAAATAGCTGAACGCGAGAAAGAGATTGCCATTGCCAAAGCCGCCGCCGATGCCAAGCACCAAGCCACGGAGCAATTACTCCACAATGTTCTCCCACCAAGTATAGCTAATAAAATGCTTGACGGCACCAAGCTTATCGCCGAAAAAATTCCAAGCGTGTCGGTGCTTTTCGCCGATATTGTAGGGTTTACGAAGCTCTCGCAACGTATTACTCCTGAAGAACTTGTCGATGGCTTGGATAGAATGTTTAGCGCCTTCGATGCACTCGCTGAGAAACATGGCTTAGAGAAAATCAAGACGATTGGCGATGCGTACATGGTCGTCTCCGGCGCTCCGGTTCAGCGTGAAGACCACGCCGAAGCGATGACACAATTTGCGCTTGAAATGGTGGAAGCGATGCAGGAATTCCGTTCGATTTCTACCGGCGAAAAAGTGCAAGTACGCATCGGAATACACAGCGGTGAAGTAGTCGCCGGCGTGATTGGCAAAAAGAAATTCGCCTATGATTTATGGGGTGACGCGGTGAATACCGCAGCGAGAATGGAAAGTCACGGTGAAGCAGGAAAAATCCATGTGTCGGAAGAATTTGTAAGAGAATTAGGAATGAGGAATGAAGAATTAGGAATGAAGGACAAAGAATTAACAGGCGACAATTCTCAATTCGTAATTATTAATTCTCAATTCATATTCGTTCCCCGTGGTGAAATGGAAATCAAAGGCAAGGGAATGATGAAGACCTATTTTTTGGAGAAATTGTCTGAACAGGATTTATAGGATTTGTAGGACAGCCCTATGTGGCTGTCCTAAATGAAAAAATATCAAACACAAGCAACAATCACAGTAATCAAAACAATCAAACATATCACAGTTGAGACAATGAGAAACGACGAACTCAAAACCAAAGTAGAAGAACTCGAAGCACTGATACAGAGCGGTTCTGACTATGCTCTTGCCGAAACCCAAGCGCGGGAGCTGCTGGCGGACGATACCGTTATCAATGAACCGGAACTCCACTGCCGTACCCTGCTTGCCCTTTCAGAATCGCTATGGCAGCGTGGCATGGCAAAGGATGCATTGCCATTTTCCGAACAAGCGCTTACCATTACCGAACAAATAGAAGGCAAAGAACTGCAAGCTAAAGCTCTCGGCAATATCGGGACTGTGTATTGGAATCTCTCTGACTATGCTCGTGCCTTAGAGTACTATGGCAAGGCATTAGCGCTTGATGAAGAACTCGGTAACAAAATGGACGTGGTAACTAATATTGGCAACATCGGGCTTGTTCATCAGTATCTCTCGGACTATTCCCTTGCTTTGGAGTACTTGGAGAAGGCATTAGCGCTTGATGAAGAACTCGGCAATAAAGCAGGGGTGGCAAGACATCTCGGCAATATCGGGACTGTGCATTTGCATCTCTCGGACTATTCCCTTGCTTTGGAGTACTTGGAGAAGGCATTAGCGCTTGATGAAGAACTCGGCAATAAAGCAGGGGTGGCAAGACATCTCGGCAATATCGGGCTTGTACATTTTGTTCTATCTGACAATTCCCATGCCTTGGAGTACTATGGCAAGGCATTAGCGCTTGATGAAGAACTCGGTAACAAAGCAGGGGTGGTAAGACATCTCGGCAATATCGGGAATGTACATGTTAATCTCTCGGACTATGCCCTTGTTTTGGAGTACTATGGCAAGGCATTAACGCTCGCGGAGGAACTCGGCAATAAAGAAGGTGTGGCATCTATTCTCGGCAATATCGGGAGTGTGTATGCTTCTCTCTCGGACTATTCCCTTGCCTTGGAGTACATGGGTAGGGCGTTGGCGCTTGATGAAGCACTCGGTAAGAAAGCAGGCGTGGCCAGACATCTCGGCAATATAGGGACAACATACGCAAAAAAGGACTTCGAGGGTTATGACCCTAATAAAGCAGAGGAATATCTCCTGCGGGCTATTGACCTAAGCACAGAAATTGGGTTTAAAGCAGCATTAATTGAATTTCACAAAACCTTATCTGATCTTTATGAACACGAGCAACGATTTGGAGATGCTTTCACGCACTACAAAAAATACATTGCGACAAAAGATGAAGTAAATGTCGAGGAAGTAAAGAAGCAAGAGGCAATACGCGAGCAACGTAGGCAAGCCGCCGAGCGCGAAAAAGAAATTGAAATAGAGCGAACCCGTGCCACAGCCGAGAAACGTATCCTCAATAATATCCTTCCCGAAGGAATTACGCAACGCCTGATAAAAGGCGAGAATCCCATAGCCGACCACTACGATGGAGTTTCTGTTCTCTTCATGGATATTGTTGAGTTCACAACGCTCTGCACGAAAGTTTCCGCACAGCAACTTGTGCATTTGCTCAATGCCATTTTCTCTTCTGCGGATGCTGTGATGCGCGAGTTCGGGTTGGAAAAAATCAAGACCATCGGCGATGCCTACATGGCAGTAGCGGGCGCACCGATTGTGCAAGAAGACCATGCCCAAAGAGCCGCGAATGCAGCAGTGAAACTCCTTGATGTGATGCAAAACTTAGTGGTAAGTTTTCCTCCTGAATATGGCGATAGAAGTTGGATAGAGAGTATTCCCGAAATAGAAGTGCGTATCGGTCTGCATTGTGGTCCGGCAGCAGCAGGTGTAGTCGGCGAGAACAAGTTTCTCTATGATTTATGGGGCGATGCCGTGAACACCGCAGCAAGAATGGAAAGTCATGGCGAAGCAGGTAAAATCCATGTGTCGGAAGAATTTGTGTTAGCCCTTTCCCTCAACCGTCCTTCGGACACCTTCTCCCACTGGGAGAAGGAAGGGATGAGGGCAATTCCCCGTGGCGAAATGGAAATCAAAGGCAAAGGAAAAATGCGTACCTATTTTTTGGAGAAATATCTATGATATCAACAGGAACTCTCGAATTAATTGAACAATTCTATTCACGAGGACAATTTATTCAGGTAGTCGAATTAGCGGAATCATATCTATATGCAAAACAGGAGCGTGTCGCCAATGCTGAAACAGTTCGCGTACTTGTTATGCTTGGAAATGCTCGTACATTTCAAACTGAGTACGTTGCGGGACTTGAGTGTTTGCGCACCGCCATTGAGCTTGCCACGCCACTTGATAATCCGGCATTGTTAGCAACAGCGCATAATGCTCTCGGTTATCTCTATTTAACGATTAGTGAGTTTGAAAAAGCGGAGCAAAACCTTGAAATATCTCGAAAATTATTGGAGAAATCGGATCCGCTTCTGGGAGTGGTTCTTCTTAATCTTTCGATTGTCGAATTGAACACCAATAATGCGGAAGAGGCGAGTAGTCTGTGTGCTAAAGCTGTCGAGATTTTACAAAGAAATAACAATATTCGTTCACTGGGATATGCCCACTTGAATTTCTCCAAAGTTTTTGCAAGACTTAGAAATACACCCGAAGCTCTCGCAGCGGTTGATAGTGCAATTGAGTGTTTTAATAAGGTCGAAGATAAACTCGGGTTGGGGCAATCTCTTGGTTGGCGCGGACATTTGGCATTTTCAAATCTGGCTGATCAAAAAGTACGGCAAATTCCCCAAAATATTCTCCACGATTTGCTTCGTGGACAAAGTATGTTGGAAGAGGTTGGTGCTAAAAAGTATCTTTCCGACATCCATTCAACTCTTGCCGCCGCCTATGAGTCAGTGGAGGATTGGCGGAAGTCATACGAACACCAAAAGCAGTTCAGCTTATTGCAGAATGAGCTACAGTCCATTGATGTTGCGAAAAAAACAGCGGTGATCGAGGCGGAATTATCCCTTGATTTGGCAAAGAAAAATGCCGAACTTTCCGAGCTTCGCAATGGCGAACTTCGCAATGCCAATGAGCAATTGGAACGTGCATTGAGAGACCTTCGAGAAAATGAACAACAACTCGTTCAAGCCGAAAAGATGGCATCACTCGGTCAGCTGACCGCGGGTATTGCTCATGAACTTAATAATCCTATTGGATTTATCGGTGCGTCTTTGTTACCATTAAAACGCGATATAAGCTATCTGATAAACACTTACCTTCCTGAAAACCAAGATGATGTTGTTGAGCTGAAAGAAGAAATAGAGAGTTTATTGCGAGCAATCGAAGACGGAGCAAAAAGGACGAGTGATATAGTCAAAGGATTACGCACATTCTCCCGTTTAGATGAACATGAGCTGAAGCTCACCGACATTCACGAAGGTATTGATGCCACCTTGATACTCTTGCGCAGTAAAATGGGCGATGCTATAACCATTCATAAAAACTATGGACCCATTCCTAAAATTATGTGCTTACCGGGACCGCTCAATCAGGTATTTATGAATATCTTAGTTAATGCAATTCAAGCTATACAAGGTCCGGGAACAATCACTATAACCACATCGCAACAAGCAGACAATGTTCTGGTCAGTATTCGTGATACCGGTGGAGGAATAAGTGATGAGCTAATTAACCGTATCTTTGAGCCGTTTTTTACTACCAAACCGATTGGGGTTGGTACGGGACTTGGGCTTTCAATTTGTTATGATATCATCAAAAAAAATAATGGAGACATAACTGTTCAGAGCAAAATTGGAGTTGGCACAGAGTTTATAATTACGCTTCCATTGCAACAATAGTCATATATATTTTTTTAGGAAATTTATCAATGAACAAAGAAAAATCAACTGTACTCTATGTCGATGACGAAGAACACAATTTGGTGTCATTTAAGGCGACATTCCGTTTTGATTACCGTGTCCTCACAGCTTTATCAGGGCATGAAGCACTTCAGATATTGCGCGAGAATAGCGTAGATGTTATTATCTCTGACCAAAGGATGCCTGAGATGACAGGTGTTGAGTTTTTAGTCCATTCGCGTGATATTGCGCCCGAAGCCATCAGAATTATACTCACAGGATACAGCGATATTGAGTCCGTTGTTTCTTCCATTAATAAGGCGCAGGTGTACCGATATATTGGTAAGCCATGGGAAGAGAATGACTTGAAGATGACAATGGAGAGTGGTATAGAAAATTTGCGTCTTGTTCGTGAAAACAGAGCACTGCTCGAACACCTTGCTCAATATAACAAAACATTGGAAGCGCAAGTCGCTCAAAGAACTGAACAGTTGCAAAAGAAAACCGATGAGTTGGAGCGTTTGAATCATGAGGTATTGAACATGAATACGGGTTTAATAAAATTGAATAAAGAAAAATCTCATTTTCTTGCTCTTGCTGCCGACGAAATCAAAAAACCCATAGACTCCATTAATCATACGGCTGTGCAACTCGTAAAAAACATAAGCACGACCTCGCCTGCCAAAGCTCAAGACAGTTTGGTAAGCATCTCGCAAACGGCAAGACGAATACGTGAAATTATCGCTAATCTTATAGAGTTAAATCAGTCGGAAATTAGTGTTAATGTCAATCCTGTAAGATTCGATATTGGAATGATTTTACAAACGATAGATTTGACTTATAGACAACAAGCAAAAGCAAAAAATATACAGATTGAATTCAAGCGTGCGAGCAATCTCAATATGGTTCGTACCGACCCTCAGCATATAGAAACAATACTGACACAGTTAGTCTCCAATGCGGTAAAATTCTCTCCTGAACACTCTACCATCACAACAACATGTATGCAGAATGGAGACCTGTTGCGCTGTGAGATAATTGATGAAGGTCCGGGCATTCCCGACTCAGAGAAAGACCTTGTTTTCCAAGCATATTCGAAACTCTCGGCAAAGCCGACCGGAGGCGAATCATCCGTAGGTTTAGGACTGGCATTAGTTGCCAATCTTGTTCGTGCATTGCGAGGTAAGGTGTGGTTCGAGAATCAAACCAAGGGCACAAAATTTATCATTGAGCTTCCTCAATTGCATTAATAGGTGTGTATAGTCAGTGCTTCTCTGATGAGCATTGATGATGCTTTATGTCTTATCAATATTAAATTCTATTGTGATATTCGCTGCAAGAGAGTGCGATAGGTATGTGCACTGTGTGTGGCTAAACAATTGTATTACAATAGGATACATATTCTTTACGCTGAGTTGAGTATAATAGGAGAGAGCATGACCCACGAAGAACTCAAAACCAAAGTAGAAGAACTCGAAGTTTTAATTAAATCCGGCAAGGACTATGATCAAGCCGAAACCCAAGCACGCGAACTGCTTGCAGAAAATGCTCTTATCAATGAACCGGAACTCCACTGCCGCATCTTGCTTGCTCTTTCAGAATCGCTATGGCGGCGTGGCATGGCAAAAGATGCATTGCCGTATGCCGAACAAGCCTTTGCCCTTGCCGAACAAATAGAAAGCAAAGAACTGCAAGCCAAAGCACTCGGCTATATCGGGACTGTACATTCTGATCTCTCGGACTATCCCCGTGCCTTGGAGTACTTAGGCAAGGCATTATCGCTCGCAGAAGCACTCGGCAATAAAGCAGGGATGGCAGCACATCTCAGCAATATCGGGATTGTGCATTTGGAACACTCGGACTATGCGCTTGCTTTGGAGTACTTTGGCAAAGCATTAGCGCTCGATGAAGCACTCGGCAATAAAGCAGGTATGGCAGGATGTCTCGGCAATATCGGGAATGTGTATGCGAATCTCTCGGACTATGCTCGTGCTTTGGAGTACTTAGGTAGGGCATTATCACTGAATGAAGAACTCGATAATAAAGCAGGCATGGCAATACAGTTCGGCAATATCGGGGTTGTCCATGCGCAACTCTCAGACTATGTTCGTGCACTGGAGTACTTTGGTAAAGCATTAGCGCTCCATGAAGAACTTGGTAATAAAGCATTAGTGGCAAATTGGCTGGGCAATATAGGGAATGTGCATTATTCTCTCTCGGATTATGCTCGTGCCCTGGAGTACTTAGGCAAGGCATTAGCGCTCCATGAAGAACTCGGTGACAAAGTAGGTGTAGCAAATTGGCTCACTGGCATCGGAACTGTACATAGGAATTTCTCGGACTATGCTCGTGCCTTGGAGTACTATGGCAAAGCATTATCACTCCATGAAGAACTCGGCAATAAATCAGGCGTGGCAGTATGTCTCGGCAATATCGGGGAAACCTACACAAAGCATGACTTTGATGGTTGCGACCCCGAAAAAGCGGAAGAGTTCTTACTGAGAGCGATTGCGATGAATGAGGAACTCGGTACGAAAGGACAGAATGTTAACGTTTTCAAAGGACTTTCAGAACTCTATGCAACATCAGAACGTTGGAAGGAATCAAGGGAGCAATTTGAGAAATACCACAACCTTGAAAAAGAAGTCCAAAGCGAAGAGGCGAAGAAAAAAGCGTCACTGATGGAGCAACGTAGGCAAGCCGCCGAACGGGAAAAGGAAATTGAAATAGAACGTACGCGTGCTACAGCAGAGAAACGTATCCTCAATAATATCCTTCCCGAAGAGATAACCCAACGCTTAATAAAAGGGGAGAATCCCATAGCCGACCACTACGATTCTGTCTCTGTTCTTTTCATGGACATTGTTGAGTTCACAACGCTCTGCACGAAAGTTTCCGCACAGCAACTTGTGCATTTGCTCAATGCCATTTTCTCTTCTGCGGATGCTGTGATGCGCGAGTTCGGGTTGGAAAAAATCAAGACCATCGGCGATGCCTACATGGCAGTAGCAGGCGCACCCATTGTGCAAGAAGACCATGCCCACCGCGCCGCAAACGCGGCACTCAAACTGCTTGAGGTGATGGAGAATCTTGAAGTAAGTTTTCCTCCTGAATATGGTGACAGAAGTTGGATAGAGAGTATTCCCGAAATAGAAGTTCGCATTGGTCTGCATTGTGGTGCTGCTGCTGCAGGTGTTGTTGGTGAGAACAAGTTTCTCTATGATTTATGGGGTGACGCAGTGAACACCGCAAGCAGAATGGAGAGTCATGGCGAAGCAGGGAAAATCCATGTGTCGGATGATTTTTGCATTGCCGTAGAGACGGTGCACGCACCGTCTCTACGGTTTATTCCGCGTGGTGAAATGGAAATCAAAGGCAAAGGCATGATGAAGACCTATTTTTTGGAGAAATTGTCTGAACCGGATTGATAGGATTTGTAGGATAGCCCTATGTGGCTGTCTTACACGAAAAAATATCAAATACAAAAACAATCACAGTAATCAAAACAATCAAACAAATACACTTATGACACCCGAACAACTACAGAACAGAGCACACGTTTCATTATCAAACTCATGTAATAAATGGTGCTTAGCACATGAAGAGCAGCACATTGCCGAACAAGTTTTCGATTTTGAATACTATGGAAAAGAGTTCAAGGAACATGAAAAATCAGTTACGTATAGCAGTGATGACCAAAGCGAAACACATACGCTTCGTCGTACATTTGCCACGGTATTTACTCATTACAAACCGGCACTACCAATATTAGCACTCCGATTCATTTTTTTTAGTATCCTACTATATACACAGCTTTTCCCACATATCCACATTGCCGCCCAAGTTCCCGCCCATTTATATGACGGCATGAAGTACCGTTGTATCGGTCCTTTTCGTGGCGGACGTTCGCTTGCTTGCACAGGTGTGGCGGGCGACCGCAAGACCTATTACTTTGGTGCAACGGGTGGAGGCATTTGGCGTACAACCGATGCCGGTGAATCATGGAATCCCATAAGCGATAACACATTTGTTGCGTCGTCCATTGGTGCGATTGCCATTGCACCAAGCGATGCAAATGTCCTTTATGCCGGCACAGGTGAATGTGATATTCGCGGCAATATCTCCTTCGGCGATGGGATGTATAAAACCACCGATGCCGGTGCAACATGGAAGCGGGCGGGCTTGCAAGAATCGTTCGCTATCGGCAAAATCAGTATTCACCCTGCTAATCCCGATGAGGTTCTTGCTGCGTGCATGGGGCGCATCTTCGGTACGGGTGGCGAGCGAGGCATTTACAAAACCACCGACGGTGGCACAACATGGAAAAATGTTCTGAAGCGCAGCGGCACATTAGGCGACAGCACCGGAGCGATTGATATTCAACGCGACCCGCACAATCCGCGCATTCTCTATGCCGCACTCTGGCAGGCATACCGCAATGCGTATTCAATGTCAAGCGGAGGTAAAGGATGCGGCTTGTTCAAATCCACCGATGGCGGCGATACATGGACAGAGATAAGTACCAATACAGGATTGCCTAAGGGAATGATTGGTAAAATCCGTATCGCTTGCTCACCCGCACAGCGCAACCGCCTGTGGGCAATGATTGAAAACGAAAACGGCGGACTCTTCCGCAGCGACGATGCAGGCAAAACGTGGCAGCGAACTTGCGACGAAAAATCCATTCGCCAACGCCCGTGGTATTTCTCGCATATCACCGCCGACCCCAAAAATCCCGATGTGATCTATGCGCTCAATGTGGGCTTCCACAAATCCACCGATGGCGGGCGAAGCTTTAAAGGAATCGGAACAATGCACGGCGACCACCATGATATGTGGATTGACCCCGCCGACCCCGAACGCTTTATTCTTGCCGATGATGGTGGCGCAACCGTTACCAATACCGGCGGCGACAGTTTCACCCAACTCGACATTCCCACAGCACAGTTTTACCATGTCACTACTGATAATCACATTCCGTACCGAGTGTATGGTTGCCAACAGGATAACTCTTCCGTTGGTATTGCTTCGCGCACCACGGGCTGGTCTATTGACGAACGCGACTGGTTTGTCGCTGCGGGTGGTGAGTCGGGTTATATAGCCATTGATCCCAAGGATGAGAACATCATCTACGGTGGAAACTATGGTGGTTTCCTCTCGAAGTTGAACCGCACTACCACACAAGACCAAGATGTGAGTGTCTATCCTGACAATGTTGTGGGCAGCGGCGCAACCAATCACGTCTATCGCTTTCAGTGGACATTTCCCATTGTGTTTTCGAAGCATGATTCATCAACACTGTATGCTTGCGGCAATCATGTATTCCGCACAACAAATGCCGGTTATGCATGGGAGAAAATCTCGCCCGACTTGACGACGAATGATTCTACGAAACAGCAACCATCGGGCGGGATGATTACCAAAGACAATACAGGGGTGGAAACACATTGCACCATCTTTGCCTTTGCCGAATCGCCGCTTGATAAGAACATTCTCTGGGCGGGAAGTGACGATGGTTTGGTGCATCTCTCGACCAATGGCGGCGGCTCATGGACAAATGTTACGCCGAAGAATCTGCCGAATAGCGGTAAGCCCGCACTTATCAGTATTATCGAGGCAAGTCGCTTCAATACCGGGACAGCATATATCGCGGCTACACGCTATAAATCAGCTGACGACCAACAGCCATATCTGCTCCGCACTACCGACTTTGGTAAATCGTGGGTGATGATAACAAATGGTATCAGTACTCCAAGCTACACGCGCATTATTCGTGAAGACACGAAGCGCAAAGGACTGCTTTATTGCGGCACAGAAACAGGGGTATTTGTTTCCTTCAACGATGGCGGCATTTGGCAACCGCTGCAATTGAACCTGCCGCATACACCAATTCACGACATGGTTATTCATGAGCGAGATGATGACCTGATCCTTGCCACACATGGACGCTCGTTCTGGATACTTGACGATATCTCACCATTGCGGCAGATGGCAGAGGTCAAAGCAGATGCCGACATCACACTTTATACGCCGCGCCCAAGTTATCGTATCGAAGGTGGCTCATGGTCATCGCCACAAATGCAAACCGGCGAGAATGCACCCAATGGCGTGATGGTACATTATAGTTTGCGAACACGTCCCGACAAAGCAATTACTCTTGAGTTTTTGGATGCACGCGATTCACTCATCATTGCATACAGTTCCAATAAGGACGCAAAAGGCGAACCCGTAAAATCGGAGAATAAATTCTACCCCAAACAAGAGCGGATGCGAAGCACAGGTGCAGTACCCGCCGACAGCGGCTTCAACCGTTTTGTGTGGAATATGCGCTACCCGAATGCAACAGAATCGCCGGTGGTAATGTGGGGTGCAAGCACTGCGGGTCCGCGTGCAGTACCGGGTACATATTCTGTTCGGCTGAAACTCGGCGATTCGGTTATTGCAAAGCAGCCGTTCCGCATTATCCCAAGCGTGAACATTCCGCCGGATGACATCCGCGCACAGTTCGAGTTGCACACCCGCATCAACAAAAAAGTAAGTGAAACGCACGATGCCGTGATTGCGCTGCGCGATATGAAAATACAGCTTAATACAGTACTCGGTCGTATTGCCGATGCCGTGGGCGACACAACAAAAACAAAGGACATCCGCGCACTTGCAAAACGCATGGACGATACGCTGACATCGGTTGAGGAATCATTGGTACAGACCAAAGCGAAGGCGGGTCAAGACCTGCTGAACTATCCCATGAAACTTGGCAACAAACTCGCTGCTTTGGCAAGCACTGTTGCCTCGGCGGATACGCGCCCCACCGAGCAAACCTATGCCGCCGTTGCACGTATCGAATCGCTTATTCAGCGCGAGTTAGATCGCTATGCACGTGTGAAAGAACGCGACCTGCCTGCATTCAATACCGCCGCATCGGGCTTCGCGTTGCCCGCCGTCCGCATCAAGAAAAAAGAGAAGAATTGATTGAAAAAAACAATGACAACGAACCGTAGTGAGATGGAAATCAAAGGCAAAGGCATAATGAAGACCTATTTTTTGGAGAAAGTACAATGAACGACCTCTATGCATCATTTTTCAGTGACATCAAATATCGAATCCGTGCCGCGCAATACAAGGCGCTTCGAGCAGCAAACACGGAATTAGTGATGATGTACTGGGACATCGGGCGAGCAATCGCCGAACGCCAAACCCGCGATGGTTGGGGTGCTTCAGTGGTGGAAATACTTGCCAAAGATATTCAACAGGAATTTCCCGGTATTAAGGGCTTTTCTGCCCGAAATATCTGGTATATGGTAAAACTATACAGTCATTATGCCGACCTATCAAAACTGCAACCACTGGTTGCAGAAATCTCGTGGTCGCATAATTTGTTGATTTTAGAGCAATGCGGTGATGACCTTGAGCGCGAGTATTATCTGAAAGCAACGGTGAAATTTGGGTGGTCGAAACGGATATTACAGGATAACATCCGTACAAAATCGTATCAGAAATTCCTGATGAACCAAACGAATTTTGCAGAAACACTCGATGAAGCACAGCAAAAACACTCCGTTTTTACGGTAAAAGACGAATACACCTTCGATTTTTTAGAGTTGGAAGGCGACTATTCCGAGCGGGAGTTGGAGCGCAGTCTTGTGGGAAAGATACAGCGTTTTCTTGCAGAAATGGGTGGATATTTTACCTTTGTCGGCGAGCAATTCCGTGTGGAAATAGAGGGAGAGGAATTTTTCATTGATCTGTTGCTGTATCACCGTGCGCTTCGTTCACTTGTAGCTATCGAATTGAAAACCGGCACATTCAAACCGGAGTATGCAGGCAAAATGCAGTTTTACTTATCCGTACTCAATGACCGCGTCAAACTTCCCGACGAGAATACAAGTATCGGCATCATCATTTGCCGTGAGAAAAACCGAACGCTGGTGGAATATACCCTGCGGAATGTTCACGAACCGATTGGAGTGGCAACATATCTGACCACAAGCGAATTACCCGAGCATTTGCGTGGGTTCCTTCCGTCGGCAGAAGAAATCGCCGAGAAACTCACCATATTTGGAGATGAAGCATGACACCCGACGAACTCAAAACCAAAGTAGAAGAACTCGAATCACTTATTCAGAGTGGCTCTGACTATGATCAAGCCGAAACCCAAGCACGCGAACTGCTTGCAGAAAATGCTCTTATGAATGAATCGGAACTCCACGCCCGTACCCTGCTTGCTCTCTCGCAATCGTTGTGGCGGCGTGGTTTGGCACAAGATGGACTGTCATTTTCCGAACAAGCCCTTACCATTACCGAACAAATAGAAAGCAAAGAACTGCAAGCCAAGGCACTCGGCAATATCGGGACTGTGCATAAGGACATCTCGGACTATGCCCGTGCTTTGGAATATTATGGCAAGGCATTAGCACTCAATGAAGAACTCGGCAATAAAGCAGGTATGGCAACTAATCTCGGCAACATCGGGATTGTGCATGCAAATCTCTCGGATTATGCTCGTGCCTTGGAGTACTATGGCAAGGCATTAGTGCTTGATGAAGAGCTCGGCAATAAAGCAGGTGTGGCAAATAGTCTCGGCAACATCGGGATTGTCTATCAGAATCTCTCGGACTATTCCCGGGCTTTGGAGTACTATGGCAAGGCATTAGCACTCCATGAAGAACTCGGCAACAAAGCAGGGATGGCAAACAATCTCAGCAATATCGGGAATGTGCATAGGAATCTCTCGGACTATACCCTTGCCTTGGAGTACTATGGCAAGGCATTAGTACTCAATGAAGAACTCGGTAATAAAGCAGGGGTGGCAAATAATCTCGGCAATATCGGGCTTGTGTATGCGAATCTCTCGGACTATTCCCGGGCTTTGGAGTACTATGGCAAGGCATTAGCACTCCATGAAGAACTCGGCAACAAAGCAGGGATGGCAAACAATCTCAGCAATATCGGGAATGTGCATAGGAATCTCTCGGACTATCCCCGTGCTTTGGAGTACTATGGCAAGGCATTAGCGCTCAATGAAGAACTCGGCAATAAAGCAGGTGTGGCAAGTGATCTCGGCAATATCGGGACTGTGCATAAGGACATCTCGGACTATCCCCGTGCCTTGGAGTACTTAGGAAAGGCATTAGCACTCGCAGAAGAACTCGGCAACAAAGCAGGTGTGGCAATTAATCTCGGCAACATCGGAGCAACCTACGCACAGCAGGACTTCGATGGCTACGACCCTGCAAAAGCGGAAGAATATCTGATCAAAGTACTAAGCGGGTTTGAAGATATCGGTGCAAAGAATTTTCAGTATGAAACACATAAAGGTCTTGCTGATCTTTATGAAAGACAAGGGCGGAAAGCCGAAGCATATGATCACTACAAGAAATACCACGAATTAGAAAAAGAAGTCCAAAGCGAAGAAGCGAAGAAAAAAGCAATGCTCATGGAGCAACAGAAGCAAGTCGCCGAGCGCGAAAAAGAAATGGAGATAGAGCGCACCCGTGCCACAGCAGAGAAACGTATCCTCAATAATATCCTCCCCGAAGAAATAACCCAACGCCTGATAAAAGGCGAAAATCCCATAGCTGATACCTTCGATTGTGTTTCAGTTCTCTTCATGGATATTGTTGATTTTACAAAACTCTCGACCAAGGTTTCCGCGCAGCAACTTGTACACTTGCTCAATGCCATTTTCTCTTCTGCAGATGCTGTGATGCGCGAATTCGGGTTAGAGAAAATCAAGACCATCGGCGATGCCTATATGGCAGTAGCCGGCGCACCCATTGTGCAAGAAGACCACGCACACCGCGCTGCGAACGCCGCACTGAAACTCCTTGAAGTAATGAAGAATCTTGAAGTCACCTTTCCTGATTCATTGGGTGACAAATCATGGATAGCATCGTTACCGGAAATCCATGTCCGCATAGGCGTACATTGTGGTCCGGCGGCGGCAGGTGTTGTTGGCGAGAACAAGTTTCTCTATGATTTATGGGGCGATGCCGTAAACACCGCAGCAAGAATGGAAAGTCATGGCGAAGCAGGGAAAATCCATGTGTTGGAAGAATTTAAACATGCCGTAGAGACGGTGCACGCACCGTCTCTACGGTTTATTCCGCGTGGTGAAATGGAAATCAAAGGTAAAGGCATGATGAAGACATATTTCTTGGAGAAAGAATAATTTCTATAAATTTGACAATGTTACATTAAGGTATAATCCAATGACAGCCGACGAACTCAATAAAACAGCCGACGAACATTTCCAACATGGGCGATACGAAGAAGCCGAATCTGCTGCCGTCGCCGCCCTAAATGTCGCCCGGCTATCAGGAAACTCATTGCAAGCCGGAAGGGCTGCTGTGTTTATAGGCAATATCGCCCAACGACACGGAGAATATTTGAAAGCTCTCGAGCAGTATCAATTGGCGCACGAATCATTTGAAGTCATAGGCGACTCCGGTAGAATTGCCATTACCCTCGGCAATATCGGACGCGCTTACCGCAACCTCTCGGACTATACAACTGCGGCAGAATATTACCGCAAGGCACTCGCATTGGACGAAGAACTCGGAAATTGGCGTGGTGTGGCTGATCACACGGGCAATCTTGGCAACCTTTTTCTCCTCATGTCCGACTATCCGAACGCGCTGGTATATTACCAAAAAGCCCTCTCATTGGCTGAACAAACCGGCAATGCCGCTGCTATCGCTATTCACACAGGCAATCTCGGCAATATCTTCCTACTGTTTGCAGATTACCCAAATGCTTTGTCTTTGTTCCATAAATCCCTCGCCCTTGCGGAAGCGTCCAATAATATGTCAGACACCGCTACGCAATTAGGTAACATCGGGAATATCTATCTTGCCATGAAGGAGTATAACATCGCCCTCGACTACTACCACAAGGCACTTATGACAAAAGAGCAACTCGGCGACAAAGTGGGAGCAGCATCCTTAACCGGTAATATAGCTGCCGTGCATTTTTATCTTCATGACTATACAATGTCATTGCAATATTATAAGCGTGCTCTCGGCATTCACAATGAGCTTGGGAACAAGGCAGGAGTCGCCGATGTGTATGTCAATATCGGGAGCAACTGCAAAATGATGGGCGACCATGCGGGTGCAATGGACTATTGCAACAAGGCATTAGAACTCTATACCGAGGTCAACAATATCGCTGGAATAGCCAACTGCACACAGAATATAGCCGGATTGTATTCGGACGACGACAATGCCGAATATGATCCTGTCCTTGCCGAACGATATTTTCTGCGAGCAAAGGAACTCTTCGAAGAGCTTGGTGCCAAAAAAGAACTTTACGAAACGCACTATTGTCTGGCAGTCCTCTTTCAGCTAACCCGCAACTGGGAAAAAGCATTCACCCATCATCAACTCTTTTATGCTCTTGAAAAAGAGGTATTAAACGAAGAAACAAAAAAACAAGCCGAGCGACTGAACTACGAACGCAAAACGGCAGAACGTGAAAAACAGGCGGCTATTGAGCGCACACGGCTCGAAGCGACCGAACAATTGCTTCACAATGTGCTGCCGCCGGAAATTGCCGGCAGGATACTGGGGGGTACAAAGCTCATCGCCGATAAACTCGATACCGTTTCGGTACTTTTCGCCGATATTGTCGAATTTACCTCATTATCACAAGACATTTCTCCCGAGGAACTCGTGAAGGGGCTTAACGCAATTTTCACGATTTTCGACGAATTAGCCGAAAAGTATGGCTTAGAAAAAATTAAAACAATGGGCGACGCCTATATGGTGGTAAGCGGAGCACCCATACCACGCTCTGACCATGCACAGGCTTTGGCTATTATGGCATTCGACATGATGGAAGCCGTCAGCCGCTTTAACCCCTTCCTGACCGGCAAGCCGCTTCGCTTGCGTATAGGCATACATAGCGGCGAGGTCGTGGCGGGTGTAATCGGTAAGAATAAATACACATATGACCTTTGGGGCGATGCCGTAAACACTGCAAGTAGAATGGAATCTCACAGCGAAGCAGGGAAAATTCATTGTACGGAAGATTTTGTAAGAGAATTAAGAATGAGGAATGAAGAATTAAGAATGAAGGACAAAGAATTAACTGGCGACAATTCTCAATTCATAATTTTTAATTCTCAATTCATATTCGTTCCGCGTGGTGAAATGGAAATCAAAGGGAAAGGAATGATGAAGACCTATTTTTTGGAGAAGGCGGATTAATAAAAAAAAGAGATTTATACCATGATTATAGTGATTGATTTTTTTTTGATGTGTATGTATTCGAGACATAAGATTAGACTTCAGAACTAATATTGTGTGAGTATATAGTTACATATCAATGAAGTACATACAACACGAAAGGTTAAAAAATACTACCACTGATTGGGAACATATTCGGGGTATGTATAATTGTGGTAATATCGAAAGTGCTAACACCCGGGTTTTTTGGCATAAGCTCGCTAAAATGCCTGATAGTTGTGTTTCATTTCCGTATAAACACTCGGCGGGGAGAGGCGATGAAATGCAAAGCGGTGACACAGATTGGATACTGTGCCACCGCTTAATGGTCTTCATAAAAATCCGGAAGCGAAAAAGCCATGCCGCCGGAAGAATATTACTCGGCTTCTAAGGTGATTGTTGCCGAGTTGTTTACCACGGGCTCACCCGACTTTGATTTATAACCGGACATCGCAGCACTTGCTGTGAAAGAAACGGTCTTTCTCGCCTTCCCGTCAGGAGCTTTAGTTATGCTGATGCTACCATCTACTACAGGGGTGACATCAACAGCGGCACCGATGAGCGGATGCCCCTCGGAATCCTGCACAGTGATTGTAATAACGATTTGCATGGGTGTACCACCTGGAACTTCTACCATGGTTTTTTCTCCCGAAATTGAATACATAAACACAGTTAGCTGCAACTTACGGTTTTTTTCCTGTATAGAGCATAGAAATTGTATTTTTGTGCATAAAAATATTGTTATCATTTCATACATTTTTATGAATTTCAATAACTTACTGTATGGTTGGGCAAGAAGTGGCGAACAAAACCACGATACTGACACACAAGCCGCATTCAAACTTCTTGACATGATGAAAAACTTAACAGTAAGTTCCACTCCCGATTCATTGGGTGACAAATCATGGATAGAGAATATTCCCGAAATAGAAGTGCGCATTGGTCTGCATTGTGGTCCGGCAGCAGCAGGTGTGTCGGCGAGAACAAGTTCCTCTATGATTTATGGGGCGATGCTGTGAACACAGCAAGCCGGATGGAAAGTCATGGCGAAGCAGGAAAAATCCATGTGTCGGAAGAATTTAAACATGCCGTAGAGACGGTGCACGCAACGTCTCTACGGTTTATTCCGCGTGGCGAAATGGAAATCAAAGGCAAAGGAAAAATGAAAACCAATTTTTTGGAGAAAGTAAAATAATGAATGATATTCGCGAACTTCTTGTCCTTTCAGAAATAGCATTAAATAATGCAAGAGACAATCATGATAATGTACGGTATGAAGATGCAGAAAAAGAAGCCCTTAACGTTATACAAATGTTAGAGCCGTACACTGATAGGAATGATTTAGGGCATGAAAAGGATAATAATTCCGTACTTTATAAAGTGTTTGGAGCAATTGCTCATGCCTATAACCGACTTAATTCACTGGAACTTTCCCGCCATAATTTTCATCAATCCCTTGTCTATGCCCATGCGGGAATCGAAATATCCGAGCGTATAGGTAATACTTTGCGGTTAGTTCATTTATATATTAATATGGGTGATGCCTATCTACACAAATCTGAGTACAATCTTGCTCTTGATAATTATCGCATAGCATTAGAAAAAAACGAAATTATTCATAATAAAGAATTATTGGCAAAAATAACAGGTCAAATGGGAATTGCCTATAAAGAATTAACGGACTATACGAAAGCATTAGAATATTTTCATCGGGCTCTGATATTACATGAAGAATTGGATAACAAGGGTGGGGTTGCCGGAAATACAATGAATATAGGAGTAGTGCATCAGGTATTTGGTGAGCATGAGCGTGCTCTCGAATGTTTTCTTCGTGCGTTATCCATTTTTGAAATGATCCAAGATAAGGTTTCCATTGCTTTTGCTCTCAGCAGTATAGGTGGAGTGTATTTTCGTCTTAAAGAATTTGAGCATGCTTTAGAGTTATATCAACGGGCTTTAGCATTACAATTAGAACTTGGTGAAAAACGCGATGCTCTTGTCGCTCGCGGAAATATCGGACATGTTTGTAAAAATATAGGCGAATATGATAAGGCATATGAGTATTTAATACAAGCATATCATGATTCTGTGGAGATTAGTGCTATCTATCCACAATTACATTGGCTCAATGGTTTGGGTGATTTATTGTCTGATAAAGCATATCATGGATATTCACCGAAAAAAGCCGAAGAATATCTTTTACAAGCAGTGGAAATAAGCATCCTTCATGGTATTAAAAATATTACTTTAACTGCCTATGAGTCACTTGAAACATTATATTCACAAATTGAAGAGTGGCAAAAAGCATATGAGGCACGCAAATTCTTCGACACAATAAAAGAGCAAATCAATATAGAAGGTGCCCAACGAAAAGCCGAACAAAAAGAAAATGAACGTAAAATAGCCGAACAAGAAAAACGATTAGCAATTGAGCGAGCTGCCAGTCAAGCTCGTATTGAAGAACAAGAGAAATTATTACATAATGTTTTGCCCCCGACAATCGCTGAACGTTTATTGAAAAAAGAAACATTTATAGCAGACAGTTATCCTTCGGTAAGTGTGTTATTTATGGATTTAGTTGGTTTCACACGCATAGCGAGTATAGTACCGCCGAAGCATTTGATATATCTTCTGAACTCTATATTCAGTGCCGCAGATAATATAATGGAGCAGTATGGTTTAGAGAAGATAAAAACGATAGGCGATGCCTATATGGCAGTAGCGGGTGCGCCTGAATCACAAGAAGACCATGCAATTCGCGCCGCCTCAGCGAGCATAGCATTATTAGATCGAATGAATACTTTACACATAAGCATACCTTCTGATCTTGGCGATATATCCTGGATAGAAGCGATAGGCGAAATAGGTGTGCGGATAGGTATTCACAGCGGAGAAGCGATAGGTGGAGTTATCGGTGACAAGAAATTTAGTTTTGATTTATGGGGCGATGCAGTGAATACGGCGAGTAGGATGGAGAGTCATGGCGAAGTAGGAAAAATCCATTGTAGCGCAGATTTTATGCGTGCCGTAGCGACAGGTCACGACCTGTCGCTACGGTTTATTCCCCGTGGTGAAATGGAAATCAAAGGCAAGGGAATGATGAAGACCTATTTTTTGGAGAAAGTGTCTGCACCATGATTTTTAGGATTAAAGGATTTTCAGGATTGACAAAATAAATATAAAATCAAAGAAACAGATAAACACACTATGACGATAGAACAGCTTAGAATTAAAATAGAAGAACTTGAAGCATTACTCAATTCGGGTAATGATTTTGAAGAAGTAGAAAAAAAATCAAGAGAGCTACTTCTTGATGATACTCTTGCGAATGAATCAGAACTTCACTGCCGTACCCTGTTTGCTCTCTCAGAATCGCTATGGCGGCGTAATATGGCAAAGAATGCTTTGTCATATGCACTTACAGCTCTTTCTCTTGCCGAACAAGGACAGGAAAAAGGCTTACAAGCGAATGTACTTGCCAATCTCGGTTTTATATATAAAAGACTTTCTGATTATTCGAGTGCATTGGAATATTATAAGCAAGCACTTACACTCCGTGAAGAACTTGATAATAAATATGCTATGGCAAACATTATAAGCAATATTGGGATTGTGTATATGCATCTTGCGAAATATATCGATGGTTTGGAGTATTTGGCAAAGGCACTTGCTCTCCATGAAGAACATGGTAACAAAAATGGTGTGGCAAACAATACTTGTAACGTTGGGATTGTGTATGCGAATCTTTCTGATTATCCACGAGCTTTGGAGTATTATGCTAAATCACTTGTGCTCCATGAAGAGCTCGGTAATAAACAAGGTATAGCAAATGTTAACGGCAATATGGCAAATGTGTATGCGAATCTTTCTGATTATCCGCGAGCTTTGGAATATTATTACAAGGCGCTTGCACTTGATGAAGAACTCGATAATAAGCACGGCGTGGCAATAAATATCGGCAACATCGGGAATGTGTATATGGATCTTTTGGACTATACAAACGCAAAGGAGTATTATAGCCGTGCGCTTGCACTATGTGAGGAACTTGGCTATAATGCAGGTGTAGCGGGTTGGATGAGTACTATCGGGAAAGTGTATGCTTCTGAACAGTATGAGGGCTATGACCCGGAGAAAGCAGAAGAGTTTCTATTGAATGCATTGTCAATTTTCAAAGAACTCAGCATAAAGAAAGAACTGTATGCATGTCATAAATACCTTGCTGACCTTTATGAACAACAGGAACGCTGGGAAGACTTTGCTGTTCATTACAAAAAATTCCATGAGCTTTATCTTGAAGTTCAAAGCGAGGAAGCAGTCAAAGAAGCGCAGCTTATGGAACATCGTCGTAAGATAGAAGAAGCAGAGCGGGACCGCCAAATCAAACTCGCCCGATTTCAGGAGCAGGAGAAAATCCTCGATAATATCTTGCCCTCCCAAATCACCGAACGCTTGATCAAAGGCGAACAACCCATTGCCGACAAAGTAGAAAATGTTTCGGTCTTTTTCTCTGATATAGTGGGATTTACGACGCTTTCGCAGAAGATGTCGGCAAAGGAATTAGTGTCTGGGTTGAATGAATTATTCATTCAATATGATATCCTCGCCAAAAAGCACGGACTCGAAAAAATCAAGACTATAGGTGATGCCTACATGGCAGTCTGTGGCGTGCCGTTATTCATGGAAAATCATGCCGAGAGAACGGCTGCATTTGCATTGGAAATTCAAGATTTATTTAAAAATAGAATCACAATAGCCGGACAGACAGTCAATGTACGCATCGGCTTACACTGCGGCGAAGTAGTGGCAGGAGTAATCGGTGAACAGAAATTTGCTTATGATTTATGGGGCGATGCCGTGAACACGGCAAGCAGAATGGAATCCCGCGGCGAAGCGGGGAAAATCCATGTGTCGGAAGAATTTGTAAGAGAATTAGGAATGAGGAATGAAGAATTAGGAATGAAGGACAAAGAATTAACAGGCGACAATTCTCAATTCGTAATTATTAATTCTCAATTCATATTCGTTCCGCGTGGTGAAATGGAAATAAAAGGCAAAGGAACAATGAGAACATATTTTTTGGAGAAATTGTCTGCACAGGATTTATAGGATTTAAGGATGATCAGGATTCGTAGGGATAGTCCTTTGTGACTGTTCTACACGAAAAAAATATCAAACACAAAAACAATCACAGTAATCAAAACAATCACACAAATCACAGTTTAGACAATGACACCCGACGAACTCAAAACCAAAGTAGAAGAACTCGAAGCATTATTGAAAACGAGTAATGACCAAGCTCTTGTCGAAACCCAAGCACGGGAGCTGCTTGCAGAAAATGCTCTTATGAATGAATCGGAACTCCAGGCTCGTACCCTGCTTGCTCTCTCAGAATCGCTATGGCGGCGTGGCAGAGCAAAGGAATCACTGCCTTATGCCGAGCAAGTCCACTCTCTTGCAGAACGAATAGATAGTAGAGAACTGCAAGCCAAAGCACTCGGCAATATTGGGGTTGTTCATCAGTATCTCTCGGACTATACCCTTGCCTTGGAGTACTATGGCAAGGCATTAGAGCTCGATGAAGCACTCGGCAATAAAGCAGGCGTGGCAAATTGGCTTGGTAACATCGGGATTGTGCATTGGTATCTCTCGGACTATACCCTTGCCTTGGAGTACTATGGCAAGGCATTAGCGCTTGCAGAAGAACTCGGCAATAAAGCAGGGATGGCAAGGCATCTCGGTAACATTGGGGGTGTGCATGTGTATCTCTCGGACTATTCCCTTGCATTGGAGTACATGGTCAAGTCAGTAGTACTCTTTGAAGAACTCGGCAACAAAGCAGATGTGGCAAGGCATCTCGGCAATATCGGGAGTGTGCATTGGCATCTCTCGGACTATGCTCGTGCTTTGGAGTACTTACGTAAGGCATTAGCGCTTGCAGAAGAACTCGGTAACAAACAAGAAGTGGCAGCATGGCTTGGCAATATCGGTCTTGTTCATCAGGAAATCTATGACTATTCCCTTGCCTTGGAGTACTATGGTAAGGCATTAACACTCGCAGAAGAACTCGGCAATAAAGCAGACGTTGCAATGCATCTCGCCAATATCGGTCTTGTTCATCAGAAACTCTCGGACTATACCCTTGCCTTGGAGTACTTTGACAAGGCTTTTGTGCTCACAGAAGAACTCGGAGACAAACGAGGCTTGGCAACTATTACAGGCAATATCGGTCTTGTTCATCAGAAACTCTCGGACTATACCCTTGCCTTGGAGTACTTTGACAAGGCTTTTGTGCTCACAGAAGAACTCGGCGACAAACGAGGCTTGGCAATTCATCTCGGCAATATTGGTAGTGTATATTTAGAGCAGGACTTTGATGGGTATGAGCCTGCAAAAGCAGAAGAATATCTGCTTAAGGCACTATCTAAGTTTGAAGATATAGGTGCTAAGAATTTTCAGTATGAAGCACATAAAGGTCTTTCCGATCTCTATGAAAGACAAGGGCGGAAAACCGAAGCATATGATCACTACAAGAAATACCACGAATTAGAAAAAGAAGTCCAAAGCGAAGAAGCACGCAAAAAAGCAATGCTGATGGAACAACAGAAGCAAGCCGCCGAGCGCGAAAAAGAAATTGAAATAGCTCGCACCCGCGCCACAGCCGAGAAGCGTATCCTCAATAATATCCTTCCCGAAGAGATAACCCAACGGCTGATAAAAGGGGAGAATCCCATAGCCGACCACTACGATGGAGTTTCTGTTCTCTTCATGGACATCGTCCACTTTACCCAACTATCACAAACAATTTCTGTGCAACAGTTAGTGCATTTACTCAATGCAATCTTTACTTCAGCCGATGCTGTGATGCGCGAGTTCGGCTTAGAAAAAATCAAAACCATCGGTGATGCATACATGGCAGTATCGGGTGCACCGATTGTGCAAGAAGACCATGCCCAAAGAGCCACAAACGCAGCACTCAAACTTCTTGAGGTGATGGAGAATCTTGAAGTAAGTTTTCCTCCTGAATATGGTGACAGAAGTTGGATAGAGAGTATTCCCGAAATAGAAGTGCGCATTGGACTGCATTGTGGTCCTGCGGCGGCGGGTGTAGTTGGCGAGAACAAGTTTCTGTATGATTTATGGGGCGATGCCGTGAACACGGCAGCGAGAATGGAAAGTCATGGCGAAGCGGGGAAAATCCATTGTAGCGCAGATTTTATGCGTGCGGTAGAGACGGTGCATCCCCCGTCTCTACGGTTTATTCCCCGTGGTGAAATGGAAATAAAAGGTAAAGGAACAATGAAAACGTATTTTTTGGAGAAATTGTCTGAACAGGATTTGTAGGATTCAAGGATGAATGAGTTAGAAACAGTAGGAAAAAGCAGAGTAATAACCAAATCATATAAATACAGTTAGAGCATGACACAAGAAGAATTACTAATAAAAGTACAAGAAATTGAAGAGTTAGTAAAATCAGGTAAAGATTATGCTTTTGCTGAAAAGCAAGCACGAGAAATGCTTATAGGGGATATTCATGAATTAGAACTTTATTGTCGCATCCTGCTTACTCTCTCGCAATCACTGTGGCTGCGTGGTATGGCAAATACTGCCCTGCCGTATGCCAAGAAAGCTCTTGTCCTTGCCGAGGATCACAAAGATAAAGCATTGATAGCAAGAGCGATGGGTAATATTGGAATAGTGTATAAAAATCTCTCGGACTATGGAAAAGCATTGGAGTATCATAGCTGCGCTCTTATAACCCATGAAGAACTTGATAACAAAAATGGTATTGCCGTATCTATGGGTAATATCGGTGGAGTCTATCATTCTCTCTCGAATTATGGAAAGGCATTGGAGTATTACAGTCGTTCCCTTGCACTCCATGAGGAACTCGGCAATACATCGGGTGTGGCAAATAATACCGGTAATATCGGGAATGTGTACATGCATCTTTCTGACTATGAAAAAGCATTGGAGTATCATAGCCGTGCCATTATGATCCATGAGGAATTAGGCAATACATCGGGTGTGGCAATTTACGCCGGTAATATCGGAAATGTATATTCACTTCTCTTGAAGCATGATAAGGCATTAGAATATTACAACCGTGCACTCACACTTCATGAAGAACTCGGCGATACATCGGGTATGGCACTATGTATAGGCAATATCGGAACTGTGTATATAGAACTCTCTGATTATGGGAAGGCATTAGAATACTTTATCCGTGCACTTACCCTTGATGAAGCACTCGGCAATAAGTCAGGTGTGGCAATCAATACCGGCAATATCGGGATTGTATATGCTTATGAGAACTATGAGAATCATGATGCGGAAAAAGCAGAAGAGTTTTTGCTCAAAGCCCTTGCCATTGTTGAAGAAATCGGCGTAAAGAAAGTCCAGTATATGCATCACAAATCCCTTGCTGACCTCTATGAGAAACAGGAGCGGTGGAAGGACTTTGCTTTTCATCATAAGAAGTTTTATGAATTAGAAAAAGAAGTTCAAAGCGAGGAAGCCAAGAAACAAGCAGAACGATTAGATTATGAACGCAAAACAGCTGAGCGGCAGAAAGCTCTTGCAATTGAGCGAGCAACAGCAGCGAGTGAACGAAAAATCCTCAATAATATCCTTCCCGAAGAGATAACCCAACGCCTGATAAAAGGGGAAAATCCCATAGCTGATACCTTCGATTGTGTCTCGATTTTGTTTATGGACATTGTGGATTTTACAACTTTCTCTACGAAGATTTCAGCACAACAGTTGGTACATTTACTTAATGCAATCTTTACTTCTGCGGATGCTGTGATGCGCGAGTTCGGCTTGGAGAAAATCAAGACCATCGGTGATGCCTATATGGCAGTAGCCGGTGCACCGATTGTGCAAGAAGACCATGCCCACCGCGCCGCGAATGCAGCAGTGAAACTCCTTGATGTGATGCAAAACTTAGTGGTAAGTTTTCCTCCTGAATATGGCGATAGAAGTTGGATAGAGAGTATTCCCGAAATAGAAGTGCGCATTGGACTGCATTGTGGTCCTGCGGCGGCGGGTGTAGTTGGCGAGAACAAGTTTCTGTATGATTTATGGGGCGATGCCGTGAACACGGCAGCGAGAATGGAAAGTCATGGCGAAGCGGGGAAAATCCATTGTAGCGCAGATTTTATGCGTGCGGTAGAGACGGTGCACGCACCGTCTCTACGGTTTATTCCGCGTGGTGAAATGGAAATCAAAGGCAAAGGCATGATGAAAACCTATTTTTTGGAGAAATTGTCTGAACCAGATTGATAGGATTTGTATAACAGCCCTATGTGGCTGTCCTAAATGAAAAAATATCAAACACAAGCAACAATCATAGTAATCAAAACAATCACACAAATCACAGTTTAGACAATGAGAAACGACGAACTCAAAACCAAAGTAGAAGAACTTGAAGCAATGATTCAGAGCGGATATGACTATGCTCAAGCCGAAACTCAAGCGCGGGAGCTGCTTGTTGGTGATGCTCTTGTAAATGAACCGAAACTCCACTGCCGCACCCTGCTTGCTCTCTCGCAATCGTTGTGGCAACGCGGTTTGGCAAAGGACGCATTGCCTTATGCCGAACAAGCGCTTACCATTACCGAACAAATAGAAAGCAAAGAACTGCAAGCTCAAGCATTAGGCAATATCGGGAATGTGTATCGGCTTCTCTCAGATTATGCCAAAGCCTTGGAGTGTTATAATCAAGCACTTAGATGCTATGAAGAACTTGGTAATAAGCAGAGTGCTGCAGGTGTTCTCTCTAATATTGGAATTGTGTATGATTATATTTCGGACTATCCCAAAGCCTTGGAGTATTACACCCAAGCACTTAAGATTAACGAAGAGACTGAAAATAAATCATGGCAAGCAATTAACCATAGCAATATAGGAATTCTTTACGGAGTTATTTCGGATCTTCCTAAGGCATTACAGTGTTTTACTTGCGCCCAAGCTCTTTATGAAGAACTCGGGAATAAAAAAGGGATGGCAGAAGTTAACGGTAATATTGGCAATGTATATTTTTTTCTCTCGGACTACACTAAGGCATTGGAGTATTACGCAAAATCGCTTATGCTCATGGAAGAACTCGGTAACAAAAGAGGGGTAGAAACCTGTGCGGGTAACTTAGGAATGGTATATAATAAACTTTCGGATTATCCCAAGGCTTTAGAATTTTATACAAAGGCTCTTGTGCTGTGTGAAAGTCTTGATAATAAATCGGGTATTGCACGACATACAGGCAATATCGGACTTATATATCAGAATCTTTTTGATTATTCCAAAGCGTTGGAATACTATACGAAAGCCCTTGAGTTTGATAAAGAACTTGGTAATAAAAAAGGCATTGCCATAGATCTTGCAAACATTGGTCTTATATATCAGAATCTTTTAGACTATTCTAAAGCGTTGGAATACTATATCAAGGCACTTGTACTCAATGAAGAACTCGGTACAAGAGGGGGCGTAGCAAAAAATATTGGTGACATAGGGACTGTTTACTATTGTCTGTCCGACTATCCTAAGGCATTAGAGTATTATAAACGCGCCCTTGCAATTGAAGAAGAATTAGGAGTTAAAATCAGTATAGCAATAAATACAGGTAATATAGGACTTGTGTATGCGAATGAGAAATATGAGAGTTACGATGCAGAAAAAGCAACAGAGTATTTGCTGCAAGCAATTTCCATGTTGGAAGAAATAGGTGCAAAAAAAGAAGAATATGAGTTTCTCAAATCCCTTGCCGAGCTATATGAGAAACAAGAACGTTGGAAGGACTTTGCAGTTCACTATAAACGCTATCATGAATTAGAGAAAGAAGTCCAGAGTGAAGAATCAAAAAAACAAGCCGAGCGATTGGATTATGAACGTAAAACAGCAGAGCGGGAAAAACGTATAGCTGTTGAGCGCGCTGAAAGCCAAGCCCGCATAGAAGAACAAGAGAAATTACTGCACAATGTTTTGCCTCCTACAATCGCTGAGCGTTTATTGAAAAAAGAAACATTTATAGCAGACAGTTATCCTTCGGTAAGTGTGTTATTTATGGATTTAGTTGGTTTCACACGCATAGCGAGTATAGTACCGCCGAAGCATTTGATATATCTTCTGAACTCTATATTCAGTGCCGCAGATAATATAATGGAGCAGTATGGTTTAGAGAAGATAAAAACGATAGGCGATGCCTATATGGCAGTAGCGGGTGCGCCTGAATCACAAGAAGACCATGCAATTCGCGCCGCCTCAGCGAGCATAGCATTATTAGATCGAATGAATACTTTACACATAAGCATACCTTCTGATCTTGGTGATATATCTTGGATAGAAGCGATAGGCGAAATAGGTGTGCGGATAGGTATTCACAGCGGTGAAGCGATAGGTGGAGTTATCGGTGACAAGAAATTCAGTTTTGATTTATGGGGCGATGCAGTGAATACGGCAAGCCGGATGGAGAGTCACGGAGAAGCGGGCAAAATCCATGTGTCGGAAGAATTTGTAAGAGAATTAGGAATGAGGAATGAAGAATTAGGAATGAAGGACAAAGAATTAACAGGCGACAATTCTCAATTCGTAATTATTAATTCTCAATTCATATTCGTTCCCCGTGGTGAAATGGAAATAAAGGGCAAAGGGAAGATGAAAACTTATTTTTTGGAGAAAGCATGACAATAGAACAAATACAACAGAATATTAATGAAGTAGAACAAAATCTACATGCTCATAATTATGCTGAAGCAGAGGTGCAAGCCCAAAGTTTATTGAATGAGGCAATGATAGAAGAAAATTCTGAATTGCAAGCTCAGCTTTTATTTATTATTGGTGATTCTTTACTCCGTCGTGGATTATCGAAAGATGCATTGCCTTATTTCGAGAGAACAGAAAGAATTGCAGAAAACAACGCAATAAAGTCTCTACAATTGAAAGTCTTTGGATCTTTAGGTATTGTCTATGAAACGCTTGCCGATTTTGCACAATGTATGGAATATTATGAAAAAGCTCTTGAACTTTCTCAAGAAATAGATGATAAGAGAAGTACAGCAAAAAATTACCTTAATATTGGAATTGTTCATTATACACTTGGTAATTATATAAAATCATTGGAATATTTTCACAAAGCACTCGACATAAATGAAAAACTTCATAATAATCAAGGAATTATGAGTGCATTGGTGAATATTGGAAGTCTATATGCTCGGCTCAATGATTACCCCAAAGCATTAGAGTATTATGATCGCGGCATTGTGCTTAATGAAATGGTAGGTAATACAATGGGTGTTGCAATTTTATTGACCAATATGGGAAATGTGTATAAAAATATGACATATTTTTCGCAGGCTTTGGAGTGTCTCAACAAAGCGTTAATATTATGTGAACAAATTGATAATAAAGAAGGTCTCTCAATTATATTCGATAGCATGGGTATGATTTACGCAGATCAAAGTCAATATTCACAATCTCTTTCCTATTTTGAAAAATCATTAGCCATTAATGAAGAACTAGGTGATCACGTTGCTATCGCGGCATCTTTTGGAAATATCGCGCGATTAATGACAAATGTTGATTATGAGGGGTACAGTAAAGAAAAGGCGGAATATTATTATGAAAAAGCACTTGCTCTTAGCAATGAACTTAAACTCCAAGATCATCTTTGTTTTCTTCATAATTCTATTGCAAAGTTCTATAAACATGAAAAAGAGTGGGAGAAATATTCATATCACATAGAACAATATCATTCTTTAGAAAAAGAAGTCCAAAGTCTTGAGGTAAAGAAGCAAGCGGATCGTTTTGATTTACTTCGCCAAATTATGGAGAAACAGAAAGCCCGTGCGATAGCGGAAAGAGATGGAGAGATACAGCGTTTAAAGGCTGAGGAATTAGCACGCAATATAGCATTGATGAAAAAAGAGCTTGAAGAATTGATAGAACGTTTGGTACGAAAGAGTCAATTTATTCGGAGCATATCGGGTAAATTAGAATATGCTATGAGTTTGACTAATGGCGAGAGTCGTCGCGCGGTATATAGTGTGATAGAATTATTGGATGAGCGTGTAGGCGATGAAGAAGATCGCATAGTTGTGTTGCTTCAATTGCGTGCGGTGTATGGAGCGTTTATGTCGCGATTGGAGTCTGTGTATAAAGAATTAAATGACGGAGAAATAAAGACATGTGCATTGATGATGATGCAATTGAGTACATCGAAGATAGCGATTACATTGGGTGTTTCGGAGCGGACGATAGAGAAATACCGTTCGACAATTCGTAAGAAACTCGGCATAGCTGCTCATGGCAATATAGTATCATTCCTTCAACAATTTCTGGAAGAATGATTTCGTGTTGTGTCGTTTGATAAAAAATATATGGCAGAACTTTAGTGTACAACAATTTGTAAGAACGATAGTATAAAAAGAAGAGTTGAGAAAATGTACAAATAATACATAACTAAACCTGATACCCTACAATCATTAAATATGTAGTAGGGATAATAAAAAGCGAAAATAAATAAATAAACACACTATGACGATAGAACAGCTTAGAATTAACATAGAAGAACTTGAAGCACTTACAAGTTCCGGTAATAATTATATAAAAGTGGAGAAACAAGCAAGAGAATTGCGTGAAGAGTTAATAACCAAGCAATATATGGATTTATATTGTCGTGTACAGCTTGTTCTTGCTGAATCTTTGAGGTGTCAAGGTATATTTCAAGAGTCATTGGTTATTATTGAAAAATCTACTTTACAAGCCCAAGAAATAGGAAATACTATTTTGCAGGCACGTTGTTATAGAGTTTGGGGTAATATATATATAGAACTTTCGGATTATCCTTCTGCTTTGGAATATTATGATAAAGCGCTGGTTCTATATGAAGAAATCGGTGATAAATCTGAATCGGCAACGGTACTCTGTAATATTGGAAATGTTTATAGACATCTCTCAGAGTATGCCTCTGCTTTAAAGTATATCGAAAAGGCACTTGTCATTTTCGAAGAACTTACCATGAAACTACAAGTTGCAAAAGCGATTAGTAATATTGGAAATGTCTATGCTGCCCTCTCAGATTATAGTCGCGCCTTGGAATATTACAGTAAAGCAATTCAAATCTTTGAAGAATTTGGTGATAAGAATGGACTCGCTATGACTCATGTCAATAAAGGGACAGTGTATTGGAAAATGTCTGAGTATTCTCTTGCATTAGACTATTACAACAAATCGCTTACAGCTTATGAGGAGCTTGGCAATAAAGCGACTGCATCAATAGTTACAGCTAATATCGGGAATATCTATCAGAATCTTTCAGACTATCCGCGCGCTTTGGAATACTTTGATAAAGCACTTGCCATTCATGAAAAATTAGGTATGAAAGCTAATGTTGCCATTGTCCTTGGTAATACTGGACTTGTCTATCGGACTCTCTCAGATTATTCTCGTGCTTTGGCATACTATGGCAAGGCACTTGCTATGTGTGAAGAACTTGATGACAAAATCGGAGTTGCCTATGCGATAGGTAATATAGGCACTGTATATTATAAACTATCAGATTATTCCCTTGCTTTGGAATATTATAGTAAGGCACGTGTAATGTGTGAAGAACTTGGCGATAAAGCGGGCGCAGCACGATATACCGGTAATATTGGGAATGTATATACAAATCTAAAAAATTATTCCGTTGCCTTAGAATATTATCGTAAGGCATTTTCTGCTTTTGAAGAGCTTGGGATGACAAATGAGGCCATAATAGCTAGTGGCAATATTGGGTCTGTTTATATTCATCTTTCAAATTATTTCCTTGCCTTGAAATACCTCATGAAAGCATTGTCCGGTTATGAAGAGCTTGGTAATAAACGGGGAGTAGCAACGATTGTCGGTAATATCGGTGTTGTGTATTTAAAGCAAGAGTTTCAGGGATATAATCCTGACAAAGCCGAAGAATATCTGCTACGAGCTATGATAATGAACGATGAAATGGGTAGTAAAGAAGAAAATATCAATGTAGTCAAAGCATTGGCAGAATTATATGAACAACAAAAACGATGGGAATCATTAGAGCATTACAAGAAATATCAAACGATAAAAGAAGAAGTCCAAAGTCTTGAGGTAAAGAAGCAAGCGGATCGTTTTGATTTACTTCG